>Ga0224452_1000013_pt1 | contig 27823 bp, 27 predicted proteins | sample PLM2_30_b1metaG_FD_172494 | JGI IMG/M metagenome (GOLD analysis project Ga0224452, IMG submission 172494) | Groundwater sediment microbial communities from an aquifer in East River, Colorado, USA - PLM2_30_b1 | ecosystem: Environmental > Terrestrial > Soil > Riparian zone | place: USA: East...
CGCCGCGATCCTCGCGGCCACGACATCGCTGCAAATCACGGTCTGGCCGGAGGGCCCCGACCAACCGGGTAAGCACGTGTACACGCTGCGCTGCGCGCCGGCCGCGGGCACGCTTCCGCGGCGTGTCGCCGCTTGCACGAAGCTGATGAATCAGAAGCGTCCTTTCGCGCCGACCCCACTCAACGTCGCATGCACCGATATCTATGGCGGACCCCAGGAGGCTCTCGTCACCGGACGCTTTCGCGGGGGGCTTGTCCGCGCTCACTTCGGGCGGAAGGACGGCTGCGAGATCGCCCGATGGAACCGCGTCCAGTTTCTTTTCCCGGGCGCCTAAGCAAGCAGTCGCTGAGACGACCTCAGTAGCATCGCCGCTTCGATGCGCGACATCACCGTCCTCGTCACCGCGTCGGGCGCGCCCGGCACCGCGGCGCTCCTGCGGGCACTGCGCCTGAACGGGGAGCGCGGCGTGCGCATCGTCGGCACCGACATGTCTCCACAGGCAATCGGCCGGCACTTTTGCGACCGCTTCTACGTCGTGCCTCCCGGCAACGATCCGGCGTTCTCGGATGCGCTGCTCGACGTCGTTCGGCGCGAGAACATCGACGCCGTGCTCCCGCAGTCGTCGCACGACCTGCAGGGGCTCGCCGAGGCGCGCGAGCGCTTTATGGGCACGACGGTGATGGTGTCTCCGCCGGACGCGATTCGAACGGCGAACGACAAGGCGGAGACCTATGCGCTGCTCGAGCGCCTCGGCCTGCGCGCGCCGGCCTGGCGCAGGGTGAGCGGCGGCCGCGCGCTCGCGCTCGCGGCGGAGGAGCTCGGCTACCCCGAGCGCCCCGTCTGCTTCAAGCCGGTGTTCAGCTCGGGCTCGCGCGGTTTCCGGGTGCTGGACGCGACCCTCGACAGAGCGAAGCAGCTGATCGAGGAGCGTCCGGGCAACCTCGCGATGCGGCTCAAGGACGTGCTGGAGCTCCTACCGGAAGAGGGCGGGCCGGACCTGCTGGTGATGGAGCTGGCACAGGGTCGCGAGCGAACCGTGGACGGAATCGCCCGCTCGGGACAGGTTCTGCTCGGCCACGCGAAGACACGCGATTCGATGCGTGCCGGTCTCGCGATGTACTTCGAGACGCTGCAGGACCACTGGCTGATGGAGGTGGCGCAGCGCATCGTCGCCGAGCTCGGAATCGAGTACTTCTTCAATATCCAGCTCGTCGGCGACCACGTGATCGAGATCAATCCGCGCATCTCCACGATCGTGTACCAGGAGGACCTGAACCTGCCGTATCTCGGGATCAAGAGCGCGCTCGGCGAGATCTCCCGCGAAGAGCTGATGCAGCTGAGCGCGCAGGTGCGGCCGACCCGCCGCGCGCTGCGCTACTTCGATCAGGTCGAATGGGACGACACGAGCTCGGCTGCGGGGACACACCTGCCGCCGCGCTCCCGGACCCCCTCCAGCAGCCGCGAGTAGAGGCGGTCCCATCCGGCCGACGTGACCGGGTCGAAGCGGTCCGGGTGCCAGAGGACGGCGAACGCTCCGCCGTGGGCCGCGGCCCAGTCGAGCAGTCTCATGAGCTGCGGCTCGGCGCGCTTCGCCGCCAGTCCGAGGTAGCGCTCTTCGGCAAGCGTGGCATCCATCGCCGCGAGCGGGATCTCGACGAGGTCGAGCGGCTCATCGCGCTCGAAGCTCCACGGCCGGAACGGGCGCGCGATCCCCGCGCGAAATCCGAGCGCGTCCGGGAAGCCCAGCGTGGCGTCGTACCGAAGGCCCGCGGCTGCGAGCGGGGCGAGATTCCGGTGCGGATCCACGCGGAGGTAGTGGTAGCGGTGGCCTGCAATCGGGCCTGCGAGCGCTTCCAGCTTCTGCTTCTCCGCAGCCAGACGGACCGGGTCGTCTGCTGAGGCGTAGCTGCCGTGGAGGCCGACCTCGGCACCCGCCTCGAGCAGCGTCTCGACAAGTCTGGGCCGCAGTCGGGTGTATTCCTCCGGAGCGGCGCCGTCATGCGGGTCGTGGTGGCTCGCGATCACGTAGAACGTCGAGCCTGTCGCACCGCGGCGGCGCTCTTCGGCGACGATCTGCTCGAAGCGCCAGTTCGGGTCGGTGCCGCGCGCGAAATGGACAGGCGCCGTCGCAAGACCTGTCGCTTCGCGCACCGCCGGCCCGACGCGTGCGTGACGCACGTTCTGCTTCAGTCGCGCTGCTGCACCTCTCAGGCCGATTCGCGTCCAGCGCCACGGGCTGTCGACGTCGTGCGTCAGCGCGACCGTGAAACGCGGACCGCCTGCAGCAGCAACCCCCAGCCTCCGGCGCAACCGTTCGAGTGGCGGATCGAGCGGGTCGAGACACGACCACTCGGCGCGGAAGCGGCCGTGCTCGTCGCGCGGCCCTGGGTTTCTTTCCTCGACGCGCGCCAGATGGAAGAAGCCCTCGGCGAGGTCGTCGCCCTCAGGACGTTCCCCACGGTCGACTCGCTCCCACGCGTCCGCGTCGTAGGGCAGGTCGTCGCCGAAGCCGACGTCTGTCGCCCCGATCGAGTCCAGCACCCAGCGGGCGCGGCGATCGATCTCCGCGGGGATCACCGCAGCGCGCTCCGCACGACCCGGGCGAGGTGGACGGCGGCCGGCTTGGGGTCGTCGCGCGCGAAGACGGCGTCGACATACGGCGGTCGCTGGAGCGCCGGCCGTTCCCCCGGCAGCAGCGTGATCGCCCAACGCTTGCCTTCACCGTTCATGGTGGCCGTGTGGGGCGCCTCCCCGACGAGGTCCCCGTAGGCGATGCGCGGCAGATCGATCCCGCAGGCCGAGGCGAGGCCGTGCCACTGCCAGAGCCGTGGGTTGATCTCCATCAGCTTGAACTTGCCGTCTCGTGCGTCGCGCTTGAACTCGACCTGGGAGAGACCGAAGTAGCCGAACGCTGCGAGCAGCCGAAGCGCCGCGTCCACGGCGTCCTGCACCCAGACCGACTCGCCGACACGACACGTGCCGATGCCGCGGGGGGTCTGCCGGAGCTTCCGGCCTGAGAAGACGCCGAGCGCCCGTCCGTCGCGGGCGATGTAGCTGCCGACCGTGTAGAGCGTGTCGTCGCCACCGGGAACGAGCTCCTGCACCATCGGCGCGAACTCCTCGGCGCGCGTGAAGGCGTCTTCGACTTCATCGAGCGACTCGCAGCGGAACGCCTGCCGGCGAAAGCGAAGCTTGAAGCCGATGGGATGCCCCGGCTTGACGAGCACCGGCAGACCGATCTCCTCGGCTGCGGCGCGCGCTTCCGGGGCGTTGAGCGGATAGTGCGTCCGAGGTACGTCGACGCCGGCGGCCACGGCTTCGTCGAGTTGCGCGCGTTTGCTCTGCACCCGCTCGAGGAGGTCCCAGCTCGGAAACGGAGCAAGGACCTCGAGATCGCCGAGGTGCTGCGCGATCAGATTCAGCTGTTCGTCGTGCGTCGGAAAGACGACGACCTCGCCCAGCGCGCGGATCGATGCGATGAACCGGGTGGAATCGGCCTGTGGGTCGGCGCTGACAAACCGTTCCGCGTAGCGCGAGCGGAAGCCGAGCGCACTCGGACGGTGATCGACGGCGAGGACGCGGATGCCGCTGCGTCCAAGCGAGCGAATCGCCGCGAGCCCGTTGACCCAGCCCACGTCGACGACCGCAGCGGGAGGTCCGTGCTCGGCGCGGGGACGATGCATCGCGCCGATTCTGCCGAGCCGTGCCAATCCGGCCTCCAATCGTCACGAGAACGACACACGTACGTCACACGTCCTTTGCGACACTAAAGGCGCTGTTTGCAGCACTTTTGCCCCATCGCGACGTGTCTTGGGTCTGACCCAAAGACAGTAGCCACTCGGGACACCGGGCTGATCCTAAGCTTCACTCCGTGTCGAAGATCGTCGTCACGGGCGCGAGCGGCAAGGCCGGACGAGCGGTCGTCCTCGCTCTGCTCGAGCACGAACACGACGTGCTTTCGGTCGACGTCGTCTCGCCCGCCGAGTCGCCTGCCCCGTCTCTGCTCGCCGACCTGACGGACTACGGCCAGACCGTCGAGTGCCTGGCGGGACGGGATGCCGTCGTGCACCTTGCTGCGATTCCCGCGTCCGGAATCCGCACGGAGGAGACCACCTTCCGGACGAACACGCTCAGCACGTACAACGTCTTCGAGGCGGCGCGCCTGCTCGGGCTGCGCCGGGTCGTCTGGGCATCGAGCGAGACGATCTTCGGCCTGCCCTTCGAGCGCGAGCAGCCTGCATACGCCCCGATCGACGAAGAGCATCCGGCGTACCCCGAATCGAGCTACGCGCTCTCGAAGGTGCTCTCGGAAGAGCTAGGCCGGCAACTGCACCGGTGGACGAGCACGCCCTACGTCGCGCTTCGGTTTTCGAACATCATGGAGCCGCACGATTACGAGGGCTTCCAGTCCTACTGGGACGACCCGCGTCTCAGGCGCTGGAATCTGTGGGGCTATGTCGACGCCCGCGACGTCGCCGAGAGCTGCCGTCTCGCCCTCGAAGCCGACGTCGGCGCCGAGCACTTCATCGTCGCGGCCGCGGACACCGTGATGAACCGCCCGAGCCGCGAGCTGATGGCCGAGGTCTACCCATCGGTGCCTTACCAGCCGACCGCGGGCGACTTCGACACGCTCCTCTCGATCCAGAAGGCGCGCAAACTCCTCGGCTACGAGCCGCGGTGGTCGTGGCGCGACCACGTCGCCAGAACCTAGGAGCTAGCGGAGGCTGTTCAGCGCCTCCAGGTCTTCGGGGGTGGGCTCCCACCGGGCGGCCTCGACATTCGCGCGCACCTGCTCCGGCTTCGTCGCGCCTGCGATCACCGACGCGATCGCCGGCTGGGCCAGCAGGCCGCCGATCGCGACCTGCAGCAGCGTGAGGCCGCGCTCCTTCGCGAAGCCCTCCAACGCCTCGAGGCGGTCGAACGTCTCGTCTGTGAAGACCTCGTCGCGCGCCGCCAGGCGGGTTCCCACCGGACGCGGCTCACCGCGCCTGTACTTCCCGGTCAGCAATCCACTCGCCAGCGGGAAGAACGGGAGGACGCCGATGCCCAGCCGCTCACACGTCGGCAGCAACTCCTGCTCGGCGTCACGACGCAGGAGCGAGTACTGATTCTGTGCGCTCACCGGCCGCGCGAAGCCGCGCTCGCGGCAGATCGCATCGACCTCTTCGACCTGTGCCGCGTTCAGATTCGAGTGTCCGACGTACCGCACCTTCCCGGCCCGCACGAGCTCGTCGAGCGCGCCGAACGTCTCCTCGAACGGCGTGACGTGGTCGGGAGTATGGTACTGGTAGAGATCGACGACGTCAGTGCGCAGACGCTCGAGCGACGCGTCGATCGCCTTGTGGATGTACACGCGCGAACCGCGCGCCGTGGTCCCGTCGCCCATGTCGCCGCCGAACTTCGTCGCGAGCAAGACGCGGTCGCGGCGGCCTTCGAGCACCTCGCCGAGGAAGGACTCACTCACACCCTTGCCGCCGTAGATGTCGGCGGTGTCGAAAAGCGTGACGCCGGCGTCGAGCGCCGCGTCTACCACAGAGCGCGTCCCCTCGAGATCGACCCTCATTCCGAAGTTGTTGCAACCCAGACCGACGACAGTGACATCGGGCCCTTCCGTCCCCAATCGCCGCGTGCGCATGAACGGAGATGCTAGAGCTTCCCTCGTGCGCTACCGCCGCCTCGGCTCCAGTGATCTCGACATCTCCGAGATCAGCCTCGGCTCCTGGCTGACCTTCGGCGGAGGCATCTCCAACGCACAGGCCAAGGCTTGCGTCGCCAAGGCGTTCGAGGTCGGGATCAACTTCATCGACACGGCGAACGTCTACTCGCAAGGCGGCGCGGAGGAATTCCTCGGCGAGGTGCTCGCCGAGAGGCCGCGGGACTCGTACATCCTGGCGACCAAGGTGTACTTCCCCATGAACGGCGACCGCGGACTGTCCCGCGAACAGGTCCTCAAGCAGATCGACGCTTCGCTTGCCCGGCTACGCACCGACTACGTCGACCTCTACCAGTGCCATCGCTACGACCAGGAGACGCCGCTCGAGGAGACGATGGAGGCGCTCACCGAGGTCGTGCGGCAAGGCAAGGCTCGCTACCTCGGGTTCAGCGAATGGACTGCGGACCAGATCAGAGCCGCGCTCGCATTGGTTCCGCGTGTCGAGAAGTTCGTCTCGTCGCAGCCGCAGTACTCGCTTCTCTACCGCGTCCCGGAACGAGAGGTCATTCCGCTCTGCAAAGAGAACGGCATCTCGCAGATCGTCTGGTCGCCCCTCGCCCAGGGCACGCTGACCGGGAAGTACAAGCCCGGGGAGGAAGCCCCCGCCGGCTCCCGTGCGGCGTCGCACCAGATGGGCTGGTCGATGGACCGGTTCCGAGACGACGACGTGCTGCGCGCCGTGCAGCGCCTCGTCCCGATCGCAGAAAGGCTCGGGATCAGCCTGGCGCAGTTGTCGCTCGCGTGGGTGCTCCGCGAGGAGAACGTCGCGTCGGCCATCATCGGCGCCTCGCGGCCCGAGCAGGTCGAGGAGAATGCGAGCGGCTCCGGGGTCGAGCTCGACGAAGCGACCCTCGAGGCGATCGACGACGCCGTCGCCGACGTCGTCGTCCGCTAATCGGCAGTCGAATCTCCCCTTCGGGCTAGGCGAGGCGCTTGCGCGCCTTCTGCACGGTCGGCAGCGCCGCCTTCGCCTTTGCCAGCGGCCGCGCCTTGAGCGCGACGGAGGCGGGCTTCGCCGAAATCGTGATCTCCTCACCGGTCGCCGGATTGCGACCCTGGCGCGGCTTCGTCGCCTCTTTGACGCGCACAACCAGCTGGACAACGCCGCCGATGCGCACCTTCTCGGCGTCCGCGAGCTGCTCGAGGACGACTTCCTCCAACGCCGCGAGCGCGGCCTTGGCATCTGTCTTGGTCAGGCCGCTGCGATCGGCGACTTCACTTGCGAGTTGCGTCTGGGTCAGGGGCATTGGGCTCCTTCGGTTGTGGGCGAAGTGACGTAGGGATTCAAGCGAGCGTGCCAGACGGAGATCAGGTGACGACGCGGTAGACCTCGAAAACCTCTGCAAACTCGCGGTTCACGTTGATTCCGTGGGTCCGGGCGACATTCCGGATGTACTCCGGATCGCTGTAACGGCGGTGCTGCTGGGACGCGTACTTCGACAGTGCGGACACCTTCTTCTCGACGTGCGATTCCTGCAGCGCGAAGTACGCCTGGTAGGCAAAGTCGAAGTTGTTCCACGGGATCTCGTAGCCCAGGATCGTCGTGCGCTTGAATGCGCGCAGACCTTCCGCTGCGATCACCTGGTGATCCTGGTGGATGTCGTGGAGGCTCGGCTGAAAGACGGCGTCCGGACGCCAGTCCTCCCAGAGCTGGACGAGCAACTCGAGGATGTCCTGCCGGTGTTGGGGAAACGTGCGGACGTCGAAATCGTGCACGGTCAGGTTCTCGGGCGAGATCCCGAGCTCGGCGGTGGCGGCCCTCACCTCCTGGGCCAGTGTGTCCGGTGGAAAGCCTTCCGGCAGCGACCGGGTGGCGATCGAGAACGCCACGTAGCGGACGTCCGCCCCCTCCTCCACCAGGCGCGTCATCGTCCCGCCGGCGCCGAACTCGCCGTCGTCGGTATGGGGCGCAAGCACCAGGACGCGCTTCCAGGCTCCGATCACGCGGCCCTTCCTATCACGACCCCCGTAGTCTCTGTTCCTCATGCCCCACGGTGACCTGGCTCAGCTGTCTGCGGTAATCGGCGGCCTCGGGGCGGCCGCGCTGCTCCTTTCACGCACGCGCGCTCAGCTCCTGGCCGGACTGGCCGTGACCGCGGTTGGCGAGGCGACCCTCGCGGCGGCCCTCGTCCCGGGAGCCGATCTCAAGCTGCTCGTCAAGCCTCCGACCCATGCCGCTGCGCTCGTGGCCGGCGTGATCCTCGTCGGCGCGGGTGCGGTGGCGCTCGCGCGGTACCCGGCGATCGTTCCGATTGCGTTGCTGGCCGCGGCGCCTTTTCGAATCTCCGTGTCGATCGGAGCGCAGAAGGCCTATCTGCTCGTGCCGCTCTACGTCGTTCTCGCGGCCGCCTTCCTCGCGCTTCTGTTTCGTGCGCTACGCGGCGACGTCGGGAACCCGCTGCCGCCGCTCCTTGCAGTGCCCGCGGCGACGTTCGTCGCGCTCGCCGGGCTCTCGCTGCTCTGGACCCGCGACCTGCGACAGGGCACGATCGAGCTCCTCTTCTTCCTCTTCCCGTTCTCCGCGCTCGTCGTCGCCGTGGCGCGCTCACCCTTCCGTTCGTGGCACCCACGCGCGCTCGCGACGACGCTCGTCGCGCTTGCAGGACTGTTCTCGGCGGTTGCGCTCTTCCAGCGCCTGACGCACGGACACCTCCTCGCCGGAGACGTCGCCCGTGCGAATGCGTACACGACCTACTTCCGCGTCACCTCGCTCTTCAAGGATCCGAGCATCTTCGGCCGACACGTCGTGATCGCGATCGCCGTTCTGCTCGTCGCGATCTGGCTGGGCCGGATCGGCTTCTGGGCCGGAGCAGCGCTCATCGCCTTTCTCTGGGCCGGGCTGTTCTTCTCCTACTCGCAGTCGAGCTTCGTCGCGCTCTTCGCGGTCGCCGTGGCGGTGTCGTATCTGTTGGGAGGCTCGAAGATGCGGCGCGTGCTGCTCGTCGGCGGCGTCGCCTTCGTTCTCGCGGGAGCCGCCTTCGTGGCCGCCACCGCGGTGAACGATTCCGCACGCCAGGCGACGAGCGGCCGGACGCGGCTCGCCAGGGTGACATGGGTCGTCTTCACGAACCATCCTCTCGTGGGCGTCGGGATCGGCGGCCAACCGCAGGCGAGCAAAGACGAGGCCAAGACAGAGCTCTCCGCAAAGCGTGACCACTCGCACACGACGCCCCTGACGGTCGCCGCCGAGCTCGGCATCGTCGGCCTGCTCGCATACGCGGCTCTCCTCGCCGGAGCGACACGGCTCCTCTTTCTGGTGTCGCGTTTGAACCGACCTCTGGGACTGGGAGCGTCCGCGGTCTTCCTCGCCTTGTTCGTCCACTCGCTCTTCTATGCGGGCTTCTTCGAGGACCCGATCGTTTGGGGCGTGATGGCGCTTGCTGCGTGGTCCTGGGTCGCGCTCTCCCGCAGGACGGGGACGCCGCCGGGCCCGTCGAGCCCGAAGTTCACGGAGCGATCGCAGGACGGCGGCGCACGACGAACGGCTGCCCAGCTCCAGCACCAGACCCCGCTGGCAGACTAGCTCCGCCCGGTGCGCCGTCGGATCCTTCTCAGCGTGGCTGTCCTCGTGCTGCTCGTCGCGGGCGCGAGCACGGCCTACTTCCTCAAGTCGCGTGAGCGGCCGGGAGGAAAGCTGGACACGAAGCTCAGCGGCGTCACGGCGTCGGTCGCAACGAACGTGGCCACGCCGACGCAGCCGAAGAAGAAGAAAGGTCGCTACCACCTCGTGGACGACAAGCGCTGCTGGGACAACTTCGGCGGCGATCCCGCGAGGACGCTGTCACGACCCGGGCTCGACATCGGACTCCCGCTGCGCCACTTTTGGGTCGTCGGCCTGGGCAGCTACATCGAGTACCCGCCCAGCTACTGCAGCGGCATCCTCTATGTGAACACTTTCGCCGGCCGCACCGTCGCCCTCGACTCACACAACGGACACCGGATCTGGCAGCGCTTCGGCGGCAAGAAGCCTTCGACGCCCGCCGTCGCCGGCCCGCGTCTCATCGTGAGCTCGCATGACGGCAATGTGATCGCATACAACCGTTTCAACGGCCAGCTGCTCTGGCGGCTGCACGTCAACGCAAAGATCGAGTCCTCGCCGGTCGCGATCGGGCGGGTCGTGTACTTCGGTGCGACGGACGGCCGCATGTTCGCGGTGTACGTACGCACAGGCCGAGTGAAATGGGCATACGACACCGGAGGCCGGATCAACTCGAGTCCGTCGATAGCCGGCAACCGCCTCTTCATCTCGACGTACGCAGGTTCGATCTTCTGTCTCCGCGCAAGCGACGGACACAAGATCTGGGACCGGTACTTCCGTCGCGACGTGCTTCGCTACGAGAGCTTCTACGCGAGCCCGTCGACCGATGGAAAGCGGGTCTTCACCATTGCGCGCTCCGGGAAGATCTTTGCAGTGTCCGCGAGCAGCGGCCATGTGATCTGGACTGCGCGAGTCGGCGGGCTGGGCTACTCCACTCCCGCAATCGCCAACGGACGAGTGTTCATCGGTGGGTTCGACGGTAGCCTGCGCGCCTTTCGGGCGGGCAACGGAAGGCTGCTGTGGCGCCGCTATCTGGGCGGCCGGATTCTCGGCGGCTCGTTCGTGGCCGGCAACCTCGTCTTCACCTCGACGCTCGAGGAGCGCACCTTCGCTCTGCGCGTCTCCGACGGCAAGATTCTGTGGCGGCTGAAGATCGGGAAGTACTCGCCGGGAATCGTCACCGAGCGCCACTACTTCTTCACGCTGAACGGAATCGTGATGGCGTGGCACGGGCGCCGCAGCCCGCAGATCCTCGCCCTCGAGCGCGCCAAGCGTCGCCAGGCGCAGAAGAAGTCAGCGCAGGGGCGGGTGACGACGAGGCCATAAGGGCGACCGCCGCAGCCCGAAGCTGGCCGCGCGCCAGGCAGCCGCCCTTGCGCCGTACGACGCACGCCTGAGCCTTCCGGCTGCGTCGGGGCGCTCGTGTGTCTCATACCCGAGCTCGTTCAGCAGATCGCCCGCCACCTGGTCGAACGCGCCGACGTTCTCCGGAGACATCTGCAGCCGCCAGTCCCGCAACCCCGCTGTCGGAGGGCGCCTGAGGCTCTGCTGGTGGGGCTTGGCCGACACGTCGACACTGCCCGTGTAGTCCACCATCGCGGGCTCGTAGGGCAGCCGCGCGAACGCGGAGATGCGGCGGAGCGCGGGCTCGACGTCGCCGACCAGATCTTCGTAACGCACCTCGAGGTAGCGCTCGTCTCCGACGCGACGGCCCAGACGACGCGCTGCTCTCACCTCGGCGCGCCACTGGCAGGCGAACGTCGCCACGCTGCGCGGCTGCATCCACGTCTCTGTCATCAACCCTCTCGGCATCGAGAGAAAGGACAGCGCCGCGTCGCGACCGTCTCGTACGAGATGGACGAAGAGGGCGTCCGGAAAGAGACGTTCGAGGAGACGCAGGTTCTGCATGTACATGGGCGTCTTGTCGCCCCAGCGTGACTTGCCACGCTCTGCCGCGTAGACGGCGTACACCGTCGCGATTGCAGCGCCGATCGGCATTCGGTCGGTCAGCCGCGCGCGCACCTTGTCCAACGGCACCTCCCATTCCGCGAGCGTGTCGATCCTGCGCAGGTCGTCGACGAACTCGTCGGGCTCGACATGCCGGAGATGGCGGTCGGCGAGCTGCGGGACGAAATACGACTCGTCGGGAACGGCGAGCTCGGAATGCCGGTCGAGCATCACGCGAAGCAGAGTCGTGCCCGAGCGGCGTACGCCGAGGACGAGAACGGGCGGGCCACCCGGAGTCGCCGTCACGGACGACGCACACGCACGACGACCACAGGTGTCGGCAGGGAGCGATTGCCGGCGAGATCCTCGGCGACGAGCTTCAGCTTGTGCCGGCCGGGCCGGATCGCACGACCCTGCACCTTCCCGGACCAGTGCAACAGGTAGCGCAGGCGCTTCGACGCGGTCAAGACGCGGCGCCTGCCGTCGACGAAGAGCAGCGCGTGGGCGTGCTCAGAGACGGTGTAGGTCACCGTCACCTTCGTCGTGCCGGGCCGGAAGACCCGGGGCCGGACGCTCCTGAGCCTGATCGACGGCCTGATCGTGTCGACGCGGATCGGGTTCGGCAGATCGATCGTCCTGCCGGCACGCTGGAGCTGCACGAGTGGGTAGTAGATCCCGTCCGGCACGATCTCCCCCGACGCATCCCGCCCGTCCCAGCGCACATGGACATCGCCCTGTGGAAACGACCCCTCGGCGACGGTCAGCTCGCCGGACCCGGTCCGGATTGCGATGCGAAGGTGGTCCGCCCTGCGCAGCGAGAAGTCGATGTTCGCCGCCTTCGTGGCGCAGCGGCAAACGGGCGAGAAGACGTCCGAGACGCGCGTCTGGGAGATGGGGCTAGGCTCGAGCTTCAGGCGCTGCGTCACCGCGAATGCCGTCGCGGTCGCCACGATGAGCAGGAGCGCGAGGATGGTCGGTGCGTTGCGGCTCACGGAGCCGCGATTCTACGACTACGTCCTATATGCCTCGATCAGTACCTCGGCGACCTCGGGCCGGGAGAACTGCTCCGGCGGAAGCTCGCCCGCTTCGAGCATCTCCCTGACCTTCGTGCCCGAGAGGAAGACGTGATCGTCCCCGCCGTGCGGACAGGTCTTCGCAGAGGCCATCGAACCGCACGCCTTGCACCAGAACGAGTGCTCGAAGAACATCGGCTCGATGTCGAGCTCGTGCGGTTCGAACTCGTCGAAGATCAACTGCGCGTCGTACGTACCGTAATAGTCGCCCACACCTGCGTGGTCGCGGCCGACGATGAAGTGCGAGCAGCCGTAGTTCTTGCGGCAGATCGCGTGCCAGATCGCCTCGCGCGGCCCGGCGTAGCGCATTGCGGCCGGGAAGGCGGAGAGCACGACCCGGTCGGACGGGTAGTAGCCGTCGAGCAGGACGCGGTAGCACTCGACACGCGTTGCGGCCGGAACGTCGTCCGACTTCGTGTCGCCGACGAGCGGATGCACGAGCAGGCCGTCGACGGTTTCGAGCGCGACCTTGGTCAGATACTCGTGCGCACGGTGGATCGGGTTCCGCGTCTGGAAGCCGACGACACGGCGCCAACCGCGCTCGGCGAACTCTGCACGTGTCTCCGCCGGGTCCTTCGCCAGTTCGGGGAAGGACGGCTCCGCACGCTCGAATACGGTCACGCGACCCGCGAGATATAGGGGCTTCTGCGCGTACAACCGTGCCACGCCGGGATGAGCCTCGTCGGTGGTGCGAAACGCCTGCTGCGCCTCGCGCTGCTTGTCGTACTCGTAGGTCTCCTCGACCTCGAGCACTGCGAAGTGCTTGCCGCTCTCGTCCGCGAGAACGACCCGGTCGCCGTCGGGCGCTGAGTCGACCGCCAGACACACCGGTAGCGCCCAGGGGAGGCCGTTCGCGAGCCGCATCGTGTCCAGCACGGCCTCGTAGTCCTTGTGACCCATGAAGCCTTCGAGCGGCGACAGCGCGCCCGAGGCGACCATGTCCAGGTCGGAGAGCTCGCGCGACGTGAGCGTCAAGATCTCGAGCATGTCGACGTCGTCGGGGCGCTCTCCAATCGTCCTGTCGACGAGCCTGCCGCCGTGCGGCGGGATCAGCTTCGTCTCGATGGCGACGCTCATGCTGTAACTCCCGCCGGGATCAGCCCGCGCTCTTCGAGGTGCTGGAGGATCAGCTGCGCGCTCTCCTCGGGCTCGTGCTGCTCGGTGTCGATGCGCACGTCCGGGTTGGCCGGCTCCTCGTACGGATCGTCGACGCCCGTGAAGCCCTTGATCTCGCCCTTGAATGCCTTCTCGTAGAGGCCCTTGACGTCGCGGCGGGCGCATTCCTCCACCGACGTCGCGATGTGCACCTCGACGAACGTGCCCCACTCCTCGACGAGCTCGCGCGCCTTTTGACGCGTCGCTTGGTAAGGGGAGATCGCAGCCGCGATCACGGCAGCGCCGTGCCGGGTAAGGCGTGCGGCAACCCACCCGATGCGCTCGATGTTCGCGTCTCGGTCTTCCTTCGAGAAGCCCAGACCCTTTGACAGATGCGTGCGAACCGTGTCCCCGTCGAGGTACTCGACGATGGGGCCGCGCTCTTCGATCGCGGGACCGACGAGATGCGCGATCGTCGTCTTCCCCGAGCCCGACAGGCCTGTGAACCAGAGCGTGAAGCCGCCTTCGCGTCGTCGCTCGGTCTCCGGGTGCTCGTGGGCGTAGATGTGCTCAGTCACTGCTCTCCTTCACTAGTCGCGTATTGCCATGGATGCCGCACTCGAGCTTGTCCGATCCGGCCCAGCGTCCCGCACGTTCATCCTCGCCGGCGACGACGGGTCGCGTGCACGGGATGCAGCCGATCGACGGATAGCCCGCGTCGTGCAGCGGGTTGTACGGAATCTCGTTCACGTGGATGTAGGCCTGGACGCGCTTCGCGTCCCAGTCCACGATCGGTTGGATTTTCCAGACGCCGTAGCGCTCCGACCACTCGACGCGCTTTGCATCTGCGCGCGTCAGCGCCTGCTCGCGCCGGATGCCGGTGATCCAGGCGTCGTACGGCGCGAGCGCGCGCTCGAGCGGCTCGACCTTCCGGATGTGACAGCAGCGATCGGGGTCGCTCTCCCAGAGGTTCGGCCCCTCCTGAATCGCCTGCTGCGCGACGGTGATCACCTCGGGTCGCTCGAGCGTGAGGCCGTAGCGCTCGACGAGGCGGTCGCGCGTCTCGTAGGTCTCCTTGAAGAAGAGCTGCGTATCGAGCTCGACGACCGGAATGTTGAGGCCGAGCTCGCCGAACACCATGTGCAGGAGCACGGAGGACTGCCGCTGCCACGAACACGTGAGGCACATGCGGTCGCCGAACTGCTGATACGCCCAGAGCACGGCCTCTTCGGCCGTCATCGCCTCGACGTCAGGAAGCTGGAGTGCCGGCACGGTCGCCAAGGAGCACCTCCTTCAACGTGTCGCCGCGGAGGCCGCGGCGGAGCGTCTCGAGCGCAATGACCTCTTCCGGAGGGATGTTCCCGAGGTTCACGGCGGGCCCGAACTCCTTGATGAACCACGCCTGCGCCGACTTGGTCGGCGCCTCGAAGACGACGTCCTCGAGCGGCACGACGTCTGCGATCTCGCCGACGAGCTCGGTGCGCATGTCGCCGGACTTGCTGAAGATCCCCGCGGTCCCGCCCTCGCGCGCCTCGGTGATCACCTTCCAGGCGCCCGCGTCGAGCTCCTCGCGCAGCCACTTCGTCCATTCGTCGGCCGTGAACTCGACGTCGGCGTCCTTCGACCCGACCTCGGACAGAACGGTGAAGTCGCGCGCAAACTCGTCGATCAGCTCGAGCTTGCGCTCGCGCGGCAGGTCGATCACGCCGTCGGAGATCTCGACATGCGTCAGACCGAGACCTTGCAGCCAACGCTTGTAGCCCTCGATCTTGTCCTGCACGAAGACGACCTCGAAAAACGTGCCGCCGATGACGACCGGCTTTCCGCGCAGCACGTCGAGCTTCGCGGGCAGGTTCCGGGTCACGTAGGCGGTGCCCCAGCCGAGCTTCACGATGTCGATGTAGTCGCCCGAGGTCTCGAGCACGTCCTCCCAGGCGCGCGGGCCGAGGCCCTTGTCGATCACGTGCGTGAGCCCGCCGGGGCGCGGCGTCAGGCCCAGGTCAAAGCCGCTCATAGAGCTCCTCCAGCTTGGCCTTGGCACGCTCCTGCACGTCGTGGAAGAGCGAGTTGCCGTGCGAGTCGATGCCGACGGTGAGCGGGCCGAAGTCCTTGACTCGGAACTTCCAGAGGCACTCCGGCATGAGCTCTTCCCACGCCACCTCCTCGATCTCCTCGATCTGCGTCGTCTCGAGTGCGGCCGCTCCGCCGACGATCGCGAAGTAGACCATCCCCAGTCGCTGCATCGGCTCGATCGCTTCGTCGGGGAGCCCGCCCTTGCCGCAGATCGCGCGGACTCCGTACTGCGCGCCGAGGCCTTACGTGAAGCGCACCATGCGCGCCGAGGTCGTCGTGCCGATGCAGATCTTCTCGTACTTGCCGGGGCCGAGCTTGCGCACGCCGGGCGCCGTGTGCAGCAGGAACGCGCCGTTGAGATCCATCGGCGGCTCGATGCCCTGGTCGAAGATCCGGATCTGCGTACGATCGCGGATACCGATGATGTGACCGTCCACGGTGACCTCGTCGCCGGCACGCAGCTCACGGATCGCCTCTTCCGACGCAGGAAACTGCATGCGAACCGCCGCCATCTAACACACCTCCCAAAGAGCCGGGGTCAGACGCTTGCTCTTTAGGACACCGGCCGGAGCAGCCTGGCCCTCAAAGGCTGGGGTCAGACCCTTGCAGTTCGAGTCGTGGCTTCTGTGGCCACGGTTAGAACTCACGGTCGAACTCCACCTCTCCGTTCGCGGTCACGTGCGCGCTCGCGCGGCGCGCGGCCCAGCACTGGTAGTTGACCGCGACCGGGTTCAGCGTCATGTGCGTGTCCGCATGCTCGACGTGGCACGACAGCACCGTGACGTCGCCGCCGAGACCCATCGGGCCGATTCCCGTCTCGTTGAGCAGCTCATAGAGCTCCTCTTCGAGCTTGGCCACGTGCGGATCGGCGTTGCGCGTGCCGACGGGACGTGCGATCGCCTCCTTGGCGAGATACATCGCGTAGTCGGCGCTGCCACCGATGCCGACGCCGACGATGCCGGGCGGGCACGGCTTGCCGCCGGCGCCGACGATCGACTCGAGCACGAACTTCTTCACGCCTTTCACGCCGTCGGCCGGGACGCACATCTTCAGGAAGCTCATGTTCTCGCTGCCCGATCCCTTCGGCACGCACTTCACGTCGAGTCCGTCCCAATCGGGAATGAACTCCCAGTGCACGATCGGTAACCGGTAGCCGGTGTTCGGTCCGGTGTTCTCGCGTGTGATCGTGTGCACGGCGTTCGAGCGCAGCGGATGTTCGACCGTCGCGCGCTCAGTTCCGGTCTTGAGCGCGGCGTAAATTCGGGCCGGATGCAGGGGAAAATGCTCGCCGACACGACACGTGTAGACGGCGATTCCCGTGTCCTGGCAGACGAGGTTCTTCTCGAATTCGGCGATGTTGACGTTCTTGAGAATCGTCTGCAGGACGCGCTGTCCGGGCACGGACGTCTCCCTGTTCGCAGCGTCCGCGAGCGCGTCGCGCAGGTCCTGCGGGATGTCCTTCAGCGCCCAGACGTAGAGGTATGCCGCAGCGTCTTCGACTGCGGCTTCGAGATCGGTGATCGTGATGGTGCTCATACCTTCGCTTTCTCCGCGGCGGCCTTGCCGGCACGGCGTCCGAACACACAACATTCCAGAAGCGAATTTCCCATCATGCGGTTGCGGCCGTGCGTGCCGCCGGCGATCTCGCCGCATGCATAGAGCCCTTCGAGCGTCGTCTCGGCATTCGCGTCGATCACGAGGCCGCCGTTCTGGTAGTGGAGGACCGGATACGTGAACAGTCGTTCGTGCAGCGGGTCGATCCCGCCCGCACGGTACCGGCGCAGCATGTACGGCAGCGACACGTTGGCGTCGGCCTCCGCGATGCGCGTCGTGTCGAGATAGACGGCCGGCCTTCCGTCCGGAGTTTCGACGCCTTTGCCCTTCTCGACCTCCTCGACGATCGCCTCGCTGACGGCGTCGCGAGGGCCGAGGGAATCGGTGAACTCCTCGCCGTCGGCATTGAGCAGAACGGCACCGTAGGCGCGAGTCGTCTCGGGGATGGAGTAGCCCTGCATGTTCTGCGGCCACGCGCCGCCGTTGGGGTGGTACTGGAGCGCGTCGAAGTCGCGCAGCTCGGCGCCGAGGTCGACTGCAATCTGCGTCACCTCGCCGGTCGCGCCCGGATGATTCGTCGAGAGCTCGCCGCGCTCTTCGGCGACGCGGAAGCACCGCCCGCCCGCTGCGAGGACCACCGTCGTGGCGTCGATCGTGTGATCCCCGCAGCGTGCGCGCCAGCCGTTCTCGGTCCGGGCGAGGTCGACGAGCGGTGACTTGGGAAAGGTCTGGATGCCGGAGCTTTCGGCGGAGTCGCGCAGCGCGGTCGTGATCGCGTGCCCCGTTCGGTCACCGACCTGCAGGAGCCGCTTGCGCGACGCGCCGCCGCAACGAGCGAGGCGATAGCCGCCGTTCTCGCGCGTGAACTCGACGCCGAGCTCCTCGAGCCAATGGATTGCGGACGGCGCCTCGCCGGTCAGGATCTCCACCAGTGCACGGTCGGCCGTCTCGTGGGACGACTTCCACACGTCCTCGGCGTGCTGCTCGGGCGAGTCGTCCTCCCCGAACGCGGCCTGGATGCCGCCCTGCGCCTTGGCGGAGTTGCAGGACTGAAGCGCGCCCTTCGTCGCCAGTGCAACCCGGGCGCCGGCCCGCTGAGCGGAGACCGCAGCCGCGAGCCCGGAGGCTCCGCTGCCGATCACGAGCACGTCAAAGAGGGAGTCCGCCACGACCAGCAGACCTTACCACGATTCGGCTAATCCGACGTATTAGCCGTCGTTATTCAGTAGATAGAGCGCAACAGTTCCTCGACCTCGGCCGGACTCGCCTGTCGTGGGTTCGCCTTGGCGCCCGCGCGCTCGACCGTCGCAGCTGCGATCTCGCCGAGCTCTTCCTCCGGCACCCCGAAGTCGCGCAGCCGCTCGAACCCTCCGAGCCGCGCGAGCTCCTCCACCCGCGCAGCCGGATCTTCGGTGCCGAGTGCCTCGCCGAATCGGCGCACGGCCTCGGGCTCCACCTGCGCGTTGAAGCGCAGCGCTGCCGGCAGCGCGAGCGCGTTCATCGCGCCGTGAGGCAATCCATAGCGCCCGCCGAGGGCCTGTGCCATTGCATGACCGAGGGCGAGCATCGAGCCTCCGAGCGCCATCCCGGAGTGCATGGCTCCCTCCAGCAGCTTCGTCCGCGCCTCGAGATCGTGCGGCTCGTCGACGACGTGCGGCAGCCACTCGCCGATCAGCCGGGCCCCGGCGAGGGCGTGCTCGTCCGCCTCCGCGTTGTGGCCTTCGACGTAGAGCGCCTCCGCGCTGTGCGCGAGCGCGTTGAGCGCGGTGCCGACGGTCTCGGCGCGCGGGAGCGACAGTGTCAGCTCCGGCTCGTAGACGACGCCCCCGAGCCGGGCGCCGGCACCGCCGCCACGCATCCTGCGCTCAGGATCGCGGATCCCGTAGAACGAGGTCCATTCCGCTCCGCCGTACGTGGTGGGCACCGATACGACCGGCACGTTCGCCTCGGCCGAGACCGCCTTTCCGAGGTCGATTGCGCTGCCGCCGCCTACGGCGATCACGCCGTCTCCCGCGTACTCCGCGGCGGCTGCGACCCGATCTGATGGAACCTCGGTCCAGCGGGCCGCGGTGCGCACGCCGAGGTTCGTCCCGGCCCAGCGCTCGCTGGCGACGAGCAGCGGCTCCTCGATGCGGAGCCGGCCGAGCACGCCGGGGAGCTGGGCAAGACCCCAGCTGACGATCACGCCGGTAGGTGCTCCTGCGCAAAGGAGATGAACGCACGTGCGGCGCGCGTCTCGCTGCGCCCACTCGCACGGGCAAGGAAGATCTCGCGCACGGGGTCGAGCCCGCGGACGCGCGCGGTCGCGATGCGGCCGGCATCGAGGTCGGCCTCGATCGCCAGCCGGGAGATGAACGCGATGCCGTGTCCGGCGACCACCGCGCTCCGCACCGATTCCTGCAGCCCGAGCTCGAGGTGGACGTCGAGATCGCGCAGCCGCATCCCTGCCTTGCGCAACTCGTCCTCGATGACCTGACGGACGCCCGCACCTTCCTGCATCACGATCAGCTTCTCGCCCTTCAGGTCGTCGAGGGAGATCTTCTTGCCCGCGAAGCCATGACCCGACGGGCAGGCGAGCACGACCTCGTCGCTAAAAAACGGCTCGAACGCGACGCCACGATGGCGACGTCCCGCCCCGACGATGCCGAGCTCGAGCTCTCGGTCTCCGACCCGGTCGACGACGGTCTGCGTGTCGGAGACGGTGAGTCGCACCCGCACATTCGGATGCTGCTCCTGGAAATCGCAGAGCAACAGCGGGACGACCGTACCGCCGGGGCCCGTCGACGCCCCGAGTTCGAGCGTCCCAGTGATCGTCCCCTCGTCCTCCGCGTCGAGATCCTCGAGCAGATGTTCCTCAGCGGCGAGCAGGCGTTGCGCCGAGGTGTAGAGGCGGCGGCCGGCCTCGGTCGGCTCGACGCGCCGGCCGGAGCGATCGAGAAGCTGCCGCCCGAGCCGCTGCTCGAGCGAGCGGATCTGCAGGCTGACGGCCGGCTGGGTTACCCCGAGGCGCTCCGCCGCCTGGGAGAAGCTCTTCCGTTCGACGACGGCGCAGAATGCGGCCAGCTGACGCGTGTCCATAAGCATTCATTATGCAAACTCGGAGCCGGGTGAGGCAGGCTCTACGATCCTGGAGTGGCCATCACGCCGGAGTCGAGCGACTCTTTCATCCTGCGGTTCTCGGAGCTGACGGAGGGAAGTGAGACCCGGCCACATGACGCCGCGCTGCGTGCATTCGACATCGCGTTCTCGGCGTTCTTCCTGCTCGTGACGTTACCCGTCACGGTGCCGATCGCTCTTCTTCTGCTCGTAACCAACGGCAGGCCACTCCTCTACCGCGGCGAGCGAGTCGGACGCGGCGGGCACGTCTTCGAGATGCTCAAGTTCAGGACGCTGCGCCGGAACGCTGAGGAACGACTCGGCCCCTACCTCGGCGAGGAGCTCGTCAATCGAACGCGAGCAGAGGCGACCGCGATCGGCGGCTGGCTGCGTGCCACCCAGCTCGACGAGATCCCGCAGCTCTGGAACGTCGTGCGCGGGGACATGAGCCTCGTCGGGCCGAGGCCGATCAGGCCTCGCTTCTTCGCTGAGCTGGTGGAGGAGCTGCCGGCGTACTGGCAGCGGCTCGTCGTCCGGCCGGGGCTCACCGGCTTTGCCCAGGTGCGTCGCGGCTACGAGACCTCGATGGCGGAGAAGCTCGCGCACGACCTGGAGTGGATCGCGGATCGGTCGTTACGTCTGTATCTGCGCACGCTTGCCGCGACCGCGTGGCGCGTGCTGGGTCAGTTTGCGCGCGGAGTTACCGGCCGCTAGGCGCTAGCTAAACCTCGAGCCGTGCGTCCTCGAGGTCGAGGTCGCGGTACAGACGGCGCTCGACCTCGTCGTCGATGACCCCGCGGCGTCGAAGATCGACGATTGCGTCACGCTCGGCGTCGAACAACTCCCGGCGCAAACGCTGGTAATTGAGAGACTGCTCTTCGATCGCGCCGTCGTCGTTCTCGTCGAAGCGAGACAGAAATCGGTTGCGCCGGAAGCCGTAGAGACCGCGCAGCCGCTCGGCCGTCTCCTCTCGCACCCAGTCTTCACCCTGAAGCTCGTCGAGCCGTGCGAGCGCGGCATCTGCGGCCTTGATGCGCGCTTTGGCGTGTTCCTTCTCGTCGAGGTGGTCCGCTTCGATCCCGAGTGCCCGAATCACGACCGGCAACGTCAGACCCTGAACCACCAGGGTGCCGAGGATCACGCAGAACGTGAGGAACACGATCAGATCACGCTGCGGAAACGCGCTGCCCGCATCCGTCGTCAAGGGCACGGCCAGGGCAGCGGCGAGGGAGACGGCGCCCCGCATGCCTGCCCACGAAACCACGAATGCACGGCCGGGCGGTGGCGGCGGGTCGTTGGGGCCGAACGCGCCCAGAAACCTCCGCGGGAGGTACGTGAACACGGGCACGAAGATCATGCGCGCGACGACCACGGTCAGTGTGACGAGCAGGCCCCACCACATGAGCTCCGCCGCCGAGAATCCCGTGAGCGAGTCGAGGATCCGCGGCAGCTGAAGGCCGACGAGGACGAAGAGCAGGGCATTGAGAACGAAGGTGAAGATCTCCCAGGCGGCTCCTCCTTGAAGCCTCGTCTGGAAGGAGGTGAGCTCCGGCGTGCGCCAGCCGAGGTAAATGCCGGCGGTTACGACCGCGAGCACGCCGGACGCCGCGACGGCGTTGGCCGGGATGAACGCGAGGTAGCCGGTGAGGAGACCGATCGTCACCTCGACCGGCGGGTTGTCGAGCCGGCGCCGAACCGCCGCGACGAGGAAGCCGACGACGAGGCCGATCGCCACTCCGCCGACGACGCTCCACAACAGCCGCCACGACGCGTCCCAGACGGAGAACGAGCCGGCGACCGCTGCGGTGACCGCGACGCGGTAGAAGACGAGTGCCGTGCCGTCGTTGACGAGGCTCTCGCCCTCGACGATGGAGACGGTACGGCGCGGCACACCCAGCCGGCGCATGATCGCGGTCGCTGCGATCGGATCCGTCGGAGAGACCACTGCTCCCAAGACGAACGCCGCAGTCCACGACATGTCGTCGACGAGTGTGTGGGCCACAGTGGCGACCGCGACCATCGTCGTGATCACGAGCCCGATCGCGAGGAGACCGATCGGGCGGGAATTCGCCCGCAGCTCCCGTAGCGACGTGAAGAACGCCGCCGAGTAGAGGAGCGGCGGGAGAATGGCGATCAAGACGAGTTCGGGCGGCAGCTGCAGAGTCGGAACGCCGGGGACGAAGCCGAGCGCGAGGCCGCCGAGGACGAGCAGGATCGGATACGGGATTCGCAGCGCCGGGGCGACCGCAAGCAGTGCCGCGACGGCTACGAGCAGGGCGAGGAGGACGAGTTGGGCGTGGGTCCCGAAATCCACCCCGCGAGCCTACGCGGCGGCAACGGCCCTATGTCAGAGCCGATTAGCTCAGGACGTGCGACAGCACGACCGCGAGAACATTCAACGCCGAGACCGTGAAGGCGACCGACGTGATCGCCGCGGTGGCGTAAACGAACACTTGCGTCACTGGATCCAACCTCACCCCTCCCCGAGAACACCATGTCACCCAGAAGGGGTACGGCGCAATCCCTCGTTCGAGGGCCCCTCTACACTGACCGCCCGTGTGCGGGATCTGCGGAATCGCGTCGACCAACGGCTCGGCGGTGACAGAGCGCGTCGCGGCGATGAGCGCGACGCTCGTCCACCGAGGCCCGGACAGCTTCGGCGAGTTCAGCGACGGGGACATCGCACTCGCAGCCCGGCGGCTCTCGATCATCGACCTCGAGACGGGCGACCAACCGATCTCGAACGAGGACGGAACTCTCCATGTCGTCCAGAACGGCGAGATCTACAACTACCGCGAGCTGCGCCGGGAGCTCGAGAGGGCAGGGGGACATCGATTCCGCACTCAGGGCGATACCGAGGTGCTGCTGCACCTCTACGAGGAGCACGGCGACGGGTTCGCCGAGCGGCTGCGGGGGATGTTCGCGATCGCAATCTGGGACGCACGCCGCCGGCGGCTCGTGCTCGCGCGCGACCGCTTCGGGATCAAGCCGCTCTACTACCGCGCAGCCGACAGCGAGCTCGCGTTCGCCTCCGAGCTCCGGGCGTTGCCCCGGGGTGAGATCGACCTCGATGCACTGGAGGCGTTCCTCGCGTTCAACTCGATCCCCGCGCCGCTGACGATCTTCAGGGAGATCCGCAAGCTCCCGCCCGGCCAGCTCTTGAGTTGGGAAGACGGCCGCGTCGAGCTGAAGCGCTTCGCCCGGCCGGCGCCGCTCGAGGAGCTGCGTGAAGACGAGGAGGCGGAGCTCGTCGAGGAGCTCCGGTCACGACTCCGCGACTCGGTGCGAGCACACCTGGTCAGCGACGTTCCGGTCGGAGTCCTGCTCTCGGGCGGCGTCGACTCCGCCTTCCTCGCTGCGCTTGCGGCGGAGGAGAGCACCGAGCCCCTACGGACGTTCTCGATCGGCTTCGAGGAACGCTCGTTCGACGAGCTCGCCGACGCACGACTCGTTGCGGAGCGTTACGGGACGCAACACCGCGAGCTGGTGCTGCGCCCGGATGCCGCCTTGCTCCTGCCGGCTCTCGCCGATGCGTTCGACGAGCCGTTCGCGGATTCGTCCGCGCTGCCGACCTACCTCGTGTCGGAGCTCGCAGCGAGCGACGTGAAGGTCGCGCTCTCCGGCGAAGGGGGCGACGAGCTCTTCGGCGGCTACTACACCTACGCGGCGGACCTCCTGGCCTCCCGTGTCGGCAGGCTTGCCCGTCTGGCGGGCCCACTCGTCGAGCGGCTGCCCACGTCGACGTCGCGAGCGAGCTTCGACTACAAGGCGAAGCGCTTTATCCGCGCGGCACATCTGCCACCCCTTGAACGCCACCACGGCTGGAAGGAGATCTTCACGCAGGATTTGCGCGCCGAGCTGACCGGTCGCCCGTCGGCTTTCGATCCGGTCGACATCTTGCGTGCCAGGTACCTCGAGACCGAAGGCGCCGAGGAGCTTGCACGCCTGCAAGACGTCGACGTCGGCGTCTACCTCGTCGACGACCTGCTCGTGAAGACCGACCGCGCGTCGATGGCGCACTCGCTCGAAGCCCGCGTGCCGTATCTCGACACGGTCGTGACGAACCTCGCGCTCGCGCTGCCCACGCGGCACAAGATCCGCGGCCTCTCGAAAAAGGTGCTGCTGCGCAAAGCAGCTGCACCGCTACTACCGAGCGAGATCGTCCACGGCAAGAAACGCGGCTTCTCGATCCCGGCGGCCGCCTGGCTCAGGGGTGAGCTCGAGCCGTTCGCGCGGGAGACGCTCTCGCGCGGGACGCTGCAACGCCAGGGGTTCTTCAGCCCCGACGTGGTCGAGCGCCTGCTGGACGACCACGTCGCCGGCCGCGAAGATCGCAGCCGCCAGCTCTGGGGCCTGCTCTCCTTCACGCTCTGGCACGAGCGGCACGTCGAGCGAGCGCCGCAGGTGGCGTCACGGCCGGAAATGCTCGTCGAGCGCTGACCTAGACTCCTCCGAATGGCCAGCCGACCTCTCGTCGTCCATGTCGTCGGCGCGCGGCCGAACTACATGAAGGTCGCGCCGGTCTACGCCGACTTGGATCGGCGTGGCAACGTCGAGCAGCGTCTCGTGCACACGGGCCAGCACTACGACGCGCTCATGAAGGATGTCTTCTTCTCGGAGCTCCCGCTGCCAAGACCGCACGTAGAGCTGGACGCTCAAAGGACCGAGGATGCCTTGACCGAGCTGGAGCGCGTCTTCGGTGAACTACAGCCGGATCTCGTGGTCGTGGCGGGAGACGTCAACTCGACACTCGCCGGCACGGTCGCCGCGTCCAAGTGCGGGATCACCGTTTGTCACATCGAGTCCGGCCTGCGCAGCGGTGACTGGTCGATGCCGGAGGAGCGCAACCGCGTCATCACCGACCATCTGTCGACCCTGCTCCTGACACACAGCGACGACGCGGACAAAAACCTGGTCGCTGAAGCCCTCACTGACAGGATCTCATTCGTCGGGAACACGATGATCGACACGCTGCGAGCGAACGAGGACGCAGCGCTCGCACTCGAGGCTTGGCGTGACTTTGGGCTCGAACCGGGAGGCTACGTGCTCGTCACCCTCCATCGCCCGAGCCTCGTCGACGACGCCGACCTGCTTGCACGGACGATCGCCGCGCTCGACGAGGTCGCCGAGTCCTTGCCGGTGATCTTTCCGGTGCATCCGCGGACTCGACGAAATCTCGACGGCTCGACACGTGTCCTCCTGACAGAACCGCTGCCGTATCGGCAGTTTCTCTCGCTCGAAGCGAAAGCCGCCGCAGTCGTGACGGACTCGGGGGGAATCCAGGAAGAGACGACGGTGCTCCGAATCCCCTGCTTCACGCTGCGCCGGAACACCGAGCGTCCGATCACGATCGAGCTCGGCACGAACACGCTACTCGGGCTCGAGCCGGAACGGCTGCGCGAGCTGCCAACGTTGCTGGCGGAGCCGAGGCACGGGCAGATTCCACCGCTCTGGGATGGGCGTGCAGGAGAACGGGCCGCCGAAGCGATCGAACAGTTACTGGTTGGTGTTACGGCCTGAAGGTCTGGATGGACATGACCGCGTCGGCGCACGTGCTTGTGTTCCGGCCGTTGATTCAGTTGTTGCGCGAGCGGGGCGACGAAGTCGAGATCACCGCGCGTGACTACGCGCAGACGTTGCAGCTGCTCGAGCTGCACGGGCTCGAAGCCACGGTCGTCGGACGCCACGGCGGGCGTTCGCGGCTCGGCAAGGCGCGTTCGCTCGCGTCACGCCTGCACGAACTGCGGAAGTGGGCGCGCCCTCGCGGCTTCGACCTCGCGCTGGCGCACGGCTCGCACGAGCTCACCATGACCGCGCGACGGCTCGGCATACCGAGTGCGACAACACACGACTACGAGTTCGCGACACTGCAGCACCAGCTCGGCATGCGTGCGGCGACGAAGGTGGTCGTGCCCGATTCGATCCCCGACGAGCGCCTCGCACGCTTCGGCGTCAGACCACCGAAGCTGCTGCGGTACCCCGGCCTGAAGGAGGAGTACTACCTCTCGGACTTCGAGCCCGACGCCGCCGTGCTGGAGCGGCTCGGAGTCGACCGCGACCGCGTGCTCGTTGTGCTGCGGCCGCCGCCCGACGTCTCTCTCTACCACCGCCATTCCAATCCCCTCTTCCCGCAGACACTCGGCTTTCTCGGCAACCTCGACTCGGTGCACGCTGTCGTCCTGCCGCGGACCGACGAGCAGCGCGAATACGTCCGCGAGCTCGCGTTGCCGTCGGTGATCGTCCCGGATCGGGCCGTCGATGCCCAGAGCCTGATCGCGCTCGCCGACGTCGTCGTCTCGGCCGGCGGGACGATGAACCGCGAGGCGGCTGCGCTCGGCGTGCCCGTCTACACGACCTACGGCGGCCGGCTGGGCGGCGTGGACGAAGAACTGATCCGTCAGGCCAGGCTGAAGCCGCTCACGGATCCACGCGCACTCGAGCTGCAGAGGCGGGAGGAGGGCTCAGGCAGCCGCGTCCGACGCGACCCGGCGGTCCTGCTCGACCTGCTGCTCACCGCTCGTGGCGACGATGCGTAGCACGTCGTCGCCGTAGCGATCGAGCTTCGTCGGCCCGACTCCCGGCACGGCGCCGAGCGCAGAGAGGTCACGTGGGCGGCGTCCGGCGATCTCCGCGAGCGTCGAGTTGTGGAACACGACATACGCAGGGAGATCGTCCGCGGTCGCTCGCTCGAGCCGCCAGCGCTTCAACGCCGCGTAGAGCGGGTCGTCCGGCTCGGCCGCCTTCGTGACGGGCCGGGCGGCGATCCCGAGCTCGCCGAGAAAGCGGCTCGGCTTCCCGCTCCACGTCAAGGCGAGCTGACGCTTCGCCCGCGTGAGGCCGACGTAGACGAGGCGCCGCTCCTCCGCTATCTCGCCCGGCTTCTTCGCCTGTCTGATCGGCAACTCCTTCTCTTCGAGCCGCGGGATGAAGACCGCCTCGAACTCGAGCCCTTTTGCTCCGTGCAGCGTCAGGAGGTGGACGCCTCGGCGGTCGGCGCCCGTCGAGCCGAAACGAGCCTCCAGGTCGGCGATGAACTCACGCGTCGTCCGTAGCCCGTCGTCGAACTCCTCCGCCAGGCGGATCAGGCGTCCGAGGTCGGACTGCCGCACCATCTCCCGTTCACCGAGCTTCTCCGGCAGCCGCTCCCGCCAGCCTGCCTCCTGCGCGTAGCCCCGCACCGACCCTGCAACCTCGCTTGACTCCACCCGGCGCAGCCGGCGTAGCAGCTGGCGCGCGGCCTCGCGCCCGAGCAAGGACGCGCCCTGAAACGGGATCTTCGCCTCGTGCAAGGGCTCCTCGAAGTCGGCCAGCCTTGCGTTCGTGCGAGAAAGGATCGCGATCTCCTCGAGCGCCACGCCTTCCTTGTGCAACGCCCGCACGCGGTCGACGACGAACGCGACTTCGCCTTCCCGCGCCGGGAACGACTGTGTGATCGGTTCCGGCCCCGAGCGGAGCGTGGCGCGCAGGATCTTTTCCGCGCCGCCGAGCGCGGGGACGATGCGGTTGGCCAGCGCGAGCACTTCCGGCGACGAGCGGTAGTTGTCCTCGAGCCGGATCACGGTCGTGTTCGGAAAACGGGTCGGCAAACCGAGTAAGTACGCCGGCGTTGCTCCGGTAAACGCGTAGATGGACTGATAGTCGTCGCCGACGGCGCAGAGCTCGTCACGCTCGCCGAGCCAGCGGTCGAGGAGCGTCTGCTGCAACAGGTTGACGTCCTGATACTCGTCCACCGTG
>Ga0224452_1000019_pt1 | contig 26178 bp, 28 predicted proteins | sample PLM2_30_b1metaG_FD_172494 | JGI IMG/M metagenome (GOLD analysis project Ga0224452, IMG submission 172494) | Groundwater sediment microbial communities from an aquifer in East River, Colorado, USA - PLM2_30_b1 | ecosystem: Environmental > Terrestrial > Soil > Riparian zone | place: USA: East...
CCTGTATGTAGATGTCAAAGAATCAGCGGATCAGTTGATAGTGAATCTGATAGTTGATTGTTCTTTCGAAATCCGATTTAGGTAGGGGCGATTGACCTCAATCGCCAATGTCCTCAGAGATTCGGCCTCGAGCTTGCGTCGCTGCGACAGCAGCGAAATGCCGGTGCGGTTCCGCACTCTGGTGACAATAACGCAGTGGCCCCACCCGTTCCCATTCCGAACACGGCAGTGAAACGCTGCAGCCCCGATGGTAGTACGGCGATAGGCCGTGCGAGAGTAGGACGTCGCCAGAACTGAAAACCCGGCATGTGAAAACATGCTGGGTTTTTTGTTTCTGGACGTCGTCTACTCGAGCAGAGAACACGGCGAGTTGGGAAACCCCCGGGTAGATGGTCAAATCCGCAAGGGTAGCGGATGAGCATGTGGGCACATGCGAATCAATAGGACGTCGCCAGAACTAAAACCCCGTTGGGTTTATCTCAAACGGGGTTTTTGCTTATGCCGAGGCCAGAATGGAGTCGCTGGGCAGCCAGCGACATGAACGCTCAGGCCTGCGAGGGTAGCAGGCGAGCGAGCTGTAGCGAACGAGTCAACTAAATGGCCGGTGGTTTAGTGCCCGTTGCAATCAACTTCGGGTGTTTCGTTTCGCTCCCGAGCTACGCGTCGACGATTCTCAACCGAAAATCGCGGTCGTGAAGAATCGTACGTCTCATTTTCACGTGTCGTAAGTCTTTGCGGCGGATGAGTTCACGAACAGCGTTCTCGATTGCCGGCTGGCAGCGGGCGCCCAGAATTACCGACTTCAACGCTCTTGCAGGCAGCTGCTGAAAGTATGTGATACCTCCATCGGCATCATGAATTTTGGTGCAGGTCTTCACCGGAAACATCTGCCGCCACTCTCTCTCATAACTCCAATCGAGATTCTTAGTTCGCACCAAGCTGATATTCGGCTCATTAAATGAGAGACCACACGCACCATAAGTGGCATTGACCCGTTCGGAGTGGTATACAACCGGCATCAAATTCTCGGGCTCTATGAAGAATTCGTTTCTCACATTGAATTCGATGACCATTCCTTGATGTCCTGCTGTGTAGTGCGACCACATCAAAAAGTTATCTGAAACTTCCGCGTAGCACGCCAGTGCGAAGGCCTCACTCATGAATGCCAATATGCCATCCCGCGCCTCGTCGGCTGCGGCTTGAAGCTTTTTCAGGGTAGCTTTCACGCTTCGGCCTCCAACCTGTTCAAATCTTTCGAGATACAGACTGCGAAACGTTTCGAAATCGAGTGGGATCTTCATATCGGTCCACAGTTTGCGTAACAGACGTTTGGACCTCAGACCGGATTTCTTTTCGGGCGTGATATCAAAGTCGACCTTGGGCATAAACTCGAACGGATCGTTAAATTGGATCGGCGGCGTTACCTTGAGACGCAAAGACTGCAAAATGTCGATACCTCGTTGATCGCAGTACTTGTACAATCCATCAGCATCTAGCTGAAAGGCAAACTTCCCATTGCCCTTGCCGTGTCGCTTAGCACGCTCCGGTCCTTTTGATCGCTTCAGTTTCATGAGCACAGTTGTCTCTCACAGCTTCCCCAACAAATTCAGGTGTTCAAGCCCCACCAGTGCGGCGGTGGCCTGTACTTCGTTGGCATCCGCGTAATCCGCGGTAGGTTTGGGGATGCTTACGAGCCAAAAAGTTATCGATGCCATTAACGAACAGATCGGGTACGAATTCAGCGCGGAGTTGCAGTATTACGCGATCGGGGCGCATTTTGCGTCAGAAGCGTTGCCACAGTTGTCACAGCATTTTTTCAAGCAGGCGGAAGAAGAAAAAGGGCATGCACTGCGGTTCATCAAATATGTGGTCGATGCCGGCGGACGCGTAGTGATCCCGGCGATCGATGCGCCGAAATCGAAATTCAAGACCCCACGCGACGCGGTGAAACTGTCGCTCGACCAGGAAATTCATGTAACCCAGCAAATAAACGGGCTGGTGGCATTGGCGCGAAAGCAGAACGATTACATCACGATTAATTTTCTGCAGTGGTTCCTGACCGAACAGCTCGAAGAAGTTTCGTCGATGGATAATTTGCTCAAGATCATCGAGCGCGCCGGGAACGACTTATTACAAGCTGATGAATATCTGGCTCGGGTGGGATTGAGGACGATGCCTGAGCCAGCTAAAGAGTGAATTATAGAGGCGCTCACCGCGGCGAGCGCCTGTCTATCATTTCGGCGTTTGACACAAACGCCGCTACAACCTCATGGAAAGCAATCGTGGTGGCATTCAAAGATCACTTCTCGAAGCAAGCGGGTGATTACGCGAAATTTCGGCCGCGCTATCCGCAAAAGCTATTTGAATACCTCGGCGGCATTCCACCAAGCCGCGGACTCGCGTGGGATTGCGCCACTGGAAACGGCCAGGCTGCGGTTGAACTCGCGGAAGTGTTCAACCGAGTCATCGCGACGGATGCGAGCGAGAAGCAAATCGCAAACGCCCAGTTGGGCGAGCGCGTCGAATATCGCGTCGCGCCGGCGGAAGAGAGCAGAGTGGACTCGAGCAGTATTGATCTGATCATGGTCGCGCAAGCGCTGCATTGGTTCGATCTCGACGAGTTTTATGCCGAAGCGAATCGTGTGCTGAAGCCGAGCGGTATCATTGCCGCTTCGGCTTACAATTTATTGCAGATCGCACCGGCGATCGATGAGATCGTCAATCGATATTACTACGAGATCGTCGGCCCGTTTTGGCCGCCGGAGCGCGTACTTGTAGAAAAATTCGAGGAGCTTCCCTTTCCATTTCACGAGATTGATCCGCCGAAATTCGAAATGACGGCGCAGTGGGATCCCGATCATCTGGTCGGCTATCTTAGAACATGGTCTTCGACTCAGCGGTTCATCACTGCGAGAGGCATCGATCCATTGGACGAAATTGACGATAAGCTCCGTGCCGCATGGGGCAACACGGATGAGCGGCGGCGCGTCGTTTGGCCATTAAAACTACGCGTCGGCATGAAAAAATATCAACCGAGGAAAGAATGACGTGCCGTCACGTTAAATCGTCAAAGCGTTACAACGTTAAATCGGAAACACGGGAAGCCAACGGTTTTCCCCTACAGTTCGCGCTTGCGCCGGCACGGTGCGAGGGCGTTGTTCATCCATGAAAACGAAAACAGCATTCAGTTTGATTGCGGCTGTGAATTTTGTTTTTTGCAGCGCGGCCTTCGCCGGCTCAAAGACGCACGAAGTCACCGGAACCGTGCTCGAGACCACCCCGACGAAGATCGTAATTCAGAAGGGCGCGGAGCGATGGGAAATCGATCTCGATCCGCAGACCAAGGTCAGTGGCGAATTAAAGGTCGGCGCAAAGGTAACCATCACCTACACGATGAGCGCGTCGAAGATTGACGCAGGCCCCCTGACAAAACTCAAAGCCGCTGCCGAAGAAGCAACAGCTCCAATCAGTTCGAGCGTAGCACCCGGTTCGCAAAAAAAAAGAGGTGCCCGCTGCTAGTCCTACGCCGTAGGTGAATATAGATCACATTGAGGGACTACGTTTATATCGCCCCAAATAATGGGACGCGACGGAGCGTGTCCCTCCCAAATATTGGCCGCAAAAGTCTTGAATAGAACGTCTTTACTGAGGTCTAATCGATCACTATGAAGATGAAAACAGCATTCAGTTTAATTACTGCAGCGAGTCTACTGCTTAGCAGCGCAGTTTTTGCAGCAGGCTCAAAGACCTACCAGGTAACCGGTCCAGTCCTCGAGGTCACCGATTCAATAATTGCGGTCCAAAAAGGCAAGGACCGTTGGGAAATCAGTCGTGACGCCAACACGAAAGTCACCGGGGATCTTAAGGTCGGCGAAAAAGTGACAGTCACTTATACAATGTCCGCCACGGACGTGGAAGTGAAGGCAGGCAAGGGCGCGAAGAAAGAAGCAGCCAGTCCGGCGGCTTCGCCAAAGAAATAAACGAAGAAAGACTCAAATCGCCGGATTGCGTGAAGCGTATCCGGCGATTTGTCTTTGTTGTAGCGGTGCTTGTGCCAAGCACCGAATCGAGGACCAGGCGCTTGGCACAAACGCCTCTACAATTACCTTCGTCGGCCGCTGCCGCCGAGGATTCCTCCCAGGATTCCGCGAACGAGTTGCCGGCCAATTTGGCTACTGGCCGCGCGCATCGCGCTCTTAGCCATTGAAGTTGCAACCGAATCATGAATCGCACCGCGCCGGCCGATGGTTGGTTGGAATGCGGCCGTGACTGTTCCCAAAGCTTCAGCCAACAACGAGGGCTTCTCTCCTTCGGGAGTTGTAGCACTGGTAGCTACCGCTGGAGCGCCCGCCGTTTGCGCTTTCTCCCCTGCCCTCGCCTGCAATTTCTCATAGGCCGATTCTCGATCCACTACGTTCTCATAATGACCCGCAAGGACGGAGGAACTTATGATCTGTTTTCGCTGATCGGCTGTGATCGCACCGACCTGACTGCGCGGCGGGACAATTTTTGCGCGCTCAACAATTTGCGGGCTGCCATTTTCATCTAACATCGATACGAGCGCTTCGCCGACGGCAAGCTCGGTAAGCACCGTTTCGACTTTCAATTTCGGATTTTGCCGAAACGTACCGGCGGCAGCTTTCACCGCCTTCTGATCGCGCGGCGTGAACGCCCGCAACGCATGTTGCACACGATTCCCGAGCTGACCTAACACAATGTCGGGTATGTCGAGCGGATTCTGACTGACGAAATAAACACCGACACCTTTAGAACGAATCAGTCGCACCATTTGCTCGATCTTTTGCTGGACTGCGGGCGCGATGTCAGCAAAGAGCAGGTGCGCTTCGTCGAAAAAGAAAACGAGTTTCGGCTTCTCCGGGTCACCAATTTCCGGAAGATTCTCGAACAATTCAGACAGCATCCAAAGCAGAAATGTTGCGTAAACTTTGGGCGATTTTTGCATCAGCCGGTCGGCAGCGAGAATGTTGACCACCCCTTTCCCAGATTGCGTTTGAATCAAATCATCGAGATTGAGCGCGGGTTCGCCGAAAAACTTGTCTGCGCCTTGTGATTCGAGCGCGAGCAGGTTTCGTTGGATCGCGCCTGCGCTCGCGGCAGAAATGTTTCCGTATTGCGTTTTGAATTGGTCGGCATTGTCAGCGACGTACTGCAACATCGAGCGAAGATCCTTGAGATCGAGCAGTAGCAAGCCGTTTTCGTCTGCGATTTTGAAAACCATATTGAGCACGCCTTCTTGCGTGTCGTTCAATTCAAGCAGACGTCCAAGCAGCAGCGGTCCCATCTCCGACACCGTCGCGCGCACGGGATGGCCCTGCTCGCCGAATACATCCCAAAATACTACCGGAGAAGCCTCGCCTTTGAAATCATCGATCTTAAGCTCCTTTACACGTTCGGCCACTTTCGGATTGTTCCCGCCCGGCTGACTCAGCCCAGCGAGATCGCCTTTCACGTCAGCCATAAAGACCGGCACACCTCGCGCACTGAAATTCTCTGCGAGCGTTTGCAGCGTGACGGTCTTTCCAGTTCCGGTCGCGCCGGCGATCAACCCGTGACGATTCGCCATCTTCGGCAGCAAGTAGATCGCTTCCTCCGATTGTGCGACGAGGATCGGTTCGTCAGGCATAGAATAGGTGTCGATTATTAAGCTGTTCGTTTGCGCCAGGCGCCGAGGACGAGACCGCTGATTGCGAAGCCGAGCAAGGACCGGCCCATGTCGATGCAAATGAGCGGCCAGGGGTTCGTTTCAAAGGCGGAGAATACAGAAATGGTTGCGTATTCCATGAACAAGAACGCGAACCAGCAGGCGAGCGCGATTTTGAGACCGCAAAATGCGCTTGGCGCGTTCAACCGCGAGATCACCATTGCCAATGTGTAGTTGACGACGATCGAAGCAATAAACGCAAGGACGTAGGCGCCGACATTATGGGTGCGCTCGATGTCAGTCATCGTCCGCGCGTGAAGATTAAGCCACTTCTCACCGAAGACGGCGTACCATCCCCAGCCAATTAGGAAATAAACCACGATTAGAATCCAGACCGCGAGATGATTGATCTTCGTGTTCACGAGAGTTTGCGAATTAACCAGGGGTCATAACTTCGATTGAAATTAGATTCCGGCAACGCCACGTCGCCGCACCCGAAAATCAGCTCAATAGAGATAAGGCTTGGAGAGTGGGAATGCATTTCTGATCAATTCAACGCGTGGTTTCGCATCGCCCGCAATGATTATCTCGACGACATCGAATCGGAAAAGAATATCGGGGTTATCGAGCATCCGCAGCCAGGCCAGCGCGCCGCGCGAGATTCGTTTCTGTTTCTCCCGATCTACTGCTGCGAACGGTCGACCGAAGTCTTCGCGTGCGCGCGTCTTCACCTCCACAAATACCAGCGTGTCATTGTCACGACAGACAACGTCTATTTCACCGCCGCTGCGGCCGCGAAAATTGCGCAATAGGATTTTGTAGCCGCTACGCTTCAGATAGCGGCACGCTAACTTCTCGCCGCGCGCGCCGCGCCGAAGATGACCGGATTTGGACGAGCTCCTCAAACGCGAGAAGTGGTTGCGCCACCGGTTCGAAAGATCGACGATGGATTGGGCAAGGGCCGAATTCATGAAGCTTGAGCAGATGCAGTTCGGTTCCGTAACCTTTGTGTTGGCTGAAACAATATTGCGGGAACTGGGCGCAAAAGTCACGCATCATCCGGTCGCGCGTAACTTTGGCAATCACGCTGGCGGCAGCGATGCTCAAGCTGATACAATCGCCATCGACGATCGCGGTCTGCGGAAGTGGAAAAGGGATAACAGGCAGCCCGTCGATTAAGACGTGGTCGGGCGGCTCGATCAGTGCTTCGATCGCGACGCGCATGGCGCGGTGGCTCGCACGCAAAATGTTTATCCGATCGATCTCGATGGAATCAACAATGCCAACTGTCCATCTGATTTCGCGATTAGCAGCCAGTTCGCAATAGATTTCCTCACGCAATTCCGGCGCGAGTTGTTTGGAATCGTTCAGGTGACGATGGCGAAATTTTTCGGGAAGAACCACTGCGGCAGCGACGACCGGACCGGCTAAGGCTCCGCGGCCAGCTTCGTCAATGCCCGCAATGCGCGCGACTCCGATGGCACGGAGTTTCTTTTCGTGACGAAATCCGCAGCGCCGATAGGACATCGGCAGAAGTTATCCGCAGATTGCACAGATTTTCATAGAAATTTTTTTGCACAGCAGGCTCCCCTCTGGAAATCTGCGTGAATCTGCGAAACCTGTGGACGGAAAGAATCCGTGTTACTCCCGCACTGCTGTCGCTTCCTTGCCCTTCCGACCGCGAAGATAATTCAATTTCGCGCGACGCGCGCGTCCTTGTTGCTCCACTTCTACCTTTGCGATCCGCGGCGAATGGAGAGGAAAAACCCTCTCGACACCCTCGCCGTAGGAGATGCGGCGCACAGTGAATGTTTCGTTGAGTCCGCGTCCTTTGCGACCAATCACAACGCCAGTAAATATCTGGATTCTTTCTTTGTCTCCTTCCACGACTCGCGTGTGAACGCGTACGCTATCGCCAACAGAAAACTGCGTCAGATCGCCTTTTTCCTGTTCTTTCTCGATAGCATCGATGATCTGGTTCATAAGCTCGTACAGGCCACGCGACTGCGGGCGCACACTCTCATTCGGAGGTGTCGACTTTGCAACTTGAATTCGTGCTCCTCATGGCCCTCGGGAACTCGAGCACGAGTACGATCACGAGTAGGAGCCTACGTAGAAATTATCTGTGAAACTCTGCGGAATCTGTGGCTAATTCCCGTTCTCAATCGCGCCCGTAGCTCAACTGGATAGAGCGTTGGCCTCCGGAGCCAAAGGTTGTGGGTTCGACCCCCGCCGGGCGCATTTTCGCTAGGGCGCGACCGCCGGGCGCTTCCCGCACGAACCTGATTTGGAGGAATTACCATGTTGAAACGATTATTGACTGCTCTACTGATTTCGAAGTTCGCTTGCGCAATCCTGAGTGCGCAGGAGATCACGCCAATTCATCAACCAACACTGACTCCGCAAAACAGCGGCACGACCAGCGGGCTGATCTCAGTCTGGCCTGTGAACCCACAGGTGGTCTGGGCATCCGGTCGCAATGGCACATTCACCGTCACCACCGATGGCGGACAGACATGGTCAGCCAATGTCGTGCCAGGCGCCGAAGCGCTGCAATTCCGCGATGTACAAGCCTTCAGCGCTGACGTCGCCTACCTGATGTCCATTGGAGCGAACGCAACAGATTTTCGCATCTACAAGACGACTGACGGCGGCGCTACTTGGACGATACAGTTTGAAAACCAGGACCCGAATGCTTTCTATGACGGCTTCGCGTTCTGGAGTCCGTTGCGCGGCATCGCGCACAGCGACTCGGTGAATGGAGTGTTCCCCGATCTGCGCACCACCGACGGCACGACTTGGCAGGATATCAGTAACAATATGCCGCCGGCATTGCCGGGCGAAGCTTCTTTCGCGTCGAGTGGCACTTGCGTGACAACTCAAGGTGGGAGAAACGCATGGATAGCAACCGGCGGTTCGACGATAGCCCGGGTCCTGGCCACCAGGGACGGAGGCGACACGTGGAATGCGTATGACACTCCCCTGATAAGTTCGCCCAGTGCAGGCGCCTTTACTGTTGCTTTTCGTGATCCGTTCCACGGTATCGTAGGCGGCGGTGATTTGGATCCAGGCGATCCGAATAACGCGCGCACCGCAACTTCAAGTGATGGCGGTCAAACATGGATTCTCACAACCGCTCCTCCCGTGACGGGAGCAATCTTCGGACTCAGCTACGTGGGTCACACCGGAGCTGGCGCCGGAGACAATCTCGGCCGCGCAGTGGCGATCACGGCTAATGACGGAGGCGCAGCCTGGACCCCCGATGAGGGTAACACCTGGTTCAGTTTGCCCGGAGTAAGCGGCTACTGGGCCGTAGCTTTTGCCAGTCCCAAAGCTGGATGGCTGGTCGGCACGGATGGTCGCATCCTAAAGATCAGCTTCTAAAGACCGGCATTGCGAATCGCGAAGGCTCTACCCGCTATGCTAAAGGCTGCTACCGCAGGCCACAGCAACTCTAGTCGCTCAGAAATTTTCGAGAATTTGCTTAACCCAGCGCTTCGATTCGGCTAAGCAAATCTTTTTTGCTCGTGACTCCAGTCACCTGGTCGCGCAGTTGGCCGTTCTTAAAAAAGAGAAGAGCCGGGATCGCGCGAATATTGTACTTGAAAGAAAGACTCTGATTTTCGTCGACGTTAACCTTCGCTACTTTGACGGTATCCACTTTTTCGCGAGCGATCTCATCCAGCAGCGGCGCGATCATTTTGCAGGGCCCGCACCATTCGGCCCAGAAATCGACGATTACAGGCTTATCACCTTGCGTTACTTCGCGGTCAAAATTGGATTCATTAAGACTGATAACAACGGAATTTTCCATAGCTTTAAGAAAAGTAAGTCCAAATCTGAATAATCAAAATCACGACCGAAACGCCGAGCAGCATCCACCACAGCAGCATTGGGTTTTTTTCTCGGCGTCCTACAGCGACTAAGGAATTTTGCGAAGCAACCCCTGGAAGGCCGACAACTGATTGAGTGTTTTCCATCTGACGAGCAGACGGAACTGGATTCGTTATCGGCGGCACGCGTATCGTCTCCTTTTTCGGTCCTGAAGAGGGCGAATCCGGGGCCGGCCTCACTAACGCGGATAACGGATCCGAAAATGAGGGAGGCTTGGACTGAGACTCACGAACCGGCAACTGAATTCGCACTGTTTCTTTTATGTTTTGATCTGGGAATTTCCCAGCGGTGGAAAGCGGCAAGTCAGTGCGAACCGTCTCGGTTTTGGGTTCGTTGGGGCCTGCCATAGAGCGAAGCAATCAATCGCGGAATTAATTGATCAAAAGTGGTCGGTTTGTCACTAGTTAACTTTTCCCTCGGAGGAAAACGCCGCACCCTCTACGCAAGCAGATCGTAGCCGCGCGTGGCAGTGATCCTACGCCAAATAAATTCGCCGACAGGCGCAGCCTTCGACAAGACAACGCGGGCATCGACGTCCGGAGCATCGCCTTCGCTTCGGGCGATATGCGGCTGTTCGACCAGTAATTTCAGTTCGGCCCCAATTTTCTGCCGCGCAAGTTCATGAGCAATCGCTTGTTGAACCGACATCGTAGCTCGGTAACGCGCGTTCTTAATTTTTGCAGGAATCTGTCCAGGCATTTTGGCCGCGCGCGAGCCTTCTTCGTGCGAATACTTGAATATCCCCAGCCGTTCGAATCGAGCGCAGCGAATGAAATCAAGAAGCTCCGCGAATTCCGCATCCGTTTCGCCGGGAAATCCAACGATGAAAGTAGTCCGTAAGGTAAGGCCGGGAATTCCAGCGCGCAGTTTATGAATCAAATTTTCGATGTGCGCTCGCGATGTTTCTCGTCGCATCCGTTGCAACACGAAATGATCGATATGTTGCAGAGGAATATCGACATAGCGCGCGACCTTATCGCAGTGTGCGATAGTCTTAATCAGTTCATCGCTCCAATGCGCCGGGTGAGTGTAAAGCAGACGCACCCAGAATTCGCCTTCAATTTGTTGAATCTCATGAAGCAGCGCTGCGAGCGTCGGCCCGCGGGTCGAATCGATCGGCTGGCGCGGCCCTGCTTTCGTCGGCCACAAATCCATGCCGTAGTACGTAGTGTCCTGGCTGATCAGGTTGATTTCGCGCACACCATCACTAACGAGGCTGCGAATTTCTGCTATTACTGATTGCGGGGTGCGGCTGCGATGTTTGCCGCGCATTTGGGGAATCACGCAAAAACTGCATGGGTGATTGCACCCTTCGGCAATTTTTACGTAAGCAAAATGTGCCGGCGTAAGCCTGAAGCGCGGTGTGTCGTAATCGGGGATGTAAGTGGGCCGCCTGTCCGCAAATGACAGATCGAGTTCGTCGTTGTCTCCGTTGAGCGCTCGGCGTTGGACGTTGGGCGTTGAGCGTTTTCCCAAAATGCGTTCAACAATCCTCCCAAGCTCATTGACCTGATCCAACCCAATAAATGCATCCACCTCCGGCATCTCCTGCCGTAGTTCTGTCGCGAATCGCTGCGACATACAGCCGCTCACAATCAGTTTCTGATCCGGTCGTCTGCTCAAGCCGCGTTGCTGATGCGCTTCCAGAATCGCTCCGATCGATTCTTCCTTGGCTGAATCAATGAATGCACACGTATTAACGACCAGGACATCGGCGTCCTCTGGGTGCGATGTAATTTCCATCCCGCGTTGTAAAACACTTCCCAACATGATCTCTGCATCTACAAGGTTCTTAGCGCAACCGAGGCTAATCATGCCGACCTTCGTGGCGCGTTGCAGGCGCGTTACCGGTTTTTCATCTGCCCCGAAAGCTTTCGGGGCCGCTACAGTTCCCGAACTCACGACTAGCGCTAATTGACCGTCACGTCTTCGTCGCCGTCTTCCAGCGCCTTGCCGTTTTTTGTGATATTTACGGCGTCAGGATCCAGAACACGAATCGAGACGTGCTTGCCGCGAAATTCAACTGTGCCGTCAGTCGGCGAAACCCAACGCTCGAACGCGGGCTTGCCCTTCTCATCACCCACAGTGACCCTCACGTACGTTCGTTTGAGCGGGCGAATAGCGACGCGATTCTGTTCTCCTGATTCTGCCGATGGCGAATTCGACGTCTCTTGCGTTTTCGCCAGCTCTTCTCTGGTCACTGGCTTAGCGCGGCGCACCTCTGGCTCACCTGGCGCGACGGAGCCCGCGGCAACCACAGTTGGTGCGACTGTGGGCGCAGCCGAGAGCGCTGGCGCGACCGACGGAGCGGACGCAACAGTAGATGGCGCGCTTGCGGCCGGCCCGGGTTTGGATGCTGGAACCGACGAAGTGCCGGGCGCCGCCTGTGCCGCAGATTCCGCCCGTCCCGGCGCCAGTCGCTGCACGTTTAGAAGCAATTTCATTACAGAAAAACCAATCACCAAAACCACGACTCCGACAATAAGTGGCATTGGCGAGATCCGGTCGCGACCGCCGGTAGCGACGGGACGACGTGGCACGACTGGCGCACTGACTGGTTTGGGAAGCTGGTTCTCCTGCAGGTACGAATAGCCATCAACCGTCATACGTTCGGAATCTTCGAATGCGTCAAGGTATGGCGTGACATCAACGTCCAAAAATTTTCCATAGATGAGCAGGAATCCTTTCGCGTACGCGAGGCTCGGAAATTGAGAAAAATCGTCCGCCTCGATTTCCGCGAGCCGCGAGGGACGAATCTTCGTCATGCGAGCTGCTTCATCCAGCGTGAGATTTCTCGCGCGCCTCGCTTCCTGAAATTTTTTACCGAGCCCTTCTATCGTCATTACGCGAAATGCCGGCTAAACGGCAGCATCGAGATCGACGAGGATCTCGCGTGGTTTGGCGCCTTCGCCGGGACCTAAAATACCGCGCTGCTCCAGAATATCAACGATGCGCGCGGCGCGGGTGTAACCGAGCCGCAGCCGGCGCTGAAGCAATGAAGTAGAGGCGCGCTTTTCCTGTCGGATAATCTCGAGGCATTTCTCCACAAGCTCTTCGTCCTCGCTGGTCACCTCTTCTTCCGGCGCGGCGGTGGATTGAAGCTTCTCGTGCATGGCCGTGTCAAAAGCGGGCGGACTTTGTCCCGAAACGAATTCTACCAGACGATGAATTTCATCGTCTGTTACGAGCACGCCTTGTGCGCGGATGAGACGTGAAGCGCTCGGCGGAAGATAAAGCATGTCGCCCTGCCCGAGCAAACGATCGGCGCCGTTTTCATCGAGAATCACGCGACTGTCGATCTTCGATGCAACCTGAAACGCGATCCGGCAAGGAATGTTCGCTTTGATTACTCCCGTGACCACGTCCGCGCGGGGAGTTTGCGTCGCGACCACAAGATGAATGCCGGCAGCGCGCGCCATCTGCGTGATCCGCGCGATCGCAGTCTCGACGTCGGCCGGCGCGGTCTGCATCAAATCGGCCAGCTCGTCAATGATCACAACGATGTACGGAATTTTGTCGGGGATTTCCGCGTCTGTTGTAGCTGGAGATGTTGAAGGCGGCCGCTCGTTGGGAGCTTCATCGTCGCGGCGGTCAGTGCCCGCGGCTACAGGCTTTTTCGGACGCGCATTAAAACCGACGATATTTCGCGCGCCCATGCGAGCAAACATTTTATAACGACGTTCCATCTCGTCGATTAACCACCGCAACGCGAGCAGCACTTTTTTCGGATCCGTCACGATCGGGAACGCCAGGTGCGGCAACGATTGATACGCCTGTAGCTCGACCACTTTTGGATCGATAATTACAAAACGCAGTTCTTCCGGCGTGAATCGAAATAGCATGCTGGCAATCAGCGCATTGATACAGACGCTCTTCCCGCTGCCAGTCGTGCCAGCCACCAGCAAATGCGGCATCTGTGCCAAATCTGTGATAATCGCCTTGCCGTAAACATCCTTACCCAGTGCCAGCGGAATCTTCGCGTGCGCTTTGGCGTCTTCCCAATCGGACGATTGCAACATCTCGCGCAGCGTCACCGTCACTTTTCGAGTGTTCGCGAGCTCGATGCCGACCGTGTCTTTTCCGGGAATGGGTGCGAGAATGTTGATTCGCTCGGCGCGTGTGGCTCGGGCAAGATCGCGCTCCAGACTCACGATCTTGTCTACACGGACCCCTTTTGCTGGATAAACTTCGTAGCGCGTAATAGTGGGTCCTTTGGTGATGTCGCCGGGCGCCACGGCAATCCCGAACTGCGCCAGCGCTTCAATCAGGATTTGTTGCACCTCTTGCAGCTCAGAAGGATCAGCCGCCGCACGGCCCTCGAAGCTGTGCTCGTCGAGGAGATCGAGGCCCGGCAATACGTAATTTTCCGAGCTCCAGCTTTGGCTCGGCAGAGTCGAAAGCGGCCTTGCCTTCTCCTCGCTTGCCCGCAACTCAGCGAGTGACGGCTTCCGCGCAGCCGGCGCGACTTGCCCCGTCGGCAGCGCAGTTGTGTCGACCACCTTTGGTTTTGGTCGATTTACCAATTCCTCCGATGAAATCGTCGCCCCGACGGGTTCAGGCACAGGCATGCCTTTTTTCCTGAGCTGCTTTTCCAACGCGCGCCGTTGCCGGGCAAGCTGCCGTTCACTGATCTCCAGTTTTTCCTTGAGATCCGACCTCCCAAGCTTCCGGCGTAATTGCCATTCGCGCAGTCTTATCCCGACTCTGCGCGTGCCGCCTACCGTCTCGCGAACAAGATGAATCGGGCGCAGTCCTGTAACCAGAATCAACGTGGTCAGATAAATTCCCATCACGAGAATTAGCGAGCCGACAGGACCTAGACCCGCGCGAAGCAGGCCGCGATGTTCATCGGCCAGGCGATAGCCGATCAGGCCGCCGGACCCTTGAATATCCACGGGCACCTTCAACCCAAGCAAGTGGCTGATGCCCCATAATTGGTCGAGGCACGCACCAGATATGATGAACAAAACGATCCATGGGATTCTGGGCGCCACACGCAATCGAGGATGAAATAATTTCGCCGCGCCGAAACCCAGTAGAACTGCTGCCACTAACAGCGAAGCGAAAACACCAATCAACTGATAGCAAATTCCCGCGACAATCGCGCCTATTGGCCCAATAAAATTCTGCGCAGGATGATTCGACGGCGAGATATGGCTAAACCAAAACCAGGAGGGTACATCTTTTGGCGTATAGGAGATCAGCGCAAAAAACAGCAATGTGCCGATAAAAAGCAGAATGAGAGCGAAGACTTCGCTCCAAGCGCTGTGTCTGTCTGTGCGGGCCACCGCGTCTGATAGTAACTCCCCGCCCGCGTCTTTCAATTAGAACTGTGGCCCTAGGCATCTTGCCTTTGCTCGCGCGCTTTCGTCTTGCGCACTGCCTCCCAGCCTGATAACTGTGCCAGCGCATTATGGCTTTTTTCCTCCGCCAGGGCGTCATCGCGCTTTCGCTCGGCATGATGCTGTTTTGCATATCATGCGAGAAACATTCGCTTGGCCAGATGCCGGAAGTTCAGCGTGAACAGCCCGACCCAGCAAAGGTCTGGTTGGAGGGCGGCAAGGGCGAGACTGAAAAATCGTCAACACCGCCGACGCGGACGGAGTCTTCTTCACACGAATCTCATTAGGCAAAGGAGATCCCATGGCCAAACACAAATATCTAACTTCGCCGCCCAACCTCACCGGCATGCCGCCGGGTGTGCCGTACATCATCGGCAACGAAGCGGCCGAGCGTTTCTCCTACTACGGCATGAAGTCGGTGCTGACCGTCTTCATGGCGCACTACATTTTGAATCAGTCTGGTGTGCTGGCGCCCATGAGTTCGAACGAGGCGTACATGTACACGCACTATTTCGTTTTCGGCGTCTATTTCCTTCCGATTCTTGGCGCGATTATCGCCGACGGTTTTCTTGGCAAGTATTGGACAATCTTATCGCTCTCAATCGTCTACTGCTTTGGCAACCTCACACTCGCATGCATGGCCACTTCATGGGGGGTTGCGATCGGACAGCGTACGATGCTGGCGATAGGACTGCTGTTGATTTGTTTGGGTGCGGGCGGCATCAAACCATGCGTATCAGCCAATGTGGGCGATCAGTTTGGCGAATCGAATAGGCATCTGCTTTCGAAAATGTTTGGCTGGTTTTATTTTTCAATTAACGCCGGCTCTTTCATTTCTTCGCTTCTTTGTCCCTGGCTTCTCGGCAACCCGAAGTACGGACCGGGATGGGCATTTGGAATCCCTGGTATCGCGATGTTGATCGCGACTTTGTTTTTCTGGGGCGGTCGCAAGAAAATGGTGCATGTCCCTCCGGCTGGACTTGGCTATCTGCGCGAAACATTCAGCAAAGAAGGTCTCATCACGCTTGCTCGCATCGCGATGGTTTACGTTTTCATCTTGGTTTTCTGGGCGTTGTGGGGAATGAGCAACGGCGCCGAATGGACATTGCAAGCCGAGAAAATGGATCTACACGTGTCGTGGCTGCCATGGATCAACCTTAGCTTTTCGCCATTTCACCTTTCAGGAGGATGGGGCCTGAACTTGCTGGCTGCGCAGGTGCAAACCGCAAACCCCATTTTGATCCTGATTTTTATTCCGTTGGTGAATTATGTGATCTATCCACTGATTAATTCTGTCTTCCCGCTCACGCCGTTGCGAAAAATCGGAATCGGGCTTTTCATTACCGCCCTCTCGTTCGTTGTTATCGTCTGGATCCAGGGGCAGATCGATGCAGGGTTAAGACCGCACATCAATTGGCAGTTCCTGGCCTACATCGTTCTCACGCTCGGTGAAGCGATGGTGTCGATCACTGGTTTGGAATTTTCCTATACCCAGGCACCGAACACGATGAAGAGTTCCGTAATGGCGCTGTGGCTTCTCACTGTCGCCTCAGGTGAACTCTTCGTCGGCCTCGTCAATAAATGGATCTTGGGCGCAGGCGCCGCGCATAAGCTCAGCGACTATCAGTACTTTACCTTCTTCACCTGGTTGATGTTTGGAGCCGCTATCGTCTTCGTTGTCGTCGCCTCGTTCTACAAGGGCCGCACTTACCTCCAAACACAGCAGCCTACGCTCGACGAGATCGCTACGGAGCCGATTCTCCATGGCGGCACGCCGAGCTGAGGTAGGATGAAAGTCGTCATCACAGCCGGCGTCTTTTTGTCGTTGTCGATGTTGAACGCAGCGGCCACTACACAGGACGACACGTTTCAAAGAATTGCGCACGACTACATCGAGCAATATTTGCGAGCGAATCCTGAGGATGCGACCGAGCTCGGCGACCACCGCTTTGATGGCCAGTTAACCGACGACTCGCCCGACGCGCGGGCGAAAGACCTCGCGACGCAAAAAGAATTTCGCGGCAAGCTGAACGCCATCGAGGGATCGCAGCTCACCGGCGCGAACAATGTCGATTTCCGAATCCTGACGGAGAACATCGATTACCAAATTTTCCGAGCCGAAGAGCTGAAAGAACCGGATTGGAATCCGCTGATTTACATGCAGAGCCTCGCTAATAGCCTTTATCTGTTGGTCGCGCGCGATTTTGCGCCGGCGGAAAAGCGGATTCCAAGTCTACGCCAGCGCATGGAAGGAATTCCCCGCGTGATCTCTCAGGCTAAAGCCAATCTGCAGCACCCGCCGCGCGTTCACACGGAAACAGCGATTGAGCAAACGCAAGGCGCCATCAATCTCGTGCGCGAAGGACTCGCGCCGCTCCTTAACCAGGCGTCTCAGATGAAGAATGACGTTGCGGCATTGCAGGAGAAAACCGCAAATACTCTGGACGATTACAAGAAATGGCTCCAGAACGATCTGCTTCCGCGCTCTGATGGGAATTTCCGTCTCGGCGCAGAAAAGTTTCGAAAGAAGCTGCGCTTCGCGCTCGCGTCGGACCTGTCGATGGAAGAAATCATGAAGCGCGCGCAGGCCGATCTGCAACAGACGCAAACCGCGATCTATGAGACCGCGTTGCCGCTCTACAAAAAATATTTTCCCGACGCAGACTCGGCAACGCTCGCGGACAAACGTAAGGTGACTGCCGCAGTCCTGGACAAACTCGCTGAGCAACATCCCGATGACGCTACTGTCGTCAGTTACGCGAAGGAAGTTGTTGGTGAAGCGACTGATTTCGTTAGGTCGCATAATCTTGTCACCATTCCCAACACGCCGCTGGACGTGATCGCAATGCCCGAATTCAAACGCGGGGTCGCTATTGCGTATTGCGATTCTCCCGGCCCGCTCGACAAAAGCGGCAAAACATTTTTCGCCGTCGCGCCGACGCCGAAGGACTGGTCAAAGGAGCGAAAGGAATCGTTCTTTCGCGAGTACAACAATTATGAAATTCGCGATTTGACTGTGCATGAAGCAATGCCCGGCCATTATTTGCAACTTGCTCATGCTAATGAATTCCGGGCGCCCACACTAGTCCGCGCAATCTTTCGTAGCGGCACGTTCATCGAAGGCTGGGCCGTCTACTCCGAACAGATGATGGCCGAACAGAGCTACGGCGGTCCGGAAGTCAAAATGCAGCAGTTGAAAATGCGGCTACGCGCCATCGCGAACGCCATTCTCGATCAAAGCATTCACGCCGGGAATATGACCGAGAAGGAAGCGATGGATTTGATGACGAAACAAACGTTCCAACAGGAAGGTGAAGCGGTGGCGAAATGGAAACGGGCTCGGCTTACCTCAGCGCAGCTTTCCACTTATTTCGTCGGTGCGACCGAACATCTCGATCTCCGGGACGCGGAACAGAAGAAGTTAGGCAAGGATTTCGACCTAAAAAAGTATAACGACCAAGTGATTTCCTACGGCAGCCCGCCGGTAAAGTACGTGCGCGAATTAATGGGATTGTAACCCGTTTTCTCCGAACGCCGATTCAAAATCTGCGTCTGACCGGACGCCCTACAACAATCGCGCAGAATTACTTACGTCGTGGCGCTTTGACTGCTTTGCGCTTAGAACCCGTAGCTGGAGTTTTCTTTTTCGTGTCGGCGAATTTTACCAGTTCGTCCAGGTTAAATGTCCTGTGCTTACGCGTTCCCATCTCTCGGCAATCGACCTGGTACCAGCCGTTCATGCGGTTCACCCGATACCGTTTTTGTCCAACGCGCACCGGTTCCCGGGCAATCACCCGATGAATGATTTTTTCGTATTTGGAGCGCGACCAACGTCGCATTCGGCGGCGCCCCCAATCAATCACCCGCCCGACATCATCGTATGCTTCGGGTCGCTCCGCGAAATCCAGAAGGGAGCGCGCATTACCTGCAAAGACCGCGGCAATGTGCTCCAGTGTGCTGGAGTCGCTAATCTGCCGAATTCGCCGGCGAAATGGCCTTAAAGTTTCTGCCGCGATTGCACGCGAACTAAGTATTCGACCGTCGCGCAATTTCCAAAGCGGCGCATTGGAATCCGCCGTGAACGGATTTTCGCCGAGCGAATCGGCCGTGAGCCGCCATCCGCGACGCGAAGAATGCTTTCGCAAACGAAACAGCGTGATACGAGGAATTCCATTTCGGTTCAATTGCCTCAGGCCAAAATCTTCCCAGCGAACAACTGTTTGTACGGCGCCCGCAACGAAAGCGCACGTCGCCAGCATTAGCGCAGGGTCCGGCGTAAAATCAGCTGTCACCTCCACTCGAGTCCTGCGCGGACGAACGCCAACCGCGCTGCTCTGCCGGTTCGCTGCCAACAACAGCACGGGCATCGGCAAGATGTGCGCGAGCACATATGCAAGCTTGGTCGCATTGCGACCTTTTGATTTCCGCGCATGGGGGAATGAGAAATTGTAGTGCGCGCTAAAACCCTGCAGACGGCACTGGCAGCCGTTTCGTTTCGCCCAATGATCCAGCTCCACTCGTAAATAGCGGATTTGCTCCCAAAGTGAGCGGGTCGCGCGATAGCAACAGCCAGGTTCGAGCTCAACGATCGGTGTCGCGACTTCGATGACTCCGGTGTCAAAATAAATCGCACCACCAGCCGGTAATTGAAAGGATTTGCCTGTTCGCGGAATCATTCGTCTTCGCACCAAACGGCTGGGATCGCCAAACACCTTTTCCGGGCGCCGTCTGCGCCCATTGACGAAAAGATTAAACTCCGCTTCCAAGCCGATCACCGCGCGTGGCGGTGTTGCGACCTGCGCGCGGTTGAGAAAAAAATAACCGCCCCGCTCAGTTCTGACATCCTTCATCTGATCAATGGGAGCTCAACTTGCCTCGCTGCATTCGCGAGGAGTCAAGCTCGCAAACCCCAAATCGATGTGGAGATGGTCGTCGGTTTTCCCTTGCTCTGGGCCGAATGGCCGAACAAACACCGCTGCACTGAGCGACGCCGCGATAGCGCCATATTTCTCAATTGATTTCGCGTCATAGAGAAAAGTGTCGCCAACGCGGTACACGTTCGCAGCTGTTCCCCAGGCATGAATACTTTTGGCGCCGCCGATCTGATGCGCGGGCGACCGGTAGCCGCCGTTTGCGCTGATGAACACTGGCGCGTCGACTTCGCGGCGAAAATCTTCCAGGAATCTCCCAAGCAAAACAATTGCGCATGGCACATAATGAGGAAATTCCCTTAGAAGCGGTCCCGCTTCACGGCAGTCCACGAGCATCAATTCGGCGAGCTTGAAATGTGGCGCCAATCGAACCTCGTGCGCTTCCTCCCAGCTACGGATTTCGTAGAAAAAGCGTGGTAGATGATGGACGTTGCCGTCGAGGTCTGTTTCCGCTTCGCCTGGTCGCAATAACGCACGGTACTCTTCCGGCAGATTCAAACCATCGATCCCGCGCAATACTTCAGCCATCATTTGATTTGGATTCCATTCCCATGACTGAGCGATAGATCGCCTCGGAAATAGCTGCGACCGTCTCGCGCCGACCGTCTTGTTCTGAATCGAATTCAGTCAAAATGACAGCAATGTACGGTTCGCGTTCTGGCAGATACACAATTCCCATGTCGTGACAGGCAGTCGAGATCTCACCTGTCTTGTGCGCCACCGCGGCATGCGCCGGAAGTCGGGCGGGAATCATCGAGTTGAATCGTTGTTGCAGCAGAATGCAGATCGCTTGTTCTTTGCTTTCGCTGCTAAGAAAATCGCCGCGCACCACCGATAACAACGTCAGCAAGCCATTCGCAGTCGCTTCATTGTTTATGCCTCTTTCATGTGCTCCATGATCTTCGACACCTCGCCGCAGCTCCACGCCGTACACTTGCGCATCCCGCAAAACCTTTCGCGCGTACTCCACACCGAGAAACTCGAGCAGCAAATTCGTCGCGAGATTGCTGCTTGCAGCAATCATTCCTTCTGCGAGCGCGGAAATTTTCGCTGTTCGTCCAATCGCCTGGTACAGTTCAGGCAGCGCGTCAGAGTCGGGGTTAAGGCGAAAAGGAGAGCCGTCTGCTGCGCTGATAAAACGATTTCGAACGTGCAGGGAGTCATCGAGCTGAAATCGCCCCTCGTCTGCCGCGCGAAAAGTCGCAAGAAGCACTGCGACCTTGATCGTGCTCGCAGCATGAAACCAACGGTCGCCGTGCAGTGAAAATCGCAAACCGCTCTCGAGATCATGCAACGCTACGGCGATAGCGCGAGCCTTGCTTTCGGCAGTGGATCTTTCCACTTGCTCATTTAAGGATACCACGCGTGACATCGAGGTGCTCTTTACATACCCATTAGGAAGTCGCAAATTCGACGATGCCTAATCTGGCTACCTGGATTCGCCCAAAGGATGAAAAATGGTTTCAGCCATTTTTCGCGAAGCATCCTGACCTTCATGTTTTCGACGCACGTAAAGGCGAGGTTGCACTGGACCAAATGGACGGTCTTCTGCTCACTGGCGGTTCCGATATTTCGCCAGAGTTGCTACGGCAGGAAGTCGCCGATCCTTCAGTGCTGAGCAAAGATATGGACCCAGAGCGCGACCGTTGGGAGTTTAAGACCGTGCAGGAAGCGCTTTCGCGTGGACTGCCGATTCTGGCAATTTGCAAAGGGCTTCAGGTATTCAACGTCGCGCTTGGTGGAACGCTAAAGCTCGATATCGAAGGCCACGATCTGCCGCACCAACGTGAGCGCGATGTTCAAGCATTGCGCAGCGCGCAGCGCGCATCTCACCGCTTTTCAAAGGTGAACAGCGCGCATCACCAAGCGATCGACCAATTGGGTGACGATCTGGAAGTGGAAGCCTGGGCCGCGCATGATGGCATTATCGAGCAAGTTCGCCTGCGCAAATATCCATTCGGGCTCGCTGTGCAATATCATCCGGAGCGCAGCCGAATGTACGAATCGCTCTTCGAGGATTTCTTTTCGCGATTGGGATCATCGAAGTCTTAAAACGTTGACTATTGTTGTCCTGTGCATGGGGCACTCTGTGAATTGCTTAACGCCACAACCTGCCGGAGCCGCAGGGCGAGAATCGCCGCCACGACACCGCATGCGCCGAGCAGTATGAACGCAGGGCCATGCGTGCCCGTGCGATCTTTCATCGCGCCAACGAGCGTGGGACCGGCGAAGCCGCCGACGTTGGCAATCGTAACGACTAATGCAATTCCAGCGGCTGCCGGCGCTCCGGTTAAGAACCTCGTCGGCATTGACCAAAATGGGCCGTACGCAGCGCAATGGCCGATCGGAATCAACGCCAGCGCCAAGACGGCTAATCTTGATTCGGACAGAAGCGCGCACGCAAAAAATCCCGCGCTCATAATCAACAAGGGCACGGCCACATGCAAAGGCCGCTCGTCTCTGCGATCAGACAGGGCACTGTTGAACACCATAAAGGCGATCGTCAGCGCGCTGATCGCGCCGAGGATGAACCCTACCCCCAGATCGCTGCTCCCCGTGAGCGATTTGATGATCAGCGGCGCCCAAAACGAGTAGCTGTAGAATCCGACTGCGGCCAAAAGAAAAATGATTCCAAGCTGCCATATCGTCGGATTGGTCAACGCCGCCAAAATTCCAATCGAATGTGCCTCATTGCGGGCGGCCCGTTCATTCGCGAGTTTGGTAGTCAACCAGTCCCGCTCTACCGGAGCCAACCAGTGCGCTGCCTCAGGTCGATCGGTGAGATACAGCAGCACGATCATGCCAAGCAATATCGCAGGCAGTCCCTCAATTAAAAACAGCCATTGCCATCCCGCGAGCCCGAGCACTCCGTTCATGCCTAGCAGCGCGCCAGAGAACGGGCCGCCGATGACGCCGCTCACCGGGACCGCCGTCATAAAAGCCGCGATAGCGCGTGCGCGTTGCGCCTCGGGATACCAATGACTCAAGTAATAAACCATCCCGGGGAAGAAACCCGCCTCCGCGGTGCCGAGTAAAAATCGCAGGACATAGAAAGTCGGCGTGGTTCGAACAAACATCATCGCCACTGAGATCGCGCCCCAGCTGATCATGATCCGCGAAATCCAACGCCGCGCACCGACTCGGTGCAAAATGAGATTGCTCGGGACTTCGCACAGGCAGTAACCGAGGAAAAATACGCCGGAACCAAAACCGAACGCAACCGAACTAAATCCGAGATCGGAATTCATCTGCAGCGCCGCAAAACCGACATTCACTCGATCGAGCCACGCTACGATGTAGAGAACAAACAGAAACGGGATCAACCGGAGCGTGACCTTGCGCAAGGTTACCGTCGCAACATCGGGCGGCTTCATGCGGAGATGTTGAAAAGTTGAAAGACTAAAAGGTTACAACGTCGCCGACTAATCTGGCTTTGCAGCCTGTTTGTTGGAACCGCTTTTAACCTGCCGCGTCCCTTACTACGACTTCCAGCTTAATTTCTTGGAAGGAAAGCTGATCATGAATGAAAGAAAGCAACTCTAGAGCGCTGGTATGGGGCATGTGCGCGCAGCGCACTTCTATCCGCGCCGCTTTGCCAGCGAGATTCGGATGATCGGATGCCATTTCACCGTCGAGCAGAAATGAAACGTAGGCGTTGAAGCGCTCCTGCAACGCAAGCAATTGTTCATCCGAGCCGTCCCACTCGTTGGGCTCATTCATGACGAGAACGACCTCGCCTGTTTTCGGGTCCTGCGCGATTAGGTCGATGACGCCTGTTCGGTCCCTGGCTTTGGCCGTTTGATCGTCAGTGTTCATTCAGATGATTCAACGTTGGAAGATTGGAAGCTTGCGCGCAAAGACTTTCAGAGTTTGGGGGCCCGCCGCGATGTTCAAGAGAAATAGATGACCACAGATCTGCGCGCATTCCAGCAAGGTAGCGGCGATTGACCTCAATCGCCTAAAAGCGGACGTTGCCGTCGCTGTGGTAAAAACGAAACATGCAGGCCAACTAACATTGCTGGGGCGAAGCGAGGCGAGAAGTCCAGCTTCACCCGCTGAAGCGCGTTTGGAGACTTTTCCGAATCCAGCCCCTCGCCGGAATTACCGGATTCATTTTGAAACGGATGATTTCACTTCTGTTTGCCCGGTCACAGGCCAACCGGATTTCGCAAGGATCGATATCGACTACGTGCCGAACCGTCTCTGCGTCGAGAGCAAGTCGCTCAAATTTTATCTTGCGTCGTACCGAAACGAGCGCGCATTCAACGAAGCCGTCACAAACCGTATCCTCGACGACTTCGTCAAAGCGTGCAGCCCGCGCGAAGCGATCGTGACTGCCCAATTCTCCGCGCGCGGCGGAATCGCGCTTACCGTGCGCGCCGAGTATCCGGACAAGAAAGTTGGGCGAGACAACGAATGCTAAAGCGCCAGAACACTGGCGCACCCCAAAACGTGGCCGTAATTCCTAGCGCCATACCACACGCTTGCGTTTTGGAGTGCGGCGCGGTTGCGCCGCTTTCGATTTTTCTCTCTCCTTTCGACCTGGTTTTGAAACCGTCGGCAAACCGCAGGCGACGGGCGAAATTGCGGTAGATAAATGAAACGTGCAGTGGTTCTCTTAAGCGGCGGAATCGATTCGGCAACCACCTTGGCCATCGCGCTCACCGAAGGCTACCAGGCGTACGCTTTGTCATTTGATTACGGCCAGCGTCACCAGATCGAAACTGACGCGGCTCGACGTGTTGCCAATGCGTTAGGCGCAAAAGAGCATCGCGTCGCGAAGATCGACATGCGCGTCTTTGGCGGCTCTGCACTCACTGACGATCTCGCTGTGCCCAAGCAGCGATCGGAAATACAAATCGCGCAGGGCATTCCAGTCACGTATGTCCCCGCGCGTAACACGATCTTTCTCGCGTATGCGCTCGCCTGGGCGGAAGTGATTCCAGCCAACGACATTTTCATCGGCGTAAACGCGATCGATTACAGCGGCTATCCGGATTGCCGGCCGGAATTCGTCGAAGCGTTCGAGACGTTGGCGAATCTTGGAACCAAAGCCGGTGTCGAAGGCAGACGCTTTCAAATTCACACGCCGCTGATCAAATTCTCAAAAGCCGACATCGTTCGCAAAGCCGTCGAACTCGGTGTCGACCTTTCATTCACACACAGCTGTTACGATCCCTCACCCGAAGGTCTCGCCTGCGGCGAATGCGATTCGTGCCTCCTGCGGCTCAAAGGTTTTCGCGAAGCCAGCATACAAGATCCGATCCGTTACGCGAAAAAATGAAGCGCCTGTTAAGGATTTTCGATCTCTCCAAAAACGAACAGCGCGTCGTCCTGATCGTAATGCTTGTTTTAATCGTGTTTGCATTCGTGGGATATGAACGACGGGTTCATCAGCGTCCGGTTCAACCGAGCTCTGTAACAGAAGCGAAACCGCCTCCAAGTCCTGTGCAAGCCGAGGATGATCGTTAGTTTCAGTCTTCAGTTAGCCCGGGGATTCGGCCGTAGCCGACAAAAACCGGGCTGAGTTTGGCGTCAGCGCTGTTGGGTGGCGGCGGCAATTTGAAATCGAAGACGCTGACGCCAAATCGCTGTTTTCCGTCGTATGTGCGACCGTCGCTCGACCCGACCATGACACGCTTTTTCGTTCGTTTTTCGCGACCCAGATAGATCATCGTATGCGTGATCGGCGGGTCGCGATCAATCGCATAGGTGCCGCTCCAAAAGAGCAAGTCTCCTGGCTTAAGAGCATCGAACTCGAACGAATCCTCGTGACGGCTTAGGACCGCGTTGAAATTTCGCGCCTTGCGGACCCAGACATATTGCTGACTAGAATCGCGCGGCACGTCGGGGAAGCCGTTTTGACGAAGCACATAATAGACGAAACCGGAGCAATCCATTCCGCCGTTTGCAGGATCGGCAGAGCCATAGCTGTAACCGAGATTCTGTTTTGTTAACGCGAGGCCAGCATCGATGATCTGGCGTACCTTCGGCGGATAACTGTCGTAGTCCGCTATTTCATCCGGAGAAAGACTCACGTTTGGAGCGCCTTTCTTTCCCGCGCCAGCACGCCCGGACGGCGAAGGCGTTGGTGTCTCCGCAGAGGTCGCTGACGGACTTTCTTCCGGTGCGGCTGTTGGCGATGGACTTGTTTTCTTGCGCTTTGATTTGCTCCTCGACTTCGGGGTGGGAGATGGAGTCGGCGAAGCTTTCTTTTGTTTTGGCGAAGCGGCGGGTGATGGAGTGGGCGTCGCTTTGTTCGACGAGTGCTTGCGATGTTTACGGACTGGAGTCGGCGTGGGCTCGAGAATCTTTTTGATCTTTGTACCTAACGACTCCTCAGCCGCAT
>Ga0224452_1000023_pt1 | contig 24567 bp, 18 predicted proteins | sample PLM2_30_b1metaG_FD_172494 | JGI IMG/M metagenome (GOLD analysis project Ga0224452, IMG submission 172494) | Groundwater sediment microbial communities from an aquifer in East River, Colorado, USA - PLM2_30_b1 | ecosystem: Environmental > Terrestrial > Soil > Riparian zone | place: USA: East...
CATGGCGGCGCCCATCACGGCACCGATGATCGCCTGCTCGGAGATCGGCGTGTCCCGGACGCGGCTCGGACCGAAGCGCTCGAGCAGGCCCTCGGTCGTCTTGAAGACACCACCGGCGGCCGCGACGTCCTCCCCGATGAAGTACACGCTCGGGTCGCGCTCCATCTCCTGCGCGATCGCCCGGCTGACCGCCTCCCGATAGGTCAGTTCCGCCACGAGGACCCTCCGTCGGCCCACAGCTCGGTGCCGAGCGCCTCGGGTTCGGGGTACGGCCCCGCCTTGGCCTCCTCGGTCGCACGGTCGACGAGCTCGAGCGCCTCCCGCTCGACCCGGTCGATCACCTCGGGCTCGACACCGGACGCCAGCAGCCGGTCGCGATGGGCGGGGATCGGGTCGCGGGCCAGCCATGCCTCGACCTCGTCGTCGGGGCGGTACTTGGCGGGGTCGGCGCGCGAATGCCCCCCGTGCCGGTATGTCTTGGCCTCCACCAGCGCGGGGCCGCCGCCTTCGCGGGCCCGCTCGACCAGGCGTGTCGCGGTCTCGTACACGACATCGACGTCGTTCCCGTCGACGACGACGGGCTCGAGCCCGTACGCGCTCGCCCGATCGGCGGCAGGGTTGGCGACGGCCGTCACGTCACCGATCGCCGTGTACTCCATGTAGAGGTTGTTCTCGCAGACGTACACGACCGGGAGCCGCCAGACGACGGCGAGGTTCAAGGCCTCGTGGAAGGCGCCGATGTTCGTCGTCCCGTCCCCGAAGAAGCACACGACGACCTGACCGGTCTCCCGCTCCTGAGCCGCCCACGCCGCGCCGGCCGCGATCGGCATGTGTGCCCCGACGATCGCGTACGAACCCATCGCGCCGTGGGCGACGTCGGTGAGATGCATCGACCCGCCCTTGCCGCCGCAGATCCCGTTCGCCCGGCCCATGAGCTCCGCCATCAGCGCGCCCATCGGCGCGCCGCGCAGGAGCGTATGCACGTGGCCGCGGTACGTGCAGTAGACGAGGTCGTCGGGCCGCAACGCCGCCGCGAACCCGGCCGCGACCGCCTCTTGCCCCAGCGCGAGGTGCGACGTGCCCTTGATCAGTCCCTCGAGGAACAGGTCCTGCGCCCGCTTCTCGAACAGGCGTGCCTCCTGCATCATCCGGTACATCCCGAGCCGAACCTGCTCGTCGGCGACCGGTTCCGTGGTCGTGCTCACTCGCGCCCTTCCGGATCAGTACTCGTTGGCGACCATCAGCTCCTCGCACGGGAAGAGCGTGATGATCTTGGGCCCCTCGGCTGTCACGACGACCTCCTCCTCGATCCGCGCGGCCGATCGTCCGTCCGTGGCGGGACAGTAGGTCTCGAGCGCGAAGAGCATGCCCTCCTTGAGCTCGATCGGCTCGTCGAACGAGTTCAGGCGGCTGATGATCGGTCGTTCGTGCAGGCCCACGCCGACGCCGTGACCGAACTGCAGGCCGAACGCGTCGAACTCGTCCTGGAACCCGAACTCCTCGGCCTTGGGCCACACCGCGGCGAGCTGATCGGTGGTGTTGCCCGGCTTCACGAGATCGATCGCGGAGTCCATCCATTCGCGCGACCGTGAGAACGCGTCGCGCTGCGCCTGCGTGGCGCGCCCGACGACGAAGGTGCGGTAGTAGCAGGTCCGGTATCCGTTGTTCACGTGGATGATGTCGAAGTACGCTTGATCGCCGGGACGGATCAACCGGTCGGAGAAGACGTGCGGGTGCGGGCTGCACCGCTCCCCCGCGATCGAGTTGATCGCCTCGACGAACTCGGAGCCCATCTCGTACAGGCGCTTGTGCGCGAGCCCCACGACCTCGCTCTCGCGGACGCCCGGCTTAAGAAACTCGAAGATGTCCTGGTACACGCCGTCGACCATCGCGCAGGCCTGGGTGAGCAGCGTGATCTCGTCCTGGCTCTTGATCTCGCGGGCGAGCATCATCACCTGCTGCCCGTCGCGGACGTCGAGCCCGGCGCGCTGGAGCTCGAGGAACACCGTGGTCTCGGCGACGTCGACGCCGAGCGGCATGTCGGCCAGGCCGTCCTCCTTGAGCACCGAACGGAGCTCCTCGGCGGCCCGCCGCTGGAGCCCGACGGCCGGGGAGATCGCGCCCTGCAGGCCGGTGTTGCCGCCGACCGAGTTCGTCTCGTCGTACCACTGCGGGAGCTGCAGCCGATGGGCCTTCGCCGCCGACCCGAAGTCCCAGATGCGTGGTGGCCCCGTCCGGCTGATCAGCGCGTAGCGCTCACCCTTGTTGAACGCCCAGTACCCGATGTGGGTGCTCGTGGCGTACCGGATGTTGCTGGTCTCGAACAGCAAGATCGCGCCGAGGTCGGATGCTTCGAGCTGTTCGCGAACGCGAGCGAGCCGGTAGTCGCGGAGACGCCCGAAGTCGACGCGGTTCTCCCAGTCGACCCCATGGAGGCCCGGTGACGGGGTGGTCGCGACCGGGAACTCGTCCATGGACCTGCCCTCCGATCCGTCCGCGTACACGGTGGGGTGTTAAGGCTGAATGATATGCATACACCGTCAGCGGCTGCATCTCTGCCTGCCGGGCGGTGCCGGTAGCGCTTCCGAGGCAACCTGTGTAGTGTCCCTGAACGGTGTGAGGGGCGCTCGGATCAGGCGTGTGTTCGAGAGCGGCCGGGGGAGGGACCTCGCGGACCCCCGTCATCGGCCGCGGTTCCGCGCCGGAGCGTCGACGATGCGCGAGGTCCGCACGTGACGTCCAAGGTCCTGCTCGCCGGCGGGTGCGTCCTGACGCTCGGCGCACGGACCCCCAATCACAAGCAGGCCGACGTCCTCATCGACGGCGAGGTCATCGCCGAGGTCGGCACCCGCCTGCGGGCGCGGGACGCCGAGCAGATCGACGCCACCGACACGATCGTCATGCCGGGCTTCGTCGACACGCACCGCCACGCATGGACCTCCCTGTTGCGCAACGCGGGCGAGCGGGACGCGCACGCCGACCCGGCCGACGGCGGCCCGAACGGCTACACGGCCGACGACGTCTACGCCTCCACCCTGATCGGGCTGCTCGGCGCGGCCGAGGCCGGCATCACCACCGTCGTCGATTGGTCCTCAGCGGAACCCGACGACCTCGCCGAGGCCGCGCTTCAGGCGCACGCGGACGCGGGCGTTCGCACCGTGTTCGTCGACGCGGCGCCGACGACGACAGGGCGGGCCGTCCGCCTGCGGGATCGGGCCGGCCCGTCCACGACGATCGCATTCGGAGCGATCGCCCAGGGGGTCGCCTTGGACGGAGCCGCCGCGGCGTGGGCGGCCGCCCGGGGGCTCGGCTTGCGCATCCACGTGCACGTCAACGCGAACGACACCATCTCGGCCGCTTCCGAACGCGGACTCCTCGGCGACGACGTCACCGTCGTGCATGGCTCCCTGCTCGCGGCGACGGACGTCGACGCGATCGCGTCCTCGGGCGCCGCGATCTCGATCGCGCCGGTGAGCGAGATGGCGGGCGGCTCCGGATCGCCGCCGATCCAGCACCTGATCGACAACGACGTGCGGCCTGGCCTCGCGGTCGACGACGTGCGCGTCGCGCCCGGCGACCTGTTCGCGCAGATGCGGGCGGCGATCTCGATGCAGCACGCCACGGTGTTCGACCGCAAGCTGGCGGGCAAGGGCGGCGTCCCGAAGCTGATGACCACGCGCAACGTCATCCGCTTCGCAACGAGCGACGGCGCCATCGCCGCGGGGCTGCGCGGCGTGACCGGTTCTCTGGAGGTGGGGATGCAGGCCGACGTCCTCGTGCTGCGGGCCGACCGCCCGAACATCTTCCCGATCAACGACCCGATCGGCGCGGTCGTGTGGGGCATGGACACATCCAACGTCGACTGGGTGTTCGTCGGTGGACGAGCGCTGATGCGAGAGGGCGTGCTCGACGCGGACGTCCAACGTGCGCGGAGCCTGGCCACCGAGGCCCGGCGGCGCATGGCCGATGGATCCGGATCGATCGTCGGTGCGGCATCGGGAGGTACCGAGTGAGCAGCGATCGCGTCCGATCGCCGGCCCTCACCTCGTTCGTGGTGGCTTCCCGGTACATGCCGGTGTACGTCGCCCTGCTCCTGCTCCTCATCGTGGCGTCGATCTGGGCCCCCGCGACCCTGAGCGGTGTCGCCGTGCGCGGCATCGCTCCCTATGGGGCGGTCCTCGGCCTCGCCGCCCTCGGCCAGATGTTGGTCATCATGACCGGGGGGATCGACCTCAGCGTCCCCGGCACCATGAGTCTGGCGGCGGTGATCATGGTGGGTGTCGGGGACGGATCGAACGAGAACATCTGGATCGCGATCGCCACCGCGATCGCCGTCGCCGCGCTGATCGGACTCGTCAACGGCCTCCTGATCGGCGGGCTCAAACTGAACGCGCTCATCACCACCCTTGCGGTGGGTCTGATCGTGGCCGGCGTCGTCAATCGCTATGCGAGCACGTTTCCGGTCCAGAGCCGGGTGCCGCCGGGTCTGTCCGACTGGATCTCCACCCGCGTCTTCGGTGTGAGCCCCGTCTTCTGGACGGGTGTCGGGCTCACGATCGTCCTCATCGTCGGCCTTCGCTACACGGCGGTGGGTCGCAGGTTCCAGGCGGTGGGGGCCAACCCGGTCGCCTCCCGTGTCGTCGGTGTCCACGTGAATCTGAACCAGATCCTGGTCTACGTCGTGGCAGCGGTCTTCTACGCCATCGCCGGAGTGGCGCTGGCGGGGCTTCTGCGAAACCCCGGGGTCGGCGCCGGCACGACGTACCTGCTGGGCCCGATCGCGGCCGTGGTGATCGGTGGCGCTTCCCTCACCGGAGGTCTGGCTAGCCCGCTCTCCACGTTCGTGGCCGCTCTGTTCCTCACAGGTCTCAACCAGATGCTGCGGGTGATGGGCCTGCCCACCTCGCTCCAGTTCGTCGTGTTCGGTCTCGTCATCATCGGCGGGATGCTCGTGTCGGGCGATCGGATCATCCGCGGTGTCGAGCAGCTCCTTCGCGAGCGCAGACCCCCGGGGGACCCGCACACGCAAACCGTCCCTGGTCCGATGTGATCGGTGGACAAGGAGGTGCCCTATGTGACGTGGACGACCGATCCGTGACAGGAGGAGATCGACTAGGGAGGAGGAACATGCAACGGATCAGGTTCGCCGCGGTCATCGCAGCGCTGGCGTTGATGGCGGCGGCGTGTGGCGGTGACGACGATGGCGACACGTCCGCGACCGGATCGACCCAGGGTCAGGCGGCCACCGGCGCCACGGGGGCCCTCGCGGAGTTCGGGGAGAGTACCGACGCGGACCCTGCGCTCGTGGAGAAAGCCCTCGGCCCGGTGGAGCCGTCGGACGAGGCGAGCTGGAACATCATCTTGGCCTCGATCGCGCGGGCCAACCAGGATGTCGATCAAGCCACCATCGACAAGGCGATGGAGTGTTGGAGCAGCAAGGAGTGTGACACCGGCACCGGTGGCGACGTGGTGATGGGCTACGCCGACGGCGGCGGGGACACGGTGAACGTCTGGCGGGCGGTGAGCCATATGGAAGCGATCCTCCAGGCACTCACGTACCCGGAGATCGGGACCATCGTCTCCACCGAAGCCGATTTCAACCCCGATCCGGCCGTGCCCGCCAACGACATCCGGTTCCTGATCCAGCGGGGGGTGGACTTCATCGTCGGGTATCCCGACGCAGGGGTGGCCATCGCCGACGCCATCAAGGAGGCCGACGACGCGGGTATCCCCTATGTCTCGTTCTCGGCGGGCTGGGTCGGTCTTCCGGGCCAGGAAGGCGCCCTCGTTCCCGGTGAGGACTACCTGACCGTCGTCGGCGAGGACCTGTGCGCCCTCGGGCAGAGCTTCGCGCAGGTCCTGGATGACGGCGTCGGCACCGGGGATGTGGCGCTCCTCGGCGGAACTCCAGGCAATGCCTTGTCCCTTGGCTGGCAGCAATGTGCCATCTCCGGGCTCTCGGACGGGATCAATCTGGTCAATCCGCCAGCCAACTCGGACAGCACGACCGGGGACACCAGTTGGTATCCCCCGGCGATCCCCGGAGTCTTCCAGGGGTTGTTGACGACCGACCCCGACATCAAGGGGTACGCGTACGAGTACGCCGACGGCATGTACATCGGGCTGCAGACGTACCAGGACCTCGGCATACCGGTGAAGAACCTGACCCTCGCGCTGCGGACCGACGAGCAGAACCTGTTCTGCGACTGGGCCGAGCGCGACGAGCCCACCTACAACATCTGGTACTCGGCCGGTGGCAACTTCCAGTCACGGGTCGGCGTCACGGCGGCGATGATGTCGCTGCAGGGTGCCGAGATCCCGGCTGAGGTGGTCGTGCCACACGTCATGCGGCAGGTGACGGCGGCGGACTGCGATCCCAACCGTGTGAACGAGGCGGTTTCCGGGACCTCGCTGGTACCGGACCCGGTCCTGCAGGCGATGTTCGCGAGCTGATGGGAAAAGGTGATCCCGAAGGAGGATCGGCCGACGGCGACCTGGTCCTCGAACTGAGCGGCGTCTCGCGACAGTTCGGGGCGGTCCGAGCGCTGACGGACGTCAGCTTCGATTGCCGTGCGGGCGAGGTGCACGCCGTCGTCGGTGAGAACGGGTCGGGCAAGTCGACCCTCCTCGGGATCGCCAGCGGGTTCGTCGACCCCGATCTGGGCACGGTCCGGATCGGGGGCGAACCCCTCCGCCGGGATTCCCCGGCGCTGGCGAGGAAGTTGGGCCTGGCCATGGCCTACCAGGACACGTCGCTGATCCTGGCCGAACCCGTGAAGAACAACCTCTTCCTGGCGGCGCCCGAGGATCGGCGACCGCCGTTCTGGAGGAGGAAGCGGTGGGCGAGGAAGCTGCTGGCCGAGTTCGATCTCGATCTCGAGTTGTTCCCGGACGCCCCCGCGGGTTTCCTCTCCCTTGCCGACCGCCAGCTCTTCGAGGTCGCCAAGGCGCTCGTCGCCGATCCGAAGGTGCTGCTGCTCGACGAACCGACGACGGCCCTCGGGCCGGACGAGGTGGATGCTTTGCACCGCACCGTCGCCGGCTGCAGCCGACGTGGCGTCGGTGTGGTGTACGTGAGCCATCGTCTGCCGGAGGTCCTCGAGGTCGCCGACCGGATCACCGTCCTTCGCGATGGCCGGAACCAGGGGACGTTCGACGCGAAAGCTACGACCGAGGCGGAGCTCGTCGAGCTGATCGTCGGCCGCCCGTTCGATGCCGCGTTCCCCCCGCCCGCCCCGAAGGTGGACCTGGGCCGCGAGGTGCTCGTGGTCGAGGGCCTCCAGGGACAGTCGTTCGGGCCGGTCAGCTTCACCCTCGAAGCGGGTGAGATCGTGGGGATCGCCGGGGCCGAAGGGAACGGGCAGCCGCAGCTCTTCGACTGCCTGGCCGGCCGCCAGCCGCCGAAAGCGGGACGGGTGGTCTGCGACGGCAAGGAGCTGACACTGATCTCGACCCATGAAGCGGTCGGGGCGGGAGTCATGCTGCTCCCCGGTGACCGCAAGCACGAGGCTCTGATGCCCGTGCTCGGCGTCAAGGTGAACACCACGATCCAATCGTTGCGCCGCTTCTCCGTGCTCGGCCTCCTGAGGCGACGCAGAGAGCGCCGTGCCGTCACGGACCTCGTCGAACAGCTCGAGATCCGAACACCGTCGATCGAGCAACCGGTCGAGTTCCTCTCCGGAGGAAACCAGCAGAAGGTCTCGGTTGCCCGCAGCTTCTTCAAGGAACCCTCGGTGATCCTCGCCTACGAGCCGACGCAGGGCGTCGACGTCGGCTCCCGCTTCGACATCTACAAGGCTCTGCGCACGCGCACGGACAGGGGGACGGCGATGCTCGTTAAGTCGAGCGACCCCATCGAGCTCTCCGGGCTGTGCGATCGGGTCCTCGTCATGTCCCGGGGGCAGATCATCGAGGAGATCCCCGGGGACGAGCTCGACGAGCTGCGCATCGTCGAGGCGATGGTACGAGGGCCGGGTCTGTCCAGGGCAGGGCGATCGCCACTGGGCGTTGCGATGCCGAGGGGCCCCTCGTCGAACGGGGCGATGTGAGCGGTCGCGTCGACGCAGCGCGCCGCGCCGTCCGCAAGGTTCTCCGTGACGCACGCGACAAGAACAAGTGGCGGAAGATCGTCAAGTTCCGCCTGTGGATGCCCGTGGCGCTGCAGGTCCTGCTGGTCGCAGCGCTGCTCTTCTACACCACCTCGCGGTTCCCGGGCTTCGTCAACGCCTACAACATCGAACAGATCCTCATCCTGGCGCTCCCCCTGATCGTGGCCGCGATGGCCCAGACCCACGCGCTCCTGGTCGGGTATCTCGATCTGTCGGTCGGCGGCATGATCGGGCTCGGGGTGGTCATCGCCTCGTTCCTGATCGGCGAGGAGGCTTCCCTCCCCCAGATCATGTTCGGGATCGGCGTCATCCTGGTCTGCGGCGTCGCCCTCGGCCTCGTCAACGCGGGCCTGATCCGGGGTCTCAAGATCCCCTCGATCATCGCCACCCTGGCCACGCTGAGCATCCTGGACGGGGTCTCACTGACGATGCGACCGACGGCGCAGGGCGTCATCGATCCCGGACTGATATCCGTGCTCACGGCGAGCATCGGGCCGATCCCCGTGGCGTTCATCGTCATCGTCGTCGGGGCGGGTCTGGCCGATCTCTGGCTCCATGCTTCCGGATCGGGTCTGGCGCTGAGGGCCGTGGGCTTCGACGAGCGGTCGGCCAAACGGGGGGGGGTCAGAACCAACCGGCTCCGGGTCCGGGCCCTCATCCTGTCGGCCGTGCTGGCGGCCGTGGCCGCCTTCTTCGTCATGGCCAGGTCCCCGATCGGGAACGCGACCATCGGATCCACCTTCGCCCTGAGCAGCATCACCGCCGCCGTCCTGGGCGGCGCCTCCCTCGCCGGCGGCCGGGCCACGTTCTTGGGGAGCACGGTCGCGGCGCTCCTTCTCGCGCTCATCATCACCGTCCTACCCTTCCTCGGTCTGTCACCCAACGATGGGCCGCTGATCATCGGCGTCTTGGTGCTGCTCGGAATCGTCCTGTTCCAGCTCGGCGACCTGAAGGAGCTCGCCAAGGGCAACTACAAGCGTGCCCGGCGCCTGGTCATGAAGAACCGGCCACCCAAGGCCACCACGCTCCCGGCCTTCTACCCGAGCGGCCCCGACTTCCGCGTGGCGCCGTCGGGCAAGACGCTGATCCGCGGCGGGACGGTGCTCAGCATGGATCCCGCGCTCGGGGATCTCCCATCGGGCGACGTGCTGATCGAGGGGGAGAAGATCTTGGCGGTCGGGCCGGACCTGTCGAACGGCGAGGTCGAGGTGATCGACGCCTCCGGCATGCTCGTCATGCCCGGCTTCGTCGACAGCCACCGCCACATCTGGGAGGGCCTGCTCCGCAACATCGGGACCGATGTCCCCCTGGAGGGCAGGACGAGTTACATCTCGTTCGTCCTGCACAAGCTGGCGCCCGCGTTCCGGCCCGAAGACGCGTACGTCGGCAACCTGGTCTCGGCCCTTGGCGCGATCGACGCGGGGATCACCACCCTGCTCGACTGGTCCCACATCCAGGACTCGCCGGCCCACACCGACGCGGTGATCCAGGCGCTGAACGACTCGGGGCTGCGGGCGGTGTTCGCGTACGGGTTCCCGTGGTGGGGGAAGTGGGAGGAGCGGCAACCGAGCTGGTTCGTCCGCGCCGCCACCGAGCATTTCTCGAGCAAGGACCAGAAGCTGACGCTCGCGCTCGCGGCGCCCGGTCCCGAGTTCACCGACTTCGAGATCACCCGCGACCACTGGAAACTGGCCCGGGAGACGGACGCACGCATCACGACCCACGTCGGGGTCGGGAGCTACGGTCAGGACCGCAAGGTGCAGGAGTTCGGTGAGGCGGGGCTCCTCGGCGCCGACACCACCTACATCCATTGCACCACGCTCAACGACACCGAGATCCAGATGATCGTCGACACCGGCGGCACGGTCTCGCTCGCCTCGCCGGTCGAGATGATGATGGGTCACGGGATGCCCCCCATCCAGAAGTTCCTCGACCGCGGCCTCCGCCCCAGCCTCAGCGTGGACGTCGAGACCAACGTCCCGGCCGACATGTTCAACCAGATGCGCTCGGTGCTGGGGCTGCAGCGGGCGATCGCCACCGCCGAGGGCAAGTCGCCCGTGTCGACCCGGGAGGTCCTCGCCTACGCCACGGTGGAGGGAGCCAGGGCCAACGGGCTCGAGTCGAAGGTAGGGACGCTGACGCCGGGCAAGCAGGCCGACCTCATCTTGCTGCGCACCGATCGGATGAACGTCACGCCGCTCAACGACCCGGCGACCGCGGTCGTCGCCGGGATGGACACGGGGAACGTCGACACGGTCCTGATCGGCGGTCGGGTGATGAAGCGGCACGGCCGGCTCCTCCACGTCGACTGGCCGGCGCTCAGGAACAAGGCCGCCGAATCCAGGGACTTCGTGGTCGAACGATCAGGCTTCAAACTCCCGGGCATTTGAGATGAGGGAGAACGGCATGGCGGGTGAGCTCGGCGACATCGGTTCGCGGCTCCGCGAGGAACGGGAACGCGCGCGCATCAGCCAGCGCGAGCTGGCGCGCAGGCTCGGCGTGTCGGCGAGCCTGATCTCGCAGATCGAGTCGGGCCAGTCCAAGCCCTCGGTCAGCACGCTCTACGCCATCGTGAGCGAGCTGGGCGTCTCGCTCGACTACGTCTTCCGGGTCCACGAGCACGAGCTGTCGATCGCGACGGCCGTCGGCGGGGAGACCACGGCGCCGGATGTCGAGGGCCCCGTCGTGCGCCCCGCCGAGCGCCACGTGGTGGAGCTCGCGTCGGGCGTCCGATGGGAACGGCTCACGAGCCATGAGCACGAGGATGTCGACTTCCTCCACGTGACCTACGACGTGGGCGGCTCCTCGTCGCCGGACGAGCGGCTCATGCGCCACCAGGGACGGGAGTACGGCCACGTCCTGACGGGACGCCTCGGCGTGCAGCTGGGGTTCGAGCGGCACGAGCTCGGACCCGGCGACTCGATCGCGTTCGACTCGACCACGCCGCATCGCCTGTGGAACCTCGGCGACGAGGTCGTCCACGGGGTGTGGTTCGTGATGGGACGGTCCGGGTGACCGCCCGCGAGGGCGGGAGGGGTGGGATTCGAACCCACGTACGGGTCGCCCCGTAAGCGGTTTTCAAGACCGCCGCCTTCGTCCGCTCGGCCACCCTCCCGACGGCAAGGGTAGCGGAGGCCCGCGCCGGCCCGGTCCTCCGGTCCGATTTCTGGCACCATGGGTCGACCTCATGACGGACGGGACCGACCGACGCGAGAGCGCCGGGCCGTGGACGAAGCGCCTCCAGGACACCGACGACGCCCTCTATCGCGCGCTCGTCGAGAACCTCCCGGCGGTCATCTATCAGGTCGCGCCCGACGACGATCGCCGGACGATGTACGTCAGCCCCCACGTCGAGACGGCCCTCGGGTACTCGCGTGACGAGTGGCTCGGGCAGCCGGACATCTGGATGGAGCTCCTGCACCCGGACGACCGCGAGCAGACCCTGGCCGCCCACGACCTGCACAACGAGACCGGCCGACCCTGGAGCCGCGAGTACCGGCTGATCGCCAACGACGGCCGGGTGGTCTGGTTCCGCGACGTCGCGAATCTGGTCCGCGACGACGACGGCCGCCCGCAGCACTGGCTGGGCCTTCAGCTCGACATCACCGAACTGAAGGGCGTCGAGGGGGAGCTGCGCGCAGCCCGCGACGAGCTCGAACGGCGGGTCGTCGAGCGCACCGCCGAGCTCGAAGAGGCGAACGCCCTGATGGCGCTCGAGATCCGCGAGCGCCGGCGCGCCGAGGCCGAACTTCGAGGGGCGGAGCACCGGTACCGGCTCCTGGCCGAGCAGATCCCCGCCGTGACGTACATCTGGGAGGCGAACCGTTCCGACGGCGCCCAGCCGCAGTACTACACGAGCCCGCGCATCGAGCAGCTCCTCGGGTACACGGTCGACGAATGGCATACGCCGGGGGATTTCTGGATGTCCCGGCTGCATCCCGACGACCGCAACGCCGTCATCGCCGCGTACCTGCGTTCGGAGTCGACGGGCGAGCCCTTCGCGATGGAGTTCCGCTACCTCCACCGGGACGGTCGCATCGTCTGGGTGGCCGACCAGGCCATCCTGATCGAGCGGGAGGACGGGCGTCCCCGGCTCTTCCAGGGCGTGATGATCGACGTGTCGGCGCGGAAGGACGCCGAGCTCGCGGCGACCGAGACCGAGCTGCGCTACCGGGATCTCGCCGAGCAGGTCCCCGGCATCATCTACATCCTCGATCTCACGCCCGCCGAGCACACCTTCACGCTCAGGTACGTGAGCCCGCAGCTCACGCAGATCCTCGGCCACCAGCCGGGCGACTGGGCCGACACCGAACGCTGGCTCGCCACGGTCCACCCCGATGATCTCGAGCGCGTCCGAGCGATCGACGCCGGCATCGCGGACTCGTCCACGTCCGAGTACGAGCTCGAATACCGGATGTTCCATCAGGACGGGAGCACCCGGCGGGTGCGAGACCAGGGCCACGTGCTCGCACGGGACGCGCTCGGTCGCCCCACGGTGCTGCAGGGACTCGTCCTGGACGTGACGGACGCACGCAGGATCGACCGGGAGCGCCGCGAGGCCCGCGTGCGGTACCGCTCGCTCGTCGAGGCCATCCCGGCCATCACCTACCTCGAGCACGCCAGCCCGGGGGCGCCGGAAGAGTCGCGGTTCGCCTTCGTCAGCCCGCAGATCGAGCGGATCCTCGGGTTCACCCCGGACGAGGCGACGAGCGACCCGCACTTCTTCGAACGGACCCTGCACCCGGACGACCTGCCGCGCATCCGGGTGGCCAACGCGCGGGCCGAGTCGACGGGCGAGCCGTTCGACGAGGAGTTCCGGCAGCTGACCAAGGGCGGCGAGATCCGTTGGATGCACGATCGCGCGGTCCTGGTCCGCGACGACGACGGCGCGCCCCGTTTCTGGCACGGGGTGACGATCGACATCACCGACCGCAAGGAAGCGGAACGCAACCTCCGTCTGGTCGAGGCGCGCTACCGCACCCTGGTCGAACAGATCCCGGCGGTCACGTTCATCGAGACCCCGGGGGCGCCTCCCGACGAGACCTGGTTCACGTACCTGAGCCCCCAGGCGGAGGACGTCTTCGGGCTCTCGAGCAACGAGCTCCGCGCGAACCCCAGCCACCTCGGCCAGCTCGTCCACCCCGAGGACCGCGAGCGCGTCCACGCAGCGAACGCTCGCGCCGAGGAACTGGGCGAGGCGTTCAACGAGGAGTTCCGGATCATCCGCCCCGACGGCCGCGTCGTGTGGCTGGACAGCCGCGCCGTGCTCGTCCGGGACGACGAGGGCCGCCCGAGGTTCTGGCAGGGGGTCGCGATCGACGTCACCGCTCACCGCGAGCTCGAGAGCCGCTACCGGGATCTGGCCGGGATGGTCTTCGGCGAGCTCGGCGTCGACGCCGACTAGCTCGTTCCCGCGACCGGCCGTCCGCTCGGCCGGAGCTCGCGGAGGTTCTCGGGCAGGTACGGGTGCAAGGCCGTGGGGAGCCCAACGGACCCGTCCGCGCGCTGGTAGTTCTCGAGGATCGCGATCAGGGTCCGGCCGATCGCGGTGGCGGTCCCGTTGAGCGTGTGCAGGACCTCGACCTCGCCCGAGGTGCGGCGGACCCGGGTCTGCCCGCGGCGGGCGCCGTAGTCGGTGTAGTTCGAGCAGGACGTGAGCTCCCGGTACCGGCCCTGCCCCGGCAGCCACACCTCGAGGTCGTACTTCTTCGCCGCGGCGCCCCCGAGGTCGCCCGCCGCCACGTTCACGATGCGGTACGCCAGGTCGAGGGTGCCGACGATCTCCTCCTCGATCCCGACCATGAACTCGTGCTCGTCCCACGAGTCCTCCGGTCGCGCGAACGAGAACATCTCCACCTTGTCGAACTGGTGGACGCGGAACATCCCGCCCATGTCCTTGCCGTAGGTGCCGGCCTCGCGGCGGAAGCACGTCGAGTACCCGGCGTAGCGGATCGGGAGGTCCGCCTCGTCCAGGATCTCGGTCGCGTGGAACGCGGCGAGCGAGACCTCCGACGTCCCGACCAGGTACAGCTCGTCGGGGGTCGTGACGTAGATGTTGACCTCGTCCGTCGGGAGGAACCCGCTGCCGAACATCGCCTCCTCGCGGACCAGGACCGGCGGGATCACCGCGACGAACCCGCGCGCCGCCAACAGATCGAGCGCGTGCCGGACGAGCGCGAACTGGACCTGCACGATGTCGCCCAGCAGATAGACGAACCGAGAGCCGCTGGTCCGAGCGGCCCGCTCGCCGTCGAGCATGCCCAGCCGCTCACCCAGCAGCGCGTGGTCCATGGGCTCGAAGTCGAAGGTCGGGGGTTCGCCGTGGCGGCGCACCTCGACCGCGTCCTCGTCCGTGAACCCGTCGGGCGCCGATTCGTGGGGGAGGTTCGGGGTCCGGGCAAGCACGTCGGCGAGCCCGGCCTCGACCTGATCGAGCTGGGGCTCGAGCTCCTTGAGCTCGGCCGAGACCTTGGCCACCTCGGCGATCAGGCGCTGCTTCTCCTCGCCCTCGGCACCGCCGATCGCCTTGCTGGTCCGGTTCTGCTCCGCGCGCAGCTCCTCCACGCGGACCGTGAGCGCGCGCCGTCGCTCGTCGAGCTCGAGGATCGTGTCGACCGCGTCGGCAAGGTTGCGCCGGGCGAGGCCCCTGCGGAACCGGTCGGGGTCCTCGCGGATCGCCCGGACGTCGAGCACGCTAGACCTTGGCCTGCTCGGCCTCGGACGTCGCTCCCTTCGCCGGTGCCGCGGCGGCCTTCTGCGGCGGGGCCGGTTGCTGATCCATGATCGACTGCCCCTGGAAGATGCCGCCCTCCTCGACGACCAGGGTCTTCGACGTGATGTCGCCGTCCACGCGCCCGCCCCGCGCGAGCTCGGCCCGCCCCTTGACGAGGATCGAGCCCTTGAACCTGCCGGCCACCACGACGTTCTGCGCGCGGATGTCCGCCTCGACCTGGCTCTGCGGCGAGAGCAGGACGTCGCCCTCGGCGTTGATCTGCCCCTTCACCTGCCCGTCGATCCGCAACGACCCGGCGGACACGACCGTGCCCTCGAGCTTGGCTCCCTGCCCCACGATGGTGACCTCTCCGCCCTGCCCATCTGCCATCCCTCGCACCTCCGTCCGTCCCGGATCCGTCTGGGTCGTCTCGTCCCGCTCGTCCGAACCAGCGTCGCCCGGCGCCGCGGGCAGATCGGCCGCGGCCGGTGCCGGGTCGTCCCGTCGCCAGATCACGTCGCCGACACCGCCCGCTCGGCGCCCGGCTCCCGCGCCTGTCGGATCGCTTCCTCCTCCTCGATCGACAGACTGTAGGGGCTGTGGCCCTCGGCGACCGGCTTCGCGTACACCCTCGTGTCGTGCCTGCCGTTGATCGAGGTCATCACCACCCCCGTGCCACGGTCGTCGAGCAGCGCACAGGAGAACGACAGCCGGCCGCCGACGTCCTCGAACGCGTCGTACCGCACCAGCCCGACGTTGCGCACCGCGCCCTGGATGTCGATCTGCTGTCGCCGGTCGGTCCCCGCCAGCGATCGGACGGCCGACTCGAGCCGCGCGATCCGGTTCGACTGGTCGTCGAGGATCCCGTGCAGGATCTCGTCGACCACGACCGGCTCCTGGTTGCGGCGCCGGCGACCCGACGCGAACGCCGACAGCGCCAGTGCGAGCGCCGCAAGGCCGATCGCGACGAGCACCAGCCGGCTGAGGGCTTCTGGAGAGAACGTCATCGTCGGGAACCGCCGAAAGGGGCCACTGACCTGCGGCTTTCTGCGAGTGCCGCAGTATACAATCAACGCCCTCGCGGTCGAACGTGGTTCGCCCGCCGGAAGCCAGCCTGATGCGACTCGCCTACTTCGATTGCATCGCCGGGATCTCGGGCGATTCGGCCTTGGGTGCGCTCGTCGACGCCGGGGCCGACCGGGACGAACTGCGGGCGCATCTGGCGACGCTGCCGCTCGAGCCGTTCGAGCTCGGGTTCGACGAGGTGGACGAACACGGGGTGCGAGCGGTCCGCGCAGAGGTGCGGACCTCGGGCACCGCGGGGGTGATCCGGACGTACGCGAGCGTTCGTGCGCTGCTCGACGCATCCGACCTGCCGCCGGACGCCCTGCACCTCGCGCACCGGATCTTCCGTCGCTACGCCGAGGCCGAGGCCCGCGTCCAACGACGTGACATCGAGACGGTGACCTTCCACGAGCTCGCGGGTCTGGACGCGATCGTCGACGTCGCCGGGACGGCGCTCGGGCTCACGATGCTCGGGGTCGAACGGGTCTTCTCCTCGGCGGTCCCGACGGGCCTGGGGATGGCGCGTTCCGAGCACGGGGCGATGCCGATCCCGTCGGCCACGGTGGTGGAACTGCTGCGCGGCGCCCCCATGTTCTCCCGTGGCGTCTCCGCGGAGCTCACGACGGCGACCGGGGCGGCGATCCTGGCCGCGACCGTGGAGGGGTACGGCGAGATCCCGGCGCTGCGGATCGAGGAGGCCGGCTACGGCGCGGGCGCCGCGCGCCTGGACTTTCCGAACGTCACGCGCGTGCTCATCGGGATCGAGGAGCCGGCGAGCTCGTTGCCGAGCGTGCCCGGTGTCCCCGAGCTCAGGCTCGTACCCGAGCCGCCCGAGCCGGACGATCCCGGGGAGGCCGGCTGACGCTCGGACGGAGCAGAGACCGCCGCACGGCGCGCGCACGTCACCCGCGATTTCAGCCTTTCGGCCGGGTTGCCCCGATCCATGCGACCGTCATAGGTTGCTGTGGAAAACCCCCCGTCCTCGGGACGGGCGCACGAACGACTCGGAGGGAGGCCCGAGGTGAAGCGACGCGTGGCCCTGTTGACCGTCCTGGCGACCCTTGCGCTGATCGGCGCGACCAACGTGCCGGCCGGCGCCGGACCCAGTAGGTCAGAGGCTGAGACCGCGGCCCACCTGCAGATGTACACCGTCGTCGCGGACCAGGCGGGCGCGAAGGCGATCAAGGCCGGCGGGTACGACATCGCGTCGGTCGAACAAGCGCCCGGAGGCGGTGTCCGCCTGGAGATCGTCGCGTATCCGTCACAACTCGCCGCGCTCGAGAAGTTCGGCACGGTCCAGCTCTGGCGGAACGACGCGGGCCTGACCTCGACCCAGCTCGCGGTGCAGCAAGCTTCGGCCGGCTTCAAGGTGTGGAGGGACTACGACGGACCCGACGGGCTCCGCCAGTACATGTACGACCTCGAGGCCGCCAACGAGGACATCCTCGACCTCGAGGTGATCGGCCACACCTACGGAACCGACCCCGAGGGCGACGGCCCGGACACACCGCGCGAGATCATCGCGCTGCGGCTGACGGCGAACGAGGAGGCAAGCGCCGACGGCAGCAAGCCCGGGGTCCTGTACTCCTCGACGATCCACGCGCGTGAGTGGATCGCGACCGAGGTCAACCGCCGGCTGCTCGAGTGGTTCATCAAGGGCTGGCGCGAGGAGAAGCCCGACGTCATCGACATCCTGGACTCGACCGAGCTGTGGTTCGTCCTCGTGCAGAATCCCGATGGATACCAGTACACGTTCGACGTCGACCGCCTGTGGCGGAAGAACCTTCGCGACAACGACGGCGACAACGAGATCACCTCCCTGGACGGCGTCGACGGCAACCGCAACTTCGAGGAACACTGGAACTACGACGACGAGGGTTCGGGGACGATTACCTCGGACCAGACCTACCGTGGCCCGGCTCCCTTCTCCGAGCCCGAGACCCGGGCGATCAGGGACCTGTTGATCGATACCCACCCGACGTACCACATCAGCTACCACTCATTCGGAGAGCTGCTGCTGTACCCGTTCGGCTTCCAGGTCAACACGCCGTCGGCCGACGATCCGATCTACGTCGCGTGGGCGGGAACCGACAAGAAGCCGGCCGTCCAGGGGTACAACCCGGGCGTCGGCGCCGACCTGTACACGACCAACGGCGAGCAGACCGACTACGCGGCCGCCGTCCAGGGCTCGCTGGCCATCACGCCCGAACTCGGGGAGGGCAACCAGGACAGCGGGTTCGAGTTCCCCGACAGCGAGGGCCAGATCCAGCACGAGTTCCTGATCAACAGGGACTTCGCGGTTGCTGCGGCGAGGTCGGCGACGGACCCCGACGACCCGGTCTCGCCGGTCAACATCGAGACGCAGCCCTTCTACCTGAACACGGCGTTGGTGGACCCGCAGAAGTCGTTCAACCCGATGAGCGACTTCACGTTCGCGCACTCGTACAACGGCGCCAGCCAACCCGTGCAGGTCCTCGCGCGCCGAGACCTCGATAACGATGGTGATCAGGACCCCGTCACGCTGAACTACTCGATCAACGGCGGGGCAACGCACACGGCGTCGACCAACGAGTGGAACGGCGGCGATCGGTACGGCGGGCCCGGGGACACCTACTACCGGATCATGCGTGGGATCGTCACGGATGCCCCGGTCAACAGCGACGTCAAGGTCTGGTTCACGGGCGCCGACGAGACGAGCGACTCGTTCACGTTCCACGTCGACAAGGCGACCGCAAACGACGTGCTGATCTTGGCCGATACCGACTACACGGGCACGTCGAACTTCCCCGCCTATTCGGCTGAGGACGGCATCCCGCCGTTCCTGTCCGCCTACACGGAGGCCGTCACGGCCTCCGGGCGGACCTACGACGTCTACGACGTGGACGCGATGGGCGCCGCGCCCGACCACCTCGGCGTACTCCTGCACTACGACGCCGTGATCTGGTACACCGCCAACGACCTGCTCTCGCGGATCGCCGGACAGCCCGGCGGCACGGGCGCGGAGACGCTGGCCAACACGATGATGCTGGAGGTCCGGGCCTTCCTGAACGAGGGTGGCCGGCTCCTGTACACGGGGCGCCACGCCGGGTGGCAGTTCGCGAACGCGTTCGACTACAACCCGGTGAGCACCCCGCCCCTCTGCGACGCCGTCGACCTGGAGGCGAACGACGGGTGCCTGTTCCTGTCTGACGACTTCCTGCAGTACTGGCTGGGCGCATACCTGTTCGTCGAGGACGGCGGGACCGACCGGGGCGATCCCGCGACCACCGACGACGACAAGGCCTTCCCCATGGCCGGCGCCGACGTTCCCTTCACCGGAGCCACATCCAGTCCGTGGACGATCAACCAGACGTTCGCGGCGGGCCGGGACGCGACCACCCAATCCTTCATCACCACGAGCAGCATCCTGAAGACCGGCACCTACCCACAGTTCACGAGCACGGCGCCCGGGGAGTGGGTCACGGGGATCGCCGGCCCGTACGAGCCGCACAGTCCGACGCACTACGTCTACTCGCAGCGGGCCGACATCCGGTATCAGCGTCTGATGAACACCTTCACCGTGGCACCCGGCGACGATCAGCTGTCGTTCTTCATCTCGTACGACACGGAGCCCAATTGGGACTTCGTGTTCGTCGAGGCCCACACGGTCGGACAGGACGACTGGGTCACGTTGCCGGTTGCCGGGATAACGAGCAGCGACACCGGCGAGTCCTGTCCCGAAGGGTGGTTTGAGCTCCACCCCTGGCTCGAGCGCTACCAGGGCGCCGACTGCTCGGGCGCGGGCTGGAACGCGACATCCGGACGCTCCCCCGGCTGGGAGGAGTGGGCCGTCGATCTCTCCAGCTTCGGCAACGCGAACGTCGAGGTCTCGATCTCGTACGCGAGCGATTGGGCGACGCAGGGGCTCGGGGTGTGGATCGATGACATCGACGCTCCGGGGACCGCCGCCGACACGGACTTCGAGGCATCCGGTATGGCCGGATGGACGGTGGGCGACCCAACCGAGCTCGGCAGCGACGTCAACGCGCTCGACTGGACCCTGACCACCGACGTCGGGTTCACCGAGGGCGCGATGACCTCGATGATCCCCGGAGACGCCGACTTCCGAACGCTCTACTTCGGGTTCGGCTTCGAGAACGTCGATACGCCGGAAGCGCGCGCAGAGATGATGCAGCTGGCGCTGGACTACCTGACCGCGCCGTAAGATCCGATGGCGGGGCCGGCGGATCGCGCCGGCCCCGCCCTCACCGCCGGGTGGGCGAGGGGGGAGTTGAACCCCCACGTCCTTGCGGACACAGGAACCTGAAACTGGTGAACGGGTGACGAAGGTCGGCCACCGATGGCCACCAACGGCCACAACGCGCGAGAGGTCCAGGGTCGCGTGATCGCATCTGGCCGTCGCTAACCGTCATTTGGTCGATGGCGCGTCACCATCGCGTCACCATGCGTGACACACGAGCCGCGTACTCGTGCCAACCATGAGCTGGCGTAGGGTCCGTCTATGGCAGCGGAGCGTCGGGTCTCGCTCGTCCTGTGTGACAGCACGGGAGCGCTCCTCGGAATGTTGCCGGCCTTCACGGTCGACGACCCGTGGTGGCAGGAGGTGCATCCCGTCGTCGTAGCCGCACGCGAGCGCTTCGCCGCCGAGGTGGTGGTGCTCCGCATGCTGGACGTCGTGTCGGAGACTCACAATGGGGGCGACGTCACCTACCTGGCCGAGCTCGTCGGCGAACCACCCCGCGATCTGCCGCTGACGCCCGCGCCGGCGAACGTCAACGGGGAGCAGCCCCTGCGCGCAGCGTGGGCACGTCCCGGAGGCGTGACGACCACGATCGCGTGGGCCGACGACGCGCTCGCGGCGATCGGCCGTCCGCGTGTGGGCCCGGTTGTGCAGATCAAGACGTGGAACCTCTCCTCGGTCCTGCGACTACCCACGGCCAACGGCGACGTCTGGTGCAAGAGCGTGCCGCCCTTCCTCGCGCACGAGGGCGGGATCATCGCGCTGGTCGCCGACGACGACACCACGCTCGTCCCGCCGCTGCTTGCCTCGGAGCCGACGACGGGAACCGTGCTGCTGGGCGACGTTCCCGGCGACGACGACTGGAACGCATCCGAGGGGCGGCTCCTCACGATGGTCCAGACCCTGGTCCAGCTGCAGGCTCGGTGGATGGATCGGATCGATGAACTTCTCATCGCCGGCCTGCCCGACTGGCGAACCCGATCCCTCACACATCTCGTCGGGGCCCTCGTGTCACGACCGGACGTCCGCGAGCAGCTTGCGGACGGCGAGCTCCGGGCGCTCGACGCGCTCACCGGGCGCCTCCCGGACCGTTTCGCGGCGCTCGATGCCTGCGGCATCCCCGAGACGCTTGTCCACGGAGACTTCCACCGGGGCAACTGGCGTTTCGACGGACACTCGCTCGTGCTCCTCGACTGGGGCGACACCGGCGTCGGACACCCGATGCTCGACATGTCCTCGTTCGAGGCGTACGTGCCCGACGACGTTCGGCTACGCGTGCGAGCGGCATGGATCGATGCGTGGAGAGGCGAGCGCCCCGGAGCCGACCCCTCACTGGCCGCCGAGTTGATCGCGCCCATCGCGGCGCTGCGCCGGGCGGTGGTCTATCGGGGGTTCCTCGACCGGATCGAACCCAGCGAGCGCCGCTATCACGCATCCGACGTTCGAGACTGGTTGCGGGCGGCTCTCGAACAAGCCACCGATAGTGGGCGAGGGGGGAGTTGAACCCCCACGTCCTTGCGGACACAGGAACCTGAATCCTGCGCGTCTGCCAATTCCGCCACTCGCCCGAGCGGGAACGAATCGTAGCAGTCGTGCTCGGAGGTTCCGGGCTCGGTTCGCGGGGTAGAATCCGCGCGACCCGCCTTCCGACCAGCGGAAACAGCGACCGTGCCCATCCTTCGTGACTTCGAGCGACGTCTCGGCGGTATCGTCGAGGGCTTCTTCGCGACGACGTTCCGCTCGGGCCTGCAGCCGGTCGAGCTCGCCAAGCGGATGATGCGCGAGATGGACGCGACCAAGACCGTCGGGGTCAAGGAGGTCTGGGCCCCGAACCGCTACGTGTTCACCTTGTCCGAGTCCGACGCGCAGCGGTTCGAGCAGGCCGAGCAGGCCCTGGCGAACGAGCTCAAGCAGGTCGTGCGCGAGGCCGCGGCCGAACGCGGCTGGGGGCTCGTGGGTCCCCCCGAGGTGGAGTTCGAGGTCGATCCGGAGCTCGGCAAGGGCCGATTCGGCTGCGAGGCCTCGTTCGTCGAGGGCGAGGAGGAGCTCGCGCCGCAGCCCTCCGTGGGCGAGCGGGGCTCGCTGGTCCGCCTGCTCGACGGGGTCAGCTACGCGCTCGCCAAGCCGTCCGTCACGATCGGTCGGCTCCCCGAATGCGACGTGGTCGTGGACGACCCCGGCGCCTCCCGGCAGCACGCCCGGATCCGGCGCACCGAGTCCGGCTTCGTCCTCACCGACCTGGGCTCGACGAACAGCACGATGGTCAACGGCGAGCCGACCCAGGAGCACGTGCTCGAGCACGGCGACCGCATCACGATCGGCGAGACCGAGCTCGAGTTCCGGAGCGGCTGACCGTGTCGCCCTTCGTCCTGTCGGTGCTGAAGTACTCGTTGCTGGTCCTGCTCTACTTCTTCGTGTTCCGCGCGATCCGCTCGGTCGCGGTCGACGTCGGTGGACGCAAGCGGGGAGGGACGACCCAGACGCGGACCCCGGCCTCCACGAGCACCGCCAAGCCGTCGAAGGGCGGCAGGTCGCCAACGCAGGTCGTCGTGCACGATGCCGGCGGCGCAAAGCCCCTAACGGTCAAGCTCCGAGAGACGGCCGAGATCGGCCGCGGCGATCGATGTGCGATTCGCCTCCAAGACACGTACGTTTCACAGGTGCACGCACGCCTGTACGCCAAGAACGGCGCCTGGCACGTCGAGGATCTGGGGTCGACGAACGGCACGCTCCTCAACGATCGGCGGGTCGACGCGCCGGTGGAAGTCCACGCCGGCGACGTCCTGAAGATCGGTAAGACCATCCTGGAGCTCAAGCGATGAACGTCAGCGTCGGCGCCGCGACGGACATCGGCCAGGTTCGCGAGGGCAACGAGGACTCCTATCTGGTCGTCGAGCCCCTGTACGCGGTCGCCGACGGGATGGGCGGCCACCGAGGCGGCGAGGTGGCGTCGAGCCTTGCGCTCGAGACCGTGCAGGGGATGTTCGAGCGGCGAGAGGGCTCGCTCGCCGAACAGGTCGCCGAGGCCAACCGCGCCGTCTTCGACCGCTCGCAAAGCGATCGAAAGGTCTCGGGGATGGGGACCACGCTGACGGCGGCTCAGGTCGATGGGAACCGGGTGCACCTCGTGCACGTGGGCGATTCACGGGCGTACCTCCTCCGCGGCGGCGAGCTCACGCAGATCACCGAGGACCACACCCTCGTCCATCGGATGGTGATGGAGGGCGAGATCAGCGAGGAGGAGGCCGAGACGCACCCGCACCGGAGCATCCTCACGCGGGCCCTCGGCGTGGACCAGAACATCCAGGTCGACGAGGGCGACCTCGAGGTCGCCCCGGGCGACAGGCTCCTGCTGTGCACCGACGGCCTCACCGGCATGGTCCCCGAGGGGCAGATCCGGGAGATCCTGCTCGAGAGCCGCGACCCGCAGGAGGCGGTCGACAAGCTCGTCAAGGTCGCCAACCGCGCCGGCGGCATCGACAACATCACCGCCCTGATCCTCGACTTCGCGAACGACGGCAGCGGACCGGGCGCGACGAAGGGGTCCGCGATCCGGCAGCCTACGTCGGAGCGGCCGATCGCGCCGGCGGCTCCCACGAACCGATCCGACATCACGATCGTCGGCGCCCCGATCCCCGAGCCACCGCCTGGGTCCCCGGTGGCCCCGACCTCCCATCCTGCGTCCCGCACCGATCGGCCGGCGCCCGAGCGCTCGCGCCCCGGGTCACGCAGGGTCGGGCGGAAGGTGGGGATCTGGACCGGCGTGACCCTCGCGATCGTCGCGCTCGGCGTGGTGGGGCTCCGCCTGTACCTCGACACCCAGTGGTACGTCGGCGTCTCGAACGGCCGGGTCGCGGTCTTCCGCGGGGTGCCCGCGGAGGTCGCCGGGCTCGAGCTGCATTCGGTCGTGGTCGAGACCTCGATCCCGGCGAGGCAGGCCGAGGCCCTGCCCATTTACCGGCAGCTCCCCGACGGCATCACGGCGGACGACCGCGCCGGCGCTGAGGCCATCGTGGAGAGCATCCGCGAAGACGTCGCCCGATTCGAGCAGCCCGGCCCGTGAGTCGCGCCGCGGCGCCGAGGGGCCGCACGTCGCTCGCGCCTTCGGTCGCGTTCACCATCCTGGCGCTGATCCTGTCGGTCGGCGCCTACGTGATCGCGGGGTTCGGCAAGCGCGGTCAGCTGCCGGCGACCTTCGCGCTGTACGTCACGATCTTCGCGGCGGGGTACGCCGGCGCGTTGGTCGTCACCCGCGTGTTCGCTCCGCGGGCCGACCCCGCGCTGTTCCCCACCGCGGCCGTGCTGGTCGGGCTCGGCTTCGCGATGATCTTCCGCCTCTCGGGCGGGCTTGCGGCCGAGCAGGCGACGTGGATCGTCGTCGGGCTCCTCGCGTACGCGCTCACGCTGGTCGTCGTGCGCGATGCCCGGATGCTCGACGCGTA
>Ga0224452_1000027_pt1 | contig 22500 bp, 22 predicted proteins | sample PLM2_30_b1metaG_FD_172494 | JGI IMG/M metagenome (GOLD analysis project Ga0224452, IMG submission 172494) | Groundwater sediment microbial communities from an aquifer in East River, Colorado, USA - PLM2_30_b1 | ecosystem: Environmental > Terrestrial > Soil > Riparian zone | place: USA: East...
GGACCGAGACCGCGTTCATGATCTCCTCGACCTTGGTGGCGTCGGCCATGCGTGCGACCCCGCCCTCGGCTCGGATGTCGGCCGGGACGCGTTCGAGCGCCATCACGGCGCACGCGCCGGCGTCCTCGGCGATCTTGGCCTGGTCGGCGTTGGTGACGTCCATGATGACGCCGCCCTTGAGCATCTCTGCCAGGCCGGACTTCACTCGGAAGGTGCCGGTCTCCCGTTCCACCGGGTCCTCCTCAGGACGTGTTGTCGACGCCTTGAGTGTACCGCCGGGCACCGGCCGGCCAGCAGGTGAGCTCGCCGGTCAGCGCCGCTCGAGCTCGACGGCGACCCAGGTGGGCAGGAGCTCGACCCAGGTGCGTCCGGGCGCGAGCGCGATCTCGGTCCCGTCCTTGGTGACGAACGTGGTCACGTCGTGGAGCGACTCGCGCTCCCACCGGCCGCGGATCACCGTTCCGTCGCGCAGGACGTACGCCTTGCCCGAACCGGTCAGGTCGACCTCTGGCGATGGATTGCCCGCGGAGTCGAGGAAGTCGCTGTCCGTGACCGTGACGACCTGGATCACGACGTTGGTGGCTGAGACGCGCTCGTTGCCCTCGAGCACGTGCGGGACGTCGCCGTGCGAACGCAGCCACGCGCCCTTCCCGCCGTTCCAATGCCAGTAGACATCGGACGCGCCCGAGTACGGCAGGTGCACCGAGCGGATCCGTTTCGCCGCGCCGTCCCAGGTCTCGGAGTACGTGAACAGGGGGTCGGGTGCCCCGTCCTTCGACCGACCGGCGCGCCAGAGCGCGTCGGTCGTCGTGTAGAGGTTGTGCGGGGCCGCCCGTGACTCGTCCCGCGTGTACGCGCCGGCGGCGATGATGTAGTTCACGTCGACGAGCCCGACCTTTGGCACCTCTCGCTTCACCACGTCGCGCCCGCCGGCGTAGCCGAACACCGCCGGCCCGAGCTGGCGGAGGTAGTCCGGGTCCGTCGTGCGACCGCTGCGGACCGGTCCGACGCGATCCGAGTCGCCGCACTGGAACACGGCGATGAACCTCGTGTACCCGCCCTCGACCGGTTCCTCGACGACCACGTCGGCCTCGTTGAGCGCCGCCTGCGGTCGCGCTTCCGGCGCGTTCTCGATCTTGACCGCGAGCGCCGGTCGGTCCGGGACCTCGCTCCCGGGAACGGGCGCGCCGGTCAACGGACAGGTGGCGTCGGGCGCACCGGCGTTCGGGTCCGCCAGCCCAACGCTCTGCAGCGTGTCGCGTACGAACGCCGGCGCCTGCTGCGGGAAGAGCGCGAAGTAGCCGAGTGCGCCGCCCGCGACGACCGCGACGGTCGCTCCGGCGGCCACGAGCTTGCCGCGGCGGGTGAGAGTTCGGCGGGTTCGGGGCGAGTTGGTGCGGTGGGTGCCGGACATTCGGGACTCCCGGGGGTTCGCGGGCGGTATGGGGGATGTTCGCCGGCGCCGTTCCGAGGAGCCGGTCGTGACAGCCGGCAGATGCTACCCGGCGTTCGGAGGCGTCTCAACGACCCGGACCGATCTGGTCCGGTTCGTCACATCTCCTCGAGCCGCCGGATCCGCTCCTCGATCGGCGGGTGCGTGCTGAACAGCTTCTCGAGCGGGCCCATGCCCTCGCCCTGGATCCGCGACGGCTGGTTCAGCCACAGATGCGCCGTCGCGTTGTTCGCCGAACGCATCGGGATCCCTGACGCGGCGCCGATCTTGCGGAGCGCGCTTGCGAGCCCCGGCGGGTACCGCGTCAGCAGTGCCCCCTGCGCGTCGGCGAGGAACTCGCGCTGCCGGGAGACGGCCAGCCGGACGATCTGCCCGATGATCGGCGCGAGCACCAACAGCGCGAGCCCGACCGCGAAGATGATCGCCTCAAGCCCGCCGCCGCTCCGATCGCCGCCCCGGCGGCCCCGAACGCCCCCCCACCACCAGGAGCGCATGAAGAACTCGCTGATCAACACCACCGCGCCGACGAGCGTCGCCACGACGGTTCCCACGAGGATGTCGCGGTCGACGACGTGCGAGAGCTCGTGGCCGATCACGCCCTCGAGCTCGACGCGGTTCATCGTCGAGAGCAGCCCCTCGGTGACGGCGACCGAGGAGTGCTCGGGGTTGCGGCCGGTCGCGAACGCGTTCGGCGCCTGCTCCGGGATCACGTAGACCCTCGGCTTGGGGATCCCGGCCGCGATCGACAGGCCCTCGACGATGTTGTGCAGGCGCGGTTGCTCCTGCGGCGTCACCTCGCGCGCGCGGGTCGAGGCGAGCACGAGACGGTCGCCGCCGAAGAACGAGCCGAGCGACAGGACCACCGCCAGCGCCACGGCGCCGACCAGGCCGAACAGGCCGTTGCCGTACCAGAGCCCGAGGACGTACCCGACCGCGCCGAGCAACACGATCGCGCCGAAGATGAGCAGGACGGTCTTTCGCCTGTTCGACGCGATCTGCTCGTACACGGACTACCTGGGGAACTCCACCTGGGACGGCTCGCGGACCGGATCCTCGATGTCGAAGAACTCCCGGGGTCCGAACCCGAACGCCTTGGCGACGACGTTCGAGGGGAACGAGCCGATCAGCGTGTTCAGCAGCATGACCTGGTCGTTGTAGAACTGCCGAGCGAACGCGATCTTTGATTCGGTCCCGGTCAGCTCCTCCTGCAGCGCGAGGAAGTTCTGGTTGGCCTTCAGGTCGGGGTAGTTCTCGGCCACCGCGAAGAGCTGGCGGATCCCCCGCGTGATCTGGTTCTCGGCCTGCGCCTGGTCCGGGACCGCGTTCGCGTCGATCGCCCGGGACCGCGCCTCGGTGACATGCTCGAACAGCTCGCGCTCGTGCGTCGCGTACCCCTGAACCGTCGCCACCAGGTTCGGGATCAGGTCGTACCGGCGTCGCAGCTGGACGTCGATCTGGGACCACCCGTTGTTCACGCGTGCGCGGAGCCTGACCAGCCGGTTGTAGGTCCAGATGCCGCCGAGCAGCAGGGGCGCGACGAGGATGATGACGATCCACAACCAGGTGGGCACGGCGGCATCCTAGCGCGTGGCGCTGAGGACCCGGTCGTAGACGGCCTCGAGGCGCGGCGCGACCTCCTGCCAGGAGAACGCCTGCGCCCGCGAACGCCCCGCGGCCTTCAAGGCCGCGGCGAGCTCCGGTTCGGACAGGACCCGGCGGATCGCGGCGGCGAGGGCGTTCGGGTCGTTCGGCGGGACCAGCAGACCATCGACGCCGTCGCGGACGACCTCGCGATACCCCTCGATATCCGACGCCACCACCGGCACGCCGGCCGCCATCGCCTCGACCAGGACGATCCCGAAGCTCTCCTGCCCGGTCGCGGGCGAGACGAACACGTCCGCCGCGGCGTGGTACCGGGGCAACGCCTCGTGCGGGACGGTCCCCAAACGCAGGATCCGGCTCCGGAGATCCCCCGGGAGCGGGCGCAGCAAGACGCGATCGCGCCCGTCCCCCGCCACGAGCAGGTGGACCTCGCCGACCTCGGACGCGATCTGCTCGAATGCCCGCAGCATGATCTCGAACCCCTTCTGCGGATCCAGCCGGTTCACCCAGAGGATCTTCGGGCCGGCCGGGAGCCCCTCGACGGGCCGGCCCGGGTCCGAGAACGCTCGGACGTCGACGCCGTTCGGGACGATCTCCAGCGGGACGCGCACCACGCGACACACGAAGGACGCGGCCGCGTCGGAGACCGCGACAGCGGCATCGATCCGCCCGCTCACCTGACGCAGCGCCGGCCCGGCGAGCTCCATCAGCCTGGAGCGATCGAGCGATGCGTGGAAGGTCGCGACAACGGGAGTTTCGGCGGCCAGGACCGCGAGCATCGAGGTGCTCGGCGTGAGCGGCTCGTGCGCGTGGATGAGGTCGGGCTGGAACGAGCGCATCGCGGAGCGGATCCTCCGCCACGCTCCCGGCGAGAAGGAGATCGGCGCGACGGTCCCGCGGTACGGGACGCGGACCGGCCGTCCGACGATCCGGACCCCGGCATCCTCCGAGGGTCGCGAACCCGGCGCGAGGATCGTCGTCCGGTGCCCGCGGGTCCGGAGCTCGGCGGCGAGCTGCCGGACGTGGACCTGTACGCCGCCGGGCGCCTCCCAGTCGTAGGGGCAGACCAGGAGGATCTTCACCGAGGCTCGACCGGCGTCGCCGGCGAGGCGGCCGTCGAGGCGGCCTCCTCCCATGCCGGCTGGAACATGTGCCAGTCAGTGGGCTTGGCGGCGATCGCCCGCTCGAAGCGTTCGGCCATCAGCCGCGAGAGCGCGGCGACGTCCTCCCGCATCACGCCGGTGCGTTCGATCTCGAGCGGCTCCTCGATCCGGACCTCCCACCCGTCGTCGCGTGTGTACACGGGGCAGACGACCAGCGGCGCACCGGAGCTGAGCGACAGGAGCGCCGGCCCGGCCGGCACCTGCCGGGTGGCGCCGAACATCTCGACCTCGATCCCCCGCCCCGTGAGGTCTCGGTCGGCGACGAGCGCCACCATCCAGTTCTCGGACAGGAGCTGCTTGAGCTGCTGCCCGACGTGCCCTTCCCTGGTGAGTGCGACGATCCGCATCCCGAGCTCCTCGCGGTGGCGCAGGAACAGGTCGTACAGGCGGGGCGGCCTGAGCTCCTCGGCGACGGCCGCGATCCGGTAGCCGTTGGCGCCGAACCAGTGGCCCGCCGCGTCCCAGTTGCCCATGTGCGGCAGGGCACAGACGCACCCCTTGCCGGCCTCGAGGGCGCGGTCGATGTTCTCGGCGCCGATCATCACGACGCGCTCGTTGAACTCCGGCACGGGCATCGTCCGGATCCGGAACGCGTCGAACCAGAACCGCGCGTACAGCTCGAACGCCTCCCGCGTCGCGTGGGCGACGCGTGCGTCGGTCGGCTCGGCGCCCAGCACGCGCGCCTGGTTGGCGGCGACGGTCGCCCGGACCCCGGCCAGCCGCCGATACGCCACCCGCCCGAGCGTCTCGAACACGCGGCGGCCTGCCCGCTCGGGCAGGGACATCGCGAGCCACTCGGCGCTGCGGTACCCCCAGTACCCGAGCGTCTCCCGCCTCGTCTCCGGTTCGGCCCCCTGTTGCTCCTCTGGGGACGTCATCCCAGGTTCGGGCGCGGGCTCACAGGCGCTCCTCCTTCACGACCTGGCTCGCCCGGACGGCGGAGGCGAACAGCATCAGGATCGCGACGGCCCACGGCGTCCACCGCCAGCCGCCGATCAGCCCCGCCGCGATCAGCCCGTACCGGAGCGCCGGTGTGATCACGCCCTCCTCGATCCCGTACCCGAGCGAGCCCCCGCGGGCGCGGATGTAGGAGGCGAGGAACCCCGCCGCGAGCGCGAACAGCGCGCCGGCCGCGAGCAACGGATCCTCGGATCGCGACACCCACGCGAGCGCGCCCAGGACACAGCCGTCGAACAGGCGGTCGCCGAACGAGAGCGCCACTCGCCCCAGACGGTCGTCCGGACGCAGGAGGACGCCGCCGGCGACGAGCGCGGCGCCCGCCGCGAGCGCGGCGAACCCAGCCGGCTCGATCTCGCGGACCAGCAGGAGCCAGGTGGCGACGCCGATCGCGATGCCCGCAGCGATGCACAGGAGCGGCACCACCGCGCGCTCGCCCACCTGCGCTCGAACGCTCACCTCCACCACCCGCGCGAGGGTATCACCGGTGCTGGGGCGCCCAGAGAACGAGCCGGACCCGAGCCGGAACCAGGGCGACGCCCGCGCTAGAATCCCGGTCCCGTTTCCCATCCGTCCGATCGGGGGCCCCTTGAAGACGTACGAAGCCAGGGACATCCGCAACGTCCTGCTCGTCGGGCACGGCGGCGCGGGCAAGACCACGCTGCTCGAGGCGATGCTCTTCACCTCCGGCGCCACCACGAGGATGGGGACCATCGAGGACGGCAACACCGTCAGCGACTTCGAGCCGGAGGAGATCAAGAAGGCCATCAGCGTCTCGCTCGGGATGGCGCCGATCGAGTGGAACGGCGTGAAGATCAACGTCCTGGACGCCCCCGGCTACGCCGACTTCATCGGCGACGTCCGGACGGCGATCCGGGCGGTCGACGCGGTCGTGCTAGTCGTCTCGGCCGTGGACGGCGTCGAGGTCCAGACCGAGGTGGCGTGGGAGTTGGCGGTCGAGGCCGGCCTACCTCGCGCGATCCTGATCAACAAGCTCGACCGCGAACGCGCGTCGTTCGAGCGGACGCTGGAGCAGCTCGTGCAGTCGTTCGGCACGCAGGTCGCGCCTCTCGAGCTCCCGCTCGGGGAGGAGCACGATTTCGAGGGCGTCGCCGACCTATTGGGGCGCAAGGCGTACCGCTACGGCAGCGGCCCGAACGCGACCGAGGGCGAGTGGCCCGACGACATCTCGGGCAAGGCGGACCCGTTCCGCGAGAAGCTGATGGAGGCGGTCGCCGAGTCCGACGACGCGCTGATCGAGAAATACCTCGAGGAGGGCGAGCTCTCCGAGGACGAGGTCGTCCACGGGGTCAAGCGGGGGTTCGCGGAGGCGAGGATCGCGCCGGTGCTGTGCGCGGCGGCCGCCCGGCCGCTGGGCGTCGATCGAGTGCTCCAGTTCGTCGCCGACGAGTTCCCCTCCCCGATCGACCGCGGCCCGGTCACGGTGGTCACCAAGGGCGGCGAGGAGAAGGAGCGGGCCTGCGATCCCGGCCAGCCGCTCACGGCGTACGTGTTCAAGACGGTGTCCGACCCGTACGTCGGCCACATCACGATATTCCGGGTGTTCTCGGGCACGATGCGGCCGGACTCGTCGGTCTTCAATGCGACGAAGGGCACCGAGGACCGGATCGGCCAGCTGTTCGCGCTGCGGGGCAAGGAACATGAGACGCTCTCCGAGGTTCCGGCGGGCGACATCGCGGCCGTCGCGAAGCTCGCGCACACGACGACCGGGGACACGTTCTCGACCAAGGACGACCCGGTGACGCTGCCGCCGATCGAGATGCCGGAGCCGCTGCTCGCGTTCGCGATCACGCCGAAGACCAAGGGCGACGAGGACAAGCTGTCGACCGCCCTGTCACGCCTGCGGGAGGAGGATCCGACGCTCCGGATCGAACGCTCGGACGAGACCCACGAGACCGTGATGTACGGGATGGGCGAGGCCCACCTCGACGTCCAGATCGAACGGATGAAGCGCAAGTTCGGCGTCGAGGTCTCCACCTCCCCGGCCAAGATCGCGTACCGCGAGACCGTTCGAGGGCCGGGCAAGGGCGTCGGACGCCACGTGAAGCAGACCGGCGGCCACGGTCAGTACGCGATCTGCAACATCGAGGTCGAGCCCCTCCCCCGCGGCGATGGGTTCGAGTTCGTGGACAAGATCTTCGGTGGCGCGATCCCCAACACGTTCATCGGCTCCGTCGAGAAGGGCGTCGTCAAGACGATGCAGTCGGGCGTGATGAGCGGGAACCCCATGGTCGACATCCGGTGCACGCTCGTCGACGGCAAGTTCCACAGCGTTGACTCGTCCGACATGGCGTTCCAGCTCGCGGGTGCACTCGCGCTGAAGGAGGCGGCGGCCGCGGCCGGCGTGGTCCTACTCGAGCCGATCGTCGAGGTCGACGTCGTCGTCCCCGAATCCCACACCGGCGACATCATGGGCGACCTCAACGCCAAGCGCGCCAAGATCCAGGGCGTCGAATCGGCGGGCGCCGGCAAGCAACGCGTCAAGGCTCTTGTTCCGCAAGCGGAGGTCGCGCGCTACTCGATCGACCTCCGCTCGATGACCGGCGGAAGGGCAGCGTTCACGATGCACTTCTCGCACTACGAGGAGGTGCCGTCCCACCTCGCGGACAAGATCATCGCGGCGGCGCAGCAGGAGAAGGAAGAGGCGCGGAAGTAACGACGGCTCATTTCACCACGATCGCGAACGCCAACAGCGCCCAGCCCAGGAGTAGGCACGCACCACCGAACGGTGTAACCGCGCCCCACGACCGGCGGTCCGTGAGCGCCAGCGCGTAGAGGCTGCCGGAGAACAGCGCGATGCCGGCCACGAACAGCCAGCCTGCGGTAAGCGCCGGCCAACCCGTCCCTGTCTCGGCGAGGTAGAAGGCTGGTCCGCTGGTTGGCCTCCACGCGTCGACCAGCACGACCGCGAACAGCGCCAGCGCATGCCACATCTGATACCGGATCCCCGTCTCGAACGTCGCCACGCCATTCGCCGACAGCTTCGCGCGCAGCGCGTGTGAGCCGAACGCGCCCAGCGCAACGCCGATGAAGCCGAGCACTGCGCCCAACACCAGGAACGTCTTCATCGGTTCAGAGCACCTCCCCGAGGAATCCCAGGATCTCCCGGTTGAACTCCTGGGGTCGGCGCAACGGGATCACGTGATCGGTTTCGGGGATCCGCACCAGCCGAGCGCCGCGGATCCCCTCCCCGAGCACCTCGCAGATCCGCTCGTGCCAGGGCGGGTCGTGATCGGCCGGCAGCACGAGCGTCGGAACCTCGATCTCGCCCAGCCGTCCGGCGGCCGGAGGATCGATCCCGGTCTCACCGCTCTCGTCCATCGTGAGCTCCTGCAGGTTCTCGAACGCGATCTGCCGGATCCGCGATCCCGCCGGGTCGTCCGTGCCGAGCGGAGCCCAGAGCCACCGCAACCGTAGCTCCTGAGCCCCTTCGAGGTCGCCCAGCGTGACGGCCTCGTCGATCTGGCGCTCCACGTCGGCGAACGCCGCCTCCCACGCGGCCTCCTCATCCTGGGTGCCCTCGAACCCAGAGAGCGCGGGGCTGGCGAGCACGAGCGCCGAGACGCGAGCCGGATGCGTGAGCGCGAAGTCCACGGCCACCCCCCCGCCCATCGAGTTCCCGATGAGGACCGCGCGTTCGACGCCGGCTGCATCCATCACGGCGGCGAGATCCGAGACGTGCGAGTACGGCTTGCCGGGTTCGGGGCGGCTCGAGCGACCGTAGCCGCGGAAGTCGTAGCGCACGACCCGATACGTGCGGGAGAACACGCCGAACTGCTCGTCCCAGACCCGTGAGTCCCACAGGCCCGGGTGGAGGAAGAGCACGCCGGGCCCCGCCCCCGACGACTCCCACGCGAGCGTCCCCCCGTCGAACTCGAGGAGGCCGCTCTCCATCCGCATCATCCCCCGAACGACGGTGTCCAGCGCGAGCCGCCGGCTCATGCGACGTCGAAGCGCGGGCGGAGCCGCGCGTACGTCTCGTCGAGCAGCTCGGGCAGGACTCGGGTCTCGCCGACGACCGGCATGAAGTTCGTGTCGCCGTTCCAGCGGGGCACGACGTGCCAGTGCACGTGATCCGGGATGCCGGCTCCGGCCACCCGCCCCAGGTTCATCCCGAGGTTGAAGCCATGTGGCTCCGTCTCCGCCTCGAGCGCCCGGATCGAACGCGTGAGCAGCGAATCCACCTCCGCGAACTCGGCGTTCTCGAGCGCGCCGAAGTCGCCGACGTGCCGGAAGGGGGCGACCATCAGGTGACCCGGGTTGTACGGGAACGAGTTCAAGATCACGAACGCCAGCTCGCCGCGGACCAGGATCTTCGTCCGCTCGTCGTCGCCCTCGGCCGGCAGGTCGCAGAAGATGCAGCCCGCGTCGTCGCCCTGCTCCTTGGCGGCCTGGATATACGCCATCCGCCAGGGTGACCAGATGCGGTCCACGCCGCGCCTCGGCGTCCTCGCCTCAGCCGCCGAACCGCGACTGGGACAGGCGCTTGGAGCCCGCCTCGTCGACGAGCGCGGCCGCGAAGTCGTCGAACGGCACGCCCTTGGTCTCGACACCCTGCCGATCGCGCACGGTGAGCTCGCCCGACTCGATCTCCTTGTCGCCGATCACGAGCACGTAGGGGGCCTTGGCGAGCTGCGCGGCGCGGACCTTCTTCCCGACGGTCTCCCCGCTCTCGTCCACGGCGGGACGCAGCCCGAGTGCCCGCAGGAGCGAGGCGAGCTCTCGCGCATGCTCGAGGTGACGGTCGGCGACCGGCACCAGGCGGATCTGCTCCGGCGAGAGCCAGAGCGGGAACGCGCCCCCGTAGTGCTCGATCAGCACGGCACTGAAGCGCTCGAGCGTGCCGAGGATCGCTCGGTGGATCATCACCGGCCGATGCCGTTGGTTGTCCTCGCCGACGTACTCGAGCCCGAAGCGCTCCGGGAGCGCGAAATCGCACTGCACCGTCGTCAGCTGCCACAGGCGGCCGATCGCGTCGCGGAAATGGAAGTCCACCTTCGGGCCGTAGAAGGTGCCTTCGCCCTCGGCCTCCGTCCACGCGAGACCGCTCCGATCCAGGGCGGTGGTGAGTGCCTGGGTTGCGCGCTCGGCCATCTCGGGCTCGAGGATCGTCTGACCGGGCAGGGTCGAGAGGTTGATCACGGGCTCGTTGAAGCCGAACGTCCCGAGGATCTCGAACGTGAGGTCGAACACCTTCAAGATCTCGTCCACCAGTTGGTCGGGCGTGCAGAAGATGTGCGAGTCGTCTTGGGTACCGCCGCGGATCCGCAGGAGGCCGTGCAGCGTCCCGATACGTTCGTGCCGGTAGATGGTGCCGAGCTCGGACAACCGCATCGGCAGGTCGCGGTACGAGCGCGTCTTCGACTTGAAGACGAGCACGTGGAACGGGCAGTTCATGGGCTTGGCGTAGTAGTCCCCGGTGTCGGTCCGCATCGGCGGGTACATGTTGTCCGAGTACTTCTCGAGGTGGCCGCTCGTCTCCCACAGCACCGAACGGGCGATGTGCGGCGTGACGACCAGGTCGTAGCCGCGCTCGAGGTGCAGGTCCCGGACGTAGTCCTCGAGTTGCTTGCGGAAGATCCCGCCCTTCGGATGCCAGACCCACAGGCCCGGTCCGAGCTCCTCCGGCGAGGAGAACAGGTCGAGCTCGCGTCCGAGGCGGCGGTGGTCGCGCTTCTCGGCCTCCTCGAGCCGGTGCAGGTAATCGTCGAGCTCCTCCTGGCTCGGCCACGCGGTCCCATAGACCCGCGTGAGCATCGGCCGCGCCTCGTCGCCGCGCCAGTACGCGCCGGCGACCTTCATCAGCTTGAACGCGGTCAGCCGCCCGGTCGACGGGACGTGCGGACCCAGGCACAGGTCCGCCCAGCCGTCGTTGCGGTAGACGGTGACCGTGTCGCCCGCCGGGACCTCCCCCTCTTCCAACGACTCGATGATCTCGCGCTTGTAGGGCTGGTCGGCGAAGCGCTCGAGGGCCTCGGCGCGCGGGATCTCCTCGCGCACGAACGGCTGATCGGCCGCGACGATCTCGCGCATCCGGTCCTCGATCTTCGCGAGGTCGCTCTCGGAGACCTGCCCCGGGAGCTCGAGGTCGTAGTAGAAGCCGTCCTCGATCGGCGGGCCGATCGCGTAGCGCGTGCCGGGCCACAGGTCGCAGACGGCCTGCGCCAAGACATGCGCCGCCGAATGCCGCAGGACGTGGAGCCCGTCGGGATCGTCCGGCAGGACCGGCTCCGCCTTTCCGTCGGACGCGGGCACGTAGGAGAGGTCGACCAGCTCGCCGTCCACGCGGGCGGCGATCGCCTCGGGTGGCAGCACCGAGCCGAGCGGTTCCCCTTCGGGGAGCTCGGTAGTGGTGTCGTCGGTGAGCTCGATCGTGGGCATGGACGGTCATGATATCCGTCGCCCGGGCCTGCCTTGCGGCCGCGGACCTCCGCTACTCGTACGAGATGGCCTCCAGCACATTCAGCTTGGCCGCGCGGCGGGCGGGGAAGATCGCGAAGAGCACGCCCAAGATCGCGGCCAGCAGGACGTAGACCGTCAGTTGGCCCCCGGGGATGCCGAGCTCGCTGAACCCCTCGGGCTCGAGCGCCTGCTGCAGAGCCCAGCCGAACGCGATCCCGATCACCACGCCGAACAGTGCCCCCATCACGGAGATGATCACGGCCTCCCAGCGGACCATCGAGCGGGTCTGCCTGCGCGTCAGCCCCACCGCTCGCAGCAGACCGAGCTCGCGCGTCCGCTCGTAGATCGACAGGTACAGGGTGTTCATCACGCCGAACAACGCGATAATCACGGCGAGCAGGAGCAGTGCGGATATCAGGTTCAGCACCTGGCTGATCAGCGTCGCGTACCGATCACGGAACCCGGCCTGGTCGTCCACCTCGATGTTCGGATATGCGGACAGGGCCTTCTCGAGATCCCCCTGCAGGGCGGGGACGTCGGCGCCCTCGTCGGCTTTGATCAGCACGAACGTGTCGAGCACGTTGGCGATATTCACGTCGTACGTGTCGAGGGAGACGGCGTAGTCGCCGATCAGGCCGTTCTCCGAGTAGAGCGCGACCACCCGGAGGCGCGTCGAGCCGGTGGCCGGGAACTCCACGGGGATCGTGTCCCCGACGGTCCAGTCGTTCTCCCGGGCCGTGTCGTCGAACACAGCGATCGAGTTCGGGTTCGCCAGGTCCTCGAGCCCACCCTGGACCGCGTCGACCTCCGAGACGATCGGGAACGTCCCCGGTTCCAGCCCGGTCACGAAGGCGGTTCCACCCTCGATCTTCGCCTCGGCCTGGCGGACCTGCGAGACCGTCTCGACGCCGGGCACCGCGCGCGCATCCTCGGCGGCGGAGGTGCTGAAGCCGGTCAGCGTGGGCGAGATCAGGATGAAGTCGGCCTTGAGGGTGCGCTCCAGGACGGCGGTGGTCGACGCCTTGGCGGAGGCGCCGAACACGGCGACGAACACCACCAGCCCGAGCCCGATCATGAGCGCCGAGGCCGTGGCCGCCGTTCGGCGTGGGTTCCGCATCGAGTTCTCGCGACCGAGCTTGCCCGGCACCCCCGTGAGGCGGACGGGGAGGCCTATCGCGGCAGCGACCGGCCGTGCGATCAGCGGCGTCAGCATCGCGACCCCGACGAACGTGAGCGCGACACCGAGTCCCACGAGTTGCAGCCCGTTCGAGGGGGTGCCGAACAGTCCATACAGGAGCGGTGCGATGCCGAGCACCAGCACCACGAGCCCGGCCACGATCCGGAACCGGAGCGAACGCCCCGGCCGATCCTGTGCCTCGCGGAGGGCCTCGATCGGCGCCACGCGGGCCGCTCGACGGGCCGGGACGAACGCGGCGATCATCGTGACGAGCGTCCCCACGACGAGCGAGACGACGATCGTCCTGGCGAGGATCACCGTTCCCGAGGCGGGGATCTCGAACCCCGTCGCGTTCAGCGCCCCCTTCAGGAGGATCGCGATCCCGATGCCGGCGAGAACGCCGATCGCGGAGGAGACCACACCGATCACGAGGGCCTCCACCAGGACGGACGTCATCACTTGCCGGCCGCTGGCGCCGAGCGCTCGGAACAGCGCTAACTCGCGCGTCCGCTGCGCCAAGATGATGGCGAACGTGTTGAAGATGATGAACGCGCCGACGAACAGCGAGACGAAGGCGAAGACGAGGAACACCGTTCGAAGGAAGCCGAGCCCGGTGCTGATCTGGTCCTGTGCCTCGGACACCACGGTCGCCTGCGTGACGGCCTCCACACCCTTGGGCAGTACCGCGGAGATCGAGCGTTGGAGCTCGACCCCCGAGACGCCGGGCTCGGCGACCACCGAGATCGAGTCGAGCTTCCCCTGCTTGCCCAGCACGTCCTGGGCAGTCGCCAGGTCGAACATCGCCCACGTCGCGCCGAACAGGCTGTCGGACTCGCCGAAGCCTGCCAGGCCGACCACCTCGAAGTCGCGCGGGGGGCCCTCGAACAGGATCTCGACGCGATCGCCCACGGCGATGTCGTGTGTCTTGGCCGAGGCCGCGTCGATGACCGTCTGGTCCGGGCCACGGGGCGGCGAGCCCCCCGGTTTCAGCCTGAAACCGTTCCCCTCGTACCAGGCCGAGGCCGCGGTCGGCGGGCCGAAGGTGCCGATCGCCTTCCCGGTCCTCGGATCGACGATCTGCGCGTAGCCGATGACGTCCCCGTTGGCCTTCGCGACGCCGGGGACGGCCTCGACGTCCTGGAGCACCGACTCGGGCATCGGGTCGCGTTCCTCCAGGCTGCTCGTCTGCGCGGTGAAGGCGTTCGAGCTGCGGACCAGCACGTCGATCGGCGCGTACCCGGTGTCGACCAGGTCGTTGAATGCGCGGGTCATCGTGTCCGTCAGGACGAAGGTGCCCGCCATGAAGCCAACCCCCAGGATGACCGCGAGGCCCGTGAGGATCAGCCGGACCTTGCGCGCGAGCAGGCTGCGGATCGCCGCGCGGAACACGCTCAGCCCTCCAGCGACTTCAGCCGGTCGAGGATCCGGTCAGTGGTCGGCTCCAGCATCTCGTCGACGATCCTGCCGTCGCCGAGGAACACGATCCGGTCCGCGAAGCTGGCCGCCGACGCGTCGTGCGTCACCATCACGATCGTCTGCCCGTGATCCTTCACGGCGCTGCGCAGGAACGTCAGGATCTCCTGGCTCGCCTTTGAGTCCAGGTTGCCCGTCGGCTCGTCGGCGAACACGATCTCGGGGCGGCTGACGAGCGCCCGCGCCCCGGCGACACGCTGCTGCTGGCCGCCCGAGAGCTCGGACGGCCGGTGGCTGAGGCGGTCGCGGATCCCGACGGTGTCGACCACCTCGTCGAACCAGGCCTTGTCCGGCTCCTTCCCCGCGATGTCGAGCGGGAGCGTGATGTTCTCCGATGCCGTGAGCGTGGGCACGAGGTTGTAGGCCTGGAACACGAACCCGACGCTCTTGCGCCGCAGCAGGGTCAGGTCCTTCTCGGACAAGGTCGTCAGATCGACGTCGCCGATCAGGACCTGCCCGGAGGTGGGCTTGTCCAGGCCCGCCATGCAGTGAAGCAGGGTCGATTTTCCCGACCCCGACGGACCCATGATCGCCGAGAACCGGGCGCGCTCGAACGCCACGGAGACGTCGTCGAGCGCCCGGACGGTCGCATCGCCTTCGCCGTACGTCTTGGTCAGGCCGACCGCGCGAGCCGCCACGCCCGTACGGGCATCGGGCGGCGCGATCTCGTTGGTTGCGGACATCGTGCTCCCCCTCAGGACGATCGTCCGAAAACGTTACCGAACCGGCGGTGATGCCGATGTGAACGGGATGCGAACCGTGGGCGCGGCAGGTATTGAACCTGCGACCTCTCGCGTGTGAGGCGAGCGCTCTCCCGCTGAGCTACGCGCCCGGGCTCGGAAGGGTAGCACCCGCATCCACCGCCCCCCGAGCCTCGCGCGACCCCGTGATGGGCCCAAGAGCGGGCCCGAAAAGGAGACGGCGGCGCGTGCCCGCGTCGCGCCGCCGTCCATCGGCCGAGCCCGTAGCTCGGACGTCCAGGGCGCACTATGCACCGGCAGATCGTTCCGGCGCAAGCCCCAATCTGGAGCAACCTCCGTAGGCTGCCCGCCGTAATCCACGGGCACCGGAGTGCCCGGTGGGAGCCTTTAGATGCCCGCCGGAGGCAGCCGACCATCGTGGTTTGACATGTGACTCTTTGGTCACCTATCCTGCCCGACGTGACCGACGACGACCGGGTGTTCAAGGCGCTGGCCGACCCGACGCGACGGTTCCTGCTCGACCGGCTCTTCGAACGTGACGGCCGCACGCTCTCGGAGCTCGAGTCCGAGCTGGACATGACGCGGTTCGGGGTCATGAAGCATCTGCGCGTCCTCGAGGACGCGGGCCTCGTCGTCACCCGCCGATCGGGCAGGGAGAAGCTCCACTTCCTCAACCCGGTGCCGATCCGGCTGATCCACGACCGGTGGATCGACAAGTACCGGGAGCGCCAAGTGTCGGCGCTCGCGGATCTCAAGACCGAGCTGGAGGAGGAGATGGCATGACGACCGGAACGGAGACGGCCGTGACCACCCAGGTCTACCGCGTCTACATCAAGGCGACGCCCGAGGCGATCTGGGACGCGATCACGAAGCCGGAGTGGAGCGAGCGCTACGGGTACGGCGGGCGGGTCGAGTACGACCTGCGTCCGGGCGGCGCCTACCGCGTGTTCGCGAGCGATGACATGAAGCGGGCGCGCGCCGAGATGGGGGGTGCGCCGACGCCCGACGTCATCGTCGACGGCGAGGTCGTCGAGTCGGACCCGCCGCGGAGGCTGGTCCAGACCTGGCGCATGCTCATGGACCCGCAGACCGAAGCGGAGGGTTTCACGCGCCTCACGTACGAGATCGTCGAGACAGGCCCCGGCGTCAGCAAGCTCACGGTGACCCACGATCTCGAAGGCGCCCCGCGTCTCGCGCTGTTCGTCGGCGGCGGGATGGAGAGCGACGGCGCCGGCGGCGGGTGGAGCGAGGTCTTCAGCGACCTCAAGACGCTGCTCGAGACCGGCCGAGGGATGCGGGAGTAGCCGTTCGCCGCGGGGTCCCGCGGGCCGTACGTCCGCGGGGCCCCACCCCCACCGCTCCGAGCTCAGAGCCTGATCGTGCCGTCGTCGTTCACGGTCCAGCCCGGGTTGTGGGCGACCTCCCAGGGGTGGCCGTCGGGATCCACGAAGACGCCCGAGTAGCCGCCCCAGAACGTCTCCCCCGGCTCCCGTCCGATCCGGCCGCCGGCCACGCGCGCCTCCTCGATCACGGCATCGACCTCCTCCGGCGCTCGGACGTTGTAGGCAAGCGTGACCCCGCCCCAACCGCCTCCGTCGGTCACCGCGCTGTCCGCGGCCAGGCTCCCTCGATCCCACAGGGCCACCACCATGCCGCCCGCCTGGAAGAAGACGACGTCGTCGTTCTCGTCGTCGGCGGCGGACCACCCGAGGCCCTCGTAGAAGGTTCGCGCCCGCTCGAGGTCTCGGACCCCGAGCGTGACCAGGCTCACCCGTTGCTCCATGTCACCCTCCTCGGCACGTCTCCGTCCGACCACGATGCCACGCGCATCCGACACGCGGGGTGGGCGCATCGACGCGCCGAACCGCCCCACGCGTGCCCGGAATCCGATGACCCGAGGGAACACGAGGCCGGGTCGAACCCCGGTTCAGACCGTGGGACGCAGCGGTTTGGTCAGACCCTCGAGCGCCCGTCGAACGACCGAGCGATCGTCCCATCGGCCCGGTGCGATCTCCTCGCTCCGCTCGACGTCCTCCTCGAACTGCTCGTCGAGCAGCCGCGCCAGGCCGGGGTCCAGGGCAACGAGGTTGACCTCCTCGTCGAGCTCCGTGGAGCGCGCGTTGAAGTTCGCGGAGCCGACGTTCGCAACGAGCCCGTCCACGGTCATGATCTTGGCGTGCAGCATGCTGGGCTGGAACTGCCAGATGCGGACCCCGTGCTCGAGCAGGCGTTCGAACATGGACTGGCCCGCGAGCTGGACGAAGCGCTTGTCCACGTGCGGCCCGGGTAGGAGGACCTCCACCCGCACCCCGCGGTCGCCCGCCGCGCAGAGGCGATCGAGCAGCTCGTCGTCCGGGACGAAGTACGCGGTCGTGACGCGCACCCGTTCCTGGGCGAGCTGCAGCAAGGCCAGCAGCAAGGTCGACATGTCGCTCGCGCCGGTCTCCGATGCGCCGCGGATGCATTGGATCACCGCCTCCCCCGGTTGGGGTTGTGCGGGGAACCGGTCGATCGCCGCTTCGAAGAGATCGGGATCGGTCTCGATCCAGTTGTCGAGGAACGCGGCCCGGAGACCGTCCACCGCCGGTCCCTGTACGCGGAAGTGGGTGTCGCGCCACTCGCGCTCGCTCCGCGCGTCGCCGTTCCACTCGTCAGCGATGCCCACGCCGCCGGTGAACCCGGTCTCCTCGTCGACGACCATGACCTTGCGATGGGTCCGGTGGTTCACTTTGGTGGGCCGCAACCGGTGCAGCGGTCGGAACCACCGGACGCGAACGCCCGCGTCTTGCATCATGTCGATCAGGGCGCGGTCGAGCCGATGTGCGCCCCAGGCATCCAGGAGCACGCGGACCCGAACGCCCGACAGCGCCCGCTCGGACAGGGCCTCGGCGAAGGTCGTGCCGATCTCGCCTCGCCAGTAGACGAAGGTCAGGAAGTCGATCGTGTGCTCCGCCCCGGCGATGGCCTCGAGCATCGCCGGGAAGATCTCGTTGCCGTTGCGGAGGACGTCGATGCGGTTCCCCTCGGTCGCCGGGACCCCAAGGATCCCCTCGAGCGAGCGACGGATCTCATCCGTGCGATCCCGGGATGCGTGATCGCGCCGGCTCGCGTTCACCGCCACGCTCACGACGCGGCGACGGCGCTCGGTCGCACCTTAGCCTCGGACCCGGAGCCGACCAGCGCGATGACGGCCTGGACCAGGATCAGCGCGGTCAGCAAGGCCGTGGAGCGCGCATGGCTGAAGCCGTCCGAGGCCCGAAGTCGCTCGAACGCGTCCCGCAGCAACCGCGCGCGTCCGACCTTCGCGAGGGTGTCCTTCACATCGGACCCGGTGAGATCGAAAGTCTCCGGGACGGGGTTCGCGCTACTCATCGGCGTTCCTCGTCCGGCACGGCGATGGTGATCGCCTCAGGCTTCACCTTGATCCTGAGCTTCTTCGTCGCCTTTCGGTCGCCTCCGTCCAGCTCGTACGGCAGACGATGGTTCAGGCGAACATCGATCGAGCGGCCGGTGGTGGTCTGGACGAACGGCGATCCATCCACGTCACCGAGGACCGAGCGGCCCAGCGTCCTAGTCCATTGCCACCACCCATCCGCGGTGACCACGCCGACGTCGAGTCGGCCGTCGTCGGGCGTGGCCTCGGGGAACACGGAGAGGCCACCGAACACGTCGCCGACGTTCCCGACCAGGACGCAGCTGGCCTTGTCCCGGAACCAGGCCTTCCCGTCGACCTCGATCGTCATCTTGACGGCGTCCATCTGGACGTTCTTCGCGCCGGTCCACACGTACGCGAGACGTCCCACCTTGTCCTTCAGTCCGGCGTCGGCGTCCCGGATCATCATCGCGTCGAGCCCGACGCCGGTCATCACCGCGAACCGCTCCCCGTTCACCTTGCCGACGTCGAGCGTTCGGCGGCCGCCGTGGAGACCGATCCGAACGCACTCCCCGAGATCCCTGGAGAGCCCCAGGTTCGTCGCCAATAGGTTGGCGGTACCGGCTGGCAGGATCGCGAGGGTCACCGGACGACCGGCGACGGCGTCGATCACGCGCTGGACCGTTCCGTCGCCGCCCCAGACGAAGAGCAGGTCGACCCCCTCATCGATCAGGTCGCCCACGTGTTCGGGGACATACTTGCTCTTCGGCACCTCCCGCCAGGGCGGGTCACCGAGGCCGTAGGAGGCCAGGGTCTTCCGGAGCTCGGGAAGGCCCCCGCCCAACTCCTTGGCCCCATGCGCGATCACGCCGACCGACGTCACGGCACGACTCCCATATCGGATGTCCCGGTGGGAAGGACGACGGGAACGGGCGAGGGCTGGGGGGCGGACCCCTCCTCGGCCTCCATCTCGGCCACGGCGACGCCGGTGCGGGTCGCGAGGAGCGCGAACACCAAGCATCCGGCTGCGCCGATGGCACTCGCGATCACATCGGTCGGATGATGCATCCCCCGATACAAGCGCGAGATCGCGACAGCGATCGGGAGTACGACGGCGAGGGACCACACGAGCGCCCGGACGAACGCCTGGCGAACCAGCGACGTCACGATGATCGCGAGGCCCACGTACAGGACGATCGATGCGGCCGTGTGTCCTGAAGGGAAGCTCGAGGTGGGCGGAACCGCGTCGAGTTGCCGGACCGCCGGACGTTGGCGCTCGACCAGGAAGGCGGTCGTCACGAACGTCGTCACCTCGATCACCAGCGCCCCGACCAGGAACGCGATCTGCGCCCAGTGCCTGCCGATCGCGAGGATGACGACGGCCAGGGCCGCGATGCCGATCACCGTGACCGTGTCGCCGAGCCGCGAGCCCCACACCGTAAGGTCATCGAACGTCGGCGTGCGGTGCCGCACGAACCAGACGTTGATCGAGTCGTCCCACCGCCCGATCGGACCGTCGAGGAGCAGCTCGGTGAGGAGGAACCCGATCCCTACCAGGAGGGCGGTGAGGACGAGGTAGCCGGCGACCGTCACCACCGCACCAGCCGTGATCGGCCGATGGGTCCGCAAGCGCCGGGCGAGGCGTTGCGACAGGCCGGGTCGTACCTCGAAGATCGGAGTCCCTTCCATGGCTTGGTGTTTCCCACGAAGCCGTACCGGGGAAACCTCGCGAAGCCGATCATCCGAAGGAGGCCCGTGGCATGGTCCTGCTGCTCGTCGTGCTCGTGAGCGTCGCCGCTGGTGTCGGAGCCTTCGCTCTGATCCGACGCTGGCCGCAGGGGGATCCCGCCCTCAGCGCGACCGCGACCATCGGGAAGGACCTCAGCCAGGGCGCTCCTCGCCGATTCCTCCGCTCTAGGATGGACCCGGCGACCGCCACCGGCCTGGCGCTCACCGTCGCACTGATCGGGGTCGTGATCGCCGGGATCGTCGTAGGGGTCCTCGCGTGGATGGTCCGGCGCGACGTCGGGCTGGTGGATATCGACCACGCCATCGAGCTTTGGGCGGACCGGAACGCGACGACCTTCACGGACGACGTGTTGGCCGGCATCACGCACCTCGGCGACACGATCGCGATCCTCACCGTCGGCGTCGCGATCTCCGCCTATGGCCTCTGGCGTTGGCGGAAGCCTTCGATCCCGCTCTTCGTGGCGTCGGTCGTCCTGGGGCAGATGCTGATCTCGAACACGATCAAGCTCGCGATCGACCGCGCCCGGCCGGAGCTCCGTCCGCGCGCCACGTTCTCCGGGACATCGTTCCCGAGCGGTCACACAACGGCCGCCGCCGCGACCTATCTCGCCGTGGCCCTGGTGCTCGGCATCGCGACATCGCCGAGGACCCGTGCGGCGCTCGCCGGCGCGGCGGTCGCGATCGCCGTTGCTGTCGGAAGCACCAGGGTGCTGCTCGGGGTGCACTGGTTCTCCGACGTGCTCGCCGGCCTCGTGATCGGGTGGTCGTGGTTCGGCATCTGCGCGGTCGCCTTCGGAGGTCGGCTGCTCCGTTTCGGGGCACCGGTGGAGGCCGCGATCAGCCCCTCGCAACGCCGATCGTCCGTTCCGCGAGACGGTTCCGGTCGAACTCCAGCCTCGCGGCAGCCCCTAGTTCCTGGCTCCTAATCCCCGCGGGTGGCGTTCCGGTCGGGTCTTGCGCGCCCCGGTCCCATCCGCCGTCCCGAGGCCTTCGTGGGCGTCGATCAGGTGCTTCGACAGCTCCTCCTTCGTGGCGAACATGGCTCCGCACACGTGGCAGGTGCCGACCTCGGCGTCACCGCGTTGGGTCGCTCACTCACCCGGCATCTCATCCGATGAGGGCACGAGGGAGTCCGAATCCTCGCGGGTCAGTTCCCCGATCTCCGCGGCGGACCTGGACTCCGCCCCTCGGATCTCGTCCCGCGCTTCCGGCTCGGCCCGAACCACCTCGTCCAGCTTGAGGTGGAGCGCGGCGGAGTCACGGTTCTGCGTGTTCTGGAGCACAAGGACCATGAGCAGGGTCACGATCGAGATCGCGAGGTTCGTCGACTCGACGTCCGTCGTCAGCAGACCCACGATCACGAGGAACGCCGCAACGACGAAGGCCCAATGACTCCCGGTCCACTTCGCGACCGAGCTCGCGAACGCCGAGAAGACCCCATCCACCCCTTGTTGTCGCTCGTGGTCCGTGCCGGTCACATCGCCTCCTCGGACGAGTCGCTCCCTCCTACCCGGTACGCGGCCCGTCGAACCGCATCTCTCCCTCGAGCCGCTCGGCCCACAGAATCGAACCGAAGACCGCGCGTGGAACGCGATGGACCGTCCCTGATCGCGCACCGCGAGTGCCAGGTGGTACAGCCGCATTTCGCAGATGCTGCCGCGGCGTCACCACGGGATGCGAGCATCCGAACGTGGGCGATGAGGCGACGATCCTGCACGCGGACGCCGACTCCTTCTACGCCTCGGTCGAGCAGCGGGACGACCCCTCCCTGCGGGGCCGCCCGGTCATCGTCAGTGCCGGGGTCGTGCTCGCGGCGAGCTACGAGGCGAAGGCGTTCGGCGTCCGAACGCCGATGGGTAGCGCGCTCGCGCGCAGGCTCTGCCCGCAGGCCGTCGTCGTTCGCCCGCGCATGGACGCGTACAGCGAAGCCAGCAGGGCGCTCTTCGAGGTGTTCGACGACACGACGCCGTTCGTCGAGGGGCTGTCGATCGACGAGGCCTTCCTCGACGTCGGCGGGCTGCGCCGGATCTCGGGAACGCCCACGGAGATCGCCGTCCGGCTCCGGCGGGAGGTCCTCGAGAAGGTGGGGCTGCCCGTCACGGTGGGCGTGGCCCGGACGAAGTTCCTCGCCAAGGTCGCGAGCGGCGTCGCGAAGCCCGACGGACTGCTGGTGGTCCCGACCGACGGCGAACTGGCCTTCCTTCACCCCCTCCCGGTGGAACGCCTCTGGGGCGTCGGACCGGTCACCGCGACCAAGCTCCGCGAACGCTCCATCGAGACCGTGGCGCAGGTCGCGGCGCTCAGCGAATCGACGCTCGTTCGCATGCTCGGCCGGGCGACGGGCCGACATCTGCACGCGCTCGCCCACAACCGAGATCCCCGGCCGGTCCAGGTCGGACGGCGCCGCAGATCGATCGGCACGCAGCGGG
>Ga0224452_1000031_pt1 | contig 21482 bp, 20 predicted proteins | sample PLM2_30_b1metaG_FD_172494 | JGI IMG/M metagenome (GOLD analysis project Ga0224452, IMG submission 172494) | Groundwater sediment microbial communities from an aquifer in East River, Colorado, USA - PLM2_30_b1 | ecosystem: Environmental > Terrestrial > Soil > Riparian zone | place: USA: East...
TGCAATAATAATAAAATTGAGGTATATCAGCTAGATTTTGAAGTATGTTTCGACTGTTGGATGAATCAAACTACTCCTAAAATTAATTAAAGTCATCTTCAAATTCGAAATTCTAACTAATGTTCAGAATTCATTGTCTCCTGCATACAATGTACTTCTATTTTCTACTTACCTTAATTCTATTATTAGTAACAACTTCCGCTCGATACTCGATATATTGGTATTTAGCATCCGCAATAAAGCGATTCCTATGTGATGAGTATTGCTATGGACCTGAAATGCCATTTGCCACCAAGACAGAATAGCAACCAAGACCGTAGTCTTCACAAATTGGCTGTAAGGCCTTGTCTTGTTATCAGCACTACCTATACAACAAGGTTGTTTAACTCTTCCTATATGGTCCAAAGAAAGTATGGCCCAAGATGGACATTAAATTGGAGTTGTGCCTTTGCCGTCCCAATTTCCTTTCATCAGAGATAGTTTATTTTCACTGTTAATCACAAAATCGGAATATTTTTTCCTAAGGTCTATCAGTTTATCAACCACCTTGTCACGTAAATTTCCAAATCCTAGCCATAAAGGGCCCTCCTTTCATAAATGGTGTGTGAAACTGAAATGTGTCGTGACAAATGGCAACTTCCCATTGAAAAGGTCTTAAAAGCTTTACTTTTGTTAGGTATCATTAGATGGAACTGAAAATGTCCATGATACTATTAGGGGAGAAGGTTCTTACTCCAAGACCAAGATTAATACTCTAGAGTATATTAAAGGTCCTCCGCCTTTGATCCTACCAATTAGATTCGTCAGGAACTAAAATTGGATTAACCTTCACCCTCTCTGATTGAAGCATTAGGTTCTGAAATCCTATTTAGCAAGTTCTAGGATGCTATAAATGTTCTTCAAAGAATCGACTAAAACTAACTAATGATTTTTCTTAGGAGAGGAGGACTAGGACGGTCAATAATCGAGTTATAGAGCAAGATATGCTTTTTGGCAACTTCTTTCCAGAGGAGATCCTTTCTAAGGTTTACCACGGCATCTTTGTATCGCTTATAATCCACTTCGAGTTTTAGAAGGGCTTTTGAGAATTCAACTGGATTACGGTCTACCATAATACCCAACTTCATATCAGAGAACTCTTTGAAAAATTCTAACTTGCTTGAAATGAAGGGAAGTCCATGAGCTAATCCATCGTACATAACACCTGAACCAGAAGTTACTTTGTAAGGGAGGATCAGAGCATCTGCACAATAGAAGAGCAATGACAACTCTGCGTCACTAAGAAATCCCCTCTTCAGGTTGATCACACCTTCATTTTCAAATTTATCATTTAGTTTTTCCCTTCCGTAATGGTTTCGTGAGGTGTTTATTACAACTTTCCAGTCCTTGGGTACCTTCATCTTTCCAATTAAATCCCATCCCTTAGTTGCGGTCATAAAGCCTACGGCTAAGGCGATCTTGCTATGTTCAGGGAGTAAAAACAATTTTCTTACTTCCTTTCTGTCTAGAGGAGGTGAAATGCTGGGTTCTGCACCATGATATATCAGATTACTTCCTGGGATAATATTGGCTAGATATTTAGAAAGGACGACTCCTACTTTATTGAAGCCTATTTTTCGCTTATTTAGTGAATTAAATGAACCATAATTTAGTAAATGGGTCCAATAGTCGTATGCCATTCCTAGGAAAGTTCCCAAGCGCCCTAATATTCTATTATTTAAAGGAACTACCAGTCTCATCCACTGAGTAAAAGTGTAAGCCGAATGGAAAGTAGTAACTATTGGAACTGTGCACTTATCGTAAAAGAATTCTATATTTGTCTGTGTTCTTTTAGGATTAATTGGATCTAAATGTATTCCATACAGTCCATGCTCATACTGTACATGGACAACATCTGGTTCAACCTCTTTAACTATTTTTAAAAGGACTTTAGAATTATCTTGGTTATTTGGTGAAATCCCATTATAATCTCCGTTTCCATCTTCATTGCATACTACAAATACCTGGACACCTTCACTTCTCAAAGAATCGACCAACTTCTTGCAGTAGCGTCCAACGCCACCTTGCATAGGCGGGTACTCTGTTGAAATCATCAATATCTTCAGATTCATACACCTTGAAATTTAATTATAAACAAACAATAAATACACATCATACTATATCAGCCTTTGTGTTTATAATTGACAGAATGAAAGACGAAAACCTGATTGTTACATCAACCTAAGTATCTCATAATGTTCATTATTCGCGTAGGTTCAGATTACTGAAACATAAGTAAAAAAGAATTTCTAAAGATGATGCAGCCGATTGACCACGCTGTAGTAACATCAGAGTCTAACAATTATTTTACAAGATCTCAATTATGGAAATAATTTGTATAAGGATGGAATGTACCTAAACATTCTTAAGTCCGTGACCTCAATAATATAGTGTTTACAATGATACAAAATACTAAATACTTAATTAACTTAGTTGATAAGTGTCGGGACGAGAGTGAGATAGGACAGCGAATTGCAATTTTAGAATCCTTAAATTGTTTACTGCCCGCAGAAACAAAGATAACGATCCCCTCGTTTATTACAAATAGTTGCGTAGATAACATATTGAGTAATATAGAAGTAAGATTATCACCGCCGATATACAATCTGTTGTAACAGTTCAATACACGTGACGTTCGAAAATTAAGTTGGATAACTGTGGTGGTTCGCTATAACATGATTGTATTTCATCCAATCTTTTCATAGAACCTTCACAAGACCGGATATCATGGTAAGACGTCTCGGTTCTTACTAATTGCAAAAATGTAAAGACTTCTTTGTTCGTAACACCGTGCTTCATGTCATATTCGACCCTTTTACGTACTCTGCCTATTTTCCCATACTTGTTATTCAGTCTTATTTCCCACCGCGTTGCATTTTCAGATAATCCTTTTACGAATCTAACGAGTGTTTGTTCCATATGTTTAACATGCCATTCCCTCATTGGGAAACTATTCTGTTTCAAGTAATTCAGGGTACTATACTATGATGCCTTATATAATGTAGCGTATTCTAGTCACTGAAACTTATCTCCAGTCGCAAAATTGTGTATCCGTGATTACTTGACTTTAATTAATATTGTAATATTGTATAAGTGATAAAGTTATTAACTGTATTGGAATCTAGCAATTCTTTCGATTAAATCAGAATCTGTTATATTCAAAGTATTACTTTTGAGAACATTTAGTCAACCTCATTAGAGTTGATGGTAAATCTACGAATCTTAACAGACCTTCATATATTGAAGATAAGTATGGGATTATTGTAATTCTTGTCGAGTATTAATTTTACCTTTGGTCTTAGTCATAGTCATACGTTGAGGAAAGTAAGTGATTCCATGATCTAACTTTAGGTGGCTGAGGAATGCGATCCCGTTATTTACAGTATCTTTAACTATTAAGTTTCTTCCACATTCGCTACATCGAATTATGTGCTCATCCGAAAGTATCATACATTATCATATATTGCGAGCCACTATAAGTAAATTGTAGTTGCTCCGTTTTTCTTTCAGCCTTAAACTTAGTATTCAAGATAAATTGTGGCGACCAGTTATCCCAAAGTCTTAAGCATGAGATGAATAGAAGTCAGTAGAACCCTACTACATGCAGGGTTCGAATCCCGACGGTTTCAGACCTATCAATTCAATATTACCCATTAGATAGGGATTTTCCAAAATAGTCTTTTAAAGCTTATCTCAGCCTTTACAAGTGAATATGTCAACCCCCAGCTGAAATTGCCAAAAATGAGATAAGTCCAAAATTGTTTCGGTGTAATATAGCAAGTGAGCTAAACATTTATATACATATCATTAGTATACTAATTATTAGCAGGTTTTTGAATGAAATCCTACGATTTTCAAAATAGTATAGGTTTCATAGTTAATCGAACAGCCAGGGTGTTCGTCAAGGCTCTTGATTCTGAATTACGTAAGAGTGCAGGAGTAACCTTTGGTCAATGGAAAGTCGCTGTAATGTTGTCTATGCAAGATGGTATCACGCAAAAGGAGATTGCTAATAAACTCGGACTGGAAGCCGCAACTATTATCCCAATTATCGATAAATTGGAAAAAGAAGGCCTTGTGGAAAGACAAGTAGATCAAGCTGATAGGCGAAATAATAGGATATATCGTACAGAGAAAATGCATGACTTGTGGGATCAAATGATTGAATGTTCATTAAAAATAAGAAAAATATCAGTGAAAGACATTCCTGAAGAACACATTACAATAATGCGTGATTGTTTGGAAAAGATATGTGAGAACTTGAATACGGACTTTAATATTGGTTCTGATACTGACACAGCTATTACTCCCTCCAACAAGAACGTCAAGAAGAAGAAAGTCGAGTTTAAACAAGGAGTAACGTAACGAGAAAATGGAACGGATATCATCACAAAAAAATAATGTTGATGAGAAAAGTAACATTCATTCTTCTATATATCATCAACAGCCTTCCTCATCTGTAAAGATTCCCGCCAGTGCCTGGAAAACTCTTGCAATTTTAAGTTGTGTGGCTACTATGGTAATGTATGCAGAAACAATGCTAATACCAGCTATTCCAGAGCTTATCAAACACTTTGACATATCTTACAGTATGTCGTCCTGGATTCTTACAGGATACTTAATTACAGGTGCGGTTATGACTCCTATCGCGGGTAAATTATCAGATCATTATGGAAAAAAGAAAATATTGCTTATTATAATGGTAATTTATGTGGTAGGTGTTTCTACTGCAGGACTTGCAACAAATATAGTTTTCATGATAATCGCAAGGGCAATACAAGGAATAGGGTTGTCAATGTTCCCAATTGCTTTTGGAATTGTGAGAGACCAATTCCCCAGAGAGAAAGTATCCATAGGTCAAGGTGTAATCACTTCTATGTTTGCATCCGGGGCAGTAATAGGTTTGTTAGTTGGAGGCACTATAATTCAAGACTACGGATGGCAAGCTACATTTTTTACAATAATACCCATTGCAATTACTCTTTTCGCAGTAATACGACATTTCATAAATGTAGATGAAGAAAGTAGACATACACAAGAAGTACGATCTATTCAAAATATAGGGATTGGCATCAAAACACGTACAAATTTTGGCAGTAAATCATCTGGAAGCCAAATTGACATTAAGGGTGCAATAACGTTAGCTCTTACAGTTACTTCGTTTCTATTAGTCTTGACCTATATGGAGACAGGTAATTTGGGAAATGGTAGTAACGGCAATGCTTCTTATTTCTCTCTGGAAGTTGTATCTTTTCTTATAACAGGAATAATTTCATTCATACTATTCATAATGATAGAAAGACGTGCAAAATATCCATTAGTTGACCTTAGGTTGATGCTAAATAAGGCGATTTTGCCTGCAAATTTGATAATCATGATTGTTGGCTTGTCTATGTTCATGGTTTTTCAAACTATACCCATTTTAGTAAGAAATCCTCAGCCTCTGGGTTTTGGAGAAGATGCTATTGGAACTGGGGATGTGCAGCTACCATTTGCTGTAGTACTTCTATTTTTTGGAGCTTCTTCAGGCTTCATAATATCGAAGTTAGGATCACTAAAACCAATGATAGCTGGTTCTGTAATTACTGCTATCAGTTTCATTGGTTTATTGATATTCCATTCAAGTGAATTTTTGATATCAGCAAACCTTGCAATTCTCTCTATTGGACTATCCTTGACTAGCGTTGGAGCCATGAATGTTATCATGCTTACCACACCAAAGGAGTTCACAGGAATATCACTTGGTACAACTATGCTTATGAGAATTGTAGGAAGTTCAATAGGTCCTGCTCTTGCAGGGATGTATATGCAAACACACCAATCCCTATTAAATGTCAGTGGATTTATACAATCATTTCCGTCATTGATATCATTCAATATGATATTCCTTACTGCTGCAGTATTTTCAATTGTTTCAATAGGCCTAGCATTACTATTAAGAAGAAGAGTTATGAAAATGTCGATACCAAACCTTGGTTAAAAAATATGTCAAAAATAAGAATTTGATTTGAAAGCTAAAAATGACCCACAAATCGCGTCCGCACCTGTGAATTTTGGCACCTTCCTATGTTAGCACTTTGATGAAATAAACTTTCTACTTTCTATTAGTTCAACAACTTTGAATTCTCTTCATCTCTTTTTTGATGATTCCTTTCTTTTGAAGAAGTATCTTAGATGATTGCCCCTCACATGTACATACACCTGGGGGATCTTACTAGAAATACTATTCTCATTTGTGTTTCCATCGCAAAGTATCTGTCTAATTAGAACAGTAAAAAATAGAAATTCAGTGAAGGGTAGGATATGTAACCAATACCCTCCACCCTAGTCTGATAGACATTATGTATTTTCAAGAATAAGAAAATTATCTATTAAACATAGTTAACATGGTTAAGGGAAGGTTAAATTGAATTATTAAAGTCTAGGATATATGAAAACGGTATACAAGAAAGCACTTCTAGTTGTAATACCTATAACATTCCTAGCAATGATGTCAGGGAGTCTCATTGAATTTCGAGTGCAAGCACAAACTCCTGCGTTTGAAAAATCCAATTTTAATGATCCGCTGAAAATAGACAATAAGTACTACTCTTTGAAGCCGGGCACAATAATGGGTTACAATGGCACTGATGAGGAGGGAAAGTCGATGCGGGACATTGTCACCATCACCAACGATACAAAAGAGATCCAGGGGATACCAACACGCGTGGTTAATGATACTGTCTTTGTGAAAGGAAAATTAGAAGAGACTACAAATGATTGGTATGCGCAAGATGACAAAGGAAATGTATGGTACATGGGAGAGGATACGACTGACTTTACCAACAAGAAAAACCCCCATGAAGGTTCCTGGGAATCCGGAGTGAAAGGAGCCAAGGGTGGATTAATAATGCTAGCAGAACCGAAGGTAGGAGTTACGTATGACCAAGAGTTCGCCAAAGGTGTCGCTGAAGACAAGGCAACTGTTCTGAGTTTGGACAATAATGTCACTGTTCCTTACGGTTCTTATTCGAATGTGATCAAAACTAAGGAGTTTTCAGCACTTGAGCCTGATGTCGTTGAACAAAAATACTATGCAGACAATGTAGGAGACATCAAGGAAAAAACTCTCAAAGGCAGTAAAGAAGGAATTGAATTAGTAGAAATCAAATGAGCAGATTCAATCAATAAAGCACGAGTGGTACCAGCCCATCGCATGCTTTCATTGATTTATTGAAAGACTTGACAAAAGGGGTGTTCACAATTTCGGCAAGCTACTAAATTTAGTCTCATGTTACTAAACGATTTCATTTTAATTCCAAAATAATCGCTGCTAGATCACCATCAGAACAAGAAAAGCTAAATACCAAGGAGTAGAACCCTACTATATGCAGGACACTAATCCCGACGAATTAATGATTCTACAAAGTGCTTAGGTTAATCGTAAAGTTGTTCGTAAGCATTTTTCATAATCGTATAGTATTTGGTTGGGTGAAGCAAACCTTGGCCAGTTTCATTGTTGTAACTATTATTTACCAAATTAAAGTTAGGAGTATTGCTTGGAATGAAACTCCACTCCCAAAACGCTAAACCCCATACTCCAATGTTCCTAAAATTATTAACTATCCTGTTGGCAACGGCTTGACTTATGTCACTTAGGGAAGGATCTATATACCAGACCTTTTCTCCCCTCTGGTTATACATTTCCACTCTTTTTACATTATTCCATTCACCAATGTACAAGGGAACACCAGCTATACGACTTGCGTTCTCAAATAACTGAAGTTTGTCACCTTGATATCCTCCCGATGGAATACCATACATGGAAAATTTGAATACTACATTTTCTTTATTCGTAGGAGACATTTTTGCCAAATTGCTTGCATTGACATCTATTGGACTTTTAAGATCGATCGGGATGTTCATGCTATAAATGATTGTTTTATTTGTCAGGTTTCGTAGCTCGTTAATTATGAAAGTATTGTATTTACCTATTTTTGACCACTGATCGGCATCGTGAACCTGTGGTTCACTGAGAATTTCGTATCCCAACGTACTAGGATGTTTTTCAACCGTACTAACTATCTTTTTTAGGAAATCTAGCTGAAGTACCCATCCGTCTGTCCCGTTGACCCTTACAGCATCGTTCCACCAATTGGTCCACCAAGCTTTGGCAGCAACCGATTTTGGAGAACCTCCGCTGTTCTGTTTATACAGTAACGAGTCATTAAATAAATAGTGAGGAAAACCTGTTCCCCTGTCAACATTTAGCCATGAAGAAGTATGAAATTGGTGATTATCATAAATAACTTTTATTCCATATTTATCAGCAGTATTTGCGACCTGCTCTATTTCTTTCATGAATGCAGTTGGATTCTTTATGTACGATTCCCAATAGAACCTGTACCTCACATGATCTATAGCAGGTGTCTTGGAAAGGATCTGAAAGCTGCTTTCGTAATAATTATTTGGGAATAGAAATTTCGAGTCTCTTGACTGAGCCATACTTGTATAGTAGCCACGCATGTTAATTCCAAGATAAGGATGACCTTCCTGACTAAGGAATTGCTGGTTATCACTCTCAGGACTGTTATAACCAATATTTGGCTCAGCTGCAACGTTATCGGTGAGGTAAGGGGATACTAAGACAGTACAAAGCATAATGACTACTGTAAATTCGATCCTCATCTTTTTATTAACGGAAACGTAACTTTCATGTGCTCCCATACCCATGCTTCAAACTATAACTATTTGAAAGATTTTGAACATTGTACTCTACAAATAAGAGTACCTATAAACGAGCTCGGCCAATCTATAGAAGGGATGCTTGTCAACATTTAAGGTAGTAAGAGATATTAGGGGTAAAACCTAAGAACTCAAACCTAGAAACTTTATTAAGAAAAGAAAAAGCTAAATACCAAGTTAATAGAACCTTACTATATGCAGGGAACTAATCGCGACGGACCCGTACTATAACATCTATTATATGGTTCCCCCCACAATAATATAATGGTGCTTTAATATTCAGATAGTGATTCCTTCGCTAGGTTTGAGTATGGGATAAAATCACAACCAACAAAAGAAAAGTATGTAAAAACACTAGAGTTATTCTTTTGACTTTTACGAAATTGAAGGTCAGACTATAGAAGAGAAATCAGAGAATTTTTTAAAAGTTATCAAAAATGGTAAAAATAAATAGTGAAGGTTATTCACCTAAGAACTTTACAAGTACTAATATGGATGTGACTCAAAACGATTATTCTTCCATGAACATAAAGTTCCATTTTATCTGCAAGTTCTAACCATTTTTGTTTCAACCCACACTTTTTGCAAGATTTGAGGAATATTGTATAAGACTGGCAACGAATGTTACTACGAAATATGCGGCGGCCATTATCACTATAATCAAAATTACTTTTCTTAATTTGGACATCTTTTTCATTTCTTACTCATTCACCCTCCTGAACCCTTCTCCCCGCCAATCATGTACAATAAGAACCTTATAAATCTCCGTAATAGCATAACATAAGCCTATGTGAAGTTACTAACCATGAGTATGTGCGCATTAATCTTTTGGAATGATCTAAAAAGATTTTTGGTTTCAGTTCTGGAGACTATAGGATCATTTAATCCTGAAGACAATGGTATTTTTGTTTGAGAGATCAGGTAAACGAAAAGGAATTGAGAGAACCGTTGGTCTGAAAGAATTTACGTCAGAAATCAGGCTAATCATTTCGAAGCCATCCCTACGCTATCTCTAATTACAATTAGTCAAATTCTTGAAATCAGGAATTCTAATAAAGTTCCGATTGAATATTCAGTCATATCCTTCCCGTTGGATCCGAATTGTTAACAATATGGTTCCCGACGGCCTCGGAATTGAGTCTCAGTTTCGCCTGCCACTCATAATTTTTTCTTACAAAAAGTTCAATGACAAACAATTTTCATTTCTTTTTTCCGAATACCGTTTAATACGGTTAAATGTTGATTCAACGACCATCCGATCATAGTGGGCCAGGAGCAGTAGGTAAACGAAGTGCCACTGCCACGAAATAAGACACTATCCATATAATGATACGAGTCCACTCTCATGACTTGATACGACAACTTAGAGAACTAAGTTAAGCTAAGTTAAGTTACGTTAAGAAGCAATTAAATGGTAATTGAGACTTAAGCGCAATTACAAATACGAAATAATAAAGAGAAAAGCCATAACAATAGAACGGTTGCCAGCTCCTATCCCAGTAGAAGAAAGACAAGTTAAAATCACGCCTTACATGAAAGATACCAGCACCTTTTGGAATATTAGGAAGGAGACATACAGCCAGAGAAAAAGAACATGCATTATTTGTGGCCAGACTGCTGCATATGTGGCATATTTTCAGATTGATAAAGCTCGGATAATTGAAAAATACTGTGATCAATGTCTTGATAAATGGGTATATCTTGATGTTGACGATTCTATTCCTGCTATTTGTTAAAGGCTGACTGAATTAGATATTAGAAATTATAAATTTAATGAATCTGAAAATTCACATTCGCCCCGACGGGCTCATAAAATATGTTTCCTCTTATTTACATCTAATTAAATTCTAGGTTTAGAAATTCGAATAATGGTTCGTGAGTTCTAAGCCACACCTTTTCGGACCCATTTGAGAATAAGCATTATATTCTGATTCCTTATTCAATAATGAATTCTGTTTAGAATTAGTCAAGTCAACAAAATCGAGAAAAAAAAGTCTAATATTAAAAATACCAGTCGTTTGGTATTAGTAAAAAAGACATCTTACTAACCTTAATGTGGTGTAATCACCAAATATAACTTATGAATTCAAAAATAATTAGAAAGGAGGTGTTAACATGAAATTGATAATTGTACCAGTAACAGCCGGAATACTCACGCTCACAATGATAGCCCCTCTTATAATAAAAGACTGTATCTTGGGGTGTTTAGGAGAATGATTGGAAGAGAAGAAAAGCCTCAAAGCGTAGCTGTTTACACGTAATATCAGAATCCTAATTTAGAACCGATATCGTCGTGGGTACCGACGGGTTCAGTGCTCTAAGTTAATCGTTCCGGGGTGCGGGATTCGGGCACGAGCTGATACGTTAGATACATTACGACTTAATACTAAGTTCTCAGGTAACAGGATATGACAACAACCAAAAAAGGAGATTATCAAATTCCTCCCAAAGAAGGATTTGTCCTGACGCACTTTCTTACAGTTGCTGATGTTAAACAATCCGCAGATTTTTATTATCGTGTTTTTGGAGGGAAAATCGTTCGCGAAGGCGAACCAACGATTATTGAGATTGCAAACAGTTGGGTTATCTTGAACGTAGGTGGAGGCCCAACAGACGATAAACCAACTGTGACTTTACGAACACCCCATAATCCAAATGAGGTCAGCAGCTTCATGAATATTCGTGTGGCCGATATTCGGTCCTGCTACGATGAGTGGCGAAAGAGAGTAGCAGAATTCTTGACTGAACCAAAAGACCATCCATACGAGATTCGTGCCTACATTCGTGACCCTGATGGCCATCTCATCGAGGTCGGATAAAGCAAAACCGTTTGAGAAAATCAGAGTTTGAAAAGGCCCCATGAGCAATGGATAATAAGTTTGCCTTAGCATTCTGGATAATAAACATATGATTAAAACTAAAAAATCCATTAGATCATCAAAAGGTCCAGAAGATGGCACAAGAATACTAATTACTAGATACGTTCCTAGATACATTAAGAAAGAAGAACAAAAGGACCATTGGGATAAATGGCTTATAGATTTATCACCTTCAAGAGCTCTTCACAAACAGTATAAGAACTGGAAAATAACTTGGGACGTATTTTCCCAAAGATTTCGTGATGAAATAAGAAATAATGAAAAGAGCATGGAGTTATGCAGCCAGTTAGCAAAAAGAAGTTTGAATGAAAATATCACATTATTATGTTTTGAGGATGATGAACGCTTATGTCATCGGTCGCTTGTTAGAAAAATCTGTGAACAAATGAAGAAATGAAGGAGTAAAATTAAATAAAACTAAAAATACAAGTTGGTAGAACCCCACTACATGAAGGGTTCAAATCCCGATGAACCCATTCGAATTATTTTTGATAAAAACACGTTGTGATTCAAATTCCCTAAAAAGAGAAAAACTTTAAGCAAAAAATGGATTAGCCTTTTTCAGAGCTTTTTCCAGCCACGTTAATGTCTACGAATTCTGGCCTATTTAGGGGAGAATTTTTACCATTTTCGCACTTGAGCTTAAAATTATCTGTACTCATGACACATATTTTGTAAGGTTCTCCATCACTAACAGCTAAATTTGGGAATGTTACTGTATAACTTACTTTGTTGAGTCCTTGCGATTCAGGATTTTCTCCATTGAACAATTTTACCTTCATTTGGTCCCCTACATTAACCAATGTGACAATGTCTTTTGTTGAGTTTGATATTCCATACAATGTTACAATGACCTTGAATACGTCTTTTCCAATTCCCGACTCAGCTGTGGCGTGTGAGAGGCCAGAGTACGCAAGCATAATTGATAGAACTAGTGTCAAACAGACAGCTTTATTTGATAAAAAATTTTTTTCCACCATTTGCCTAACATTTCCTATATTCTTAAGTTTTCCTAATCTATGTAAGCTTTGATTTGCAAAATGTCTAAACTTACAAAAGTTTCTATGCGGAATTTCATGTTCTAATCACGAAACTTGTTTAATTTGAAACTAGTGTTCCGATTAAATATTCAGCCGTATCCCGACGGATGGGAATATGCTCTCGAACGTCCAGGAAACGAAAACAGTATCAAACTAATATATGCGATACAAGATATTACTTTAATGGTAGTGTTCAACATATCTGGAACGTGGAGTAACGGTCATAACAGAAATTTCAGAGGGTTTGATCCTGATGATGATAAGGTCGAAGTACGTGCTAATGGTAACATTTTATGTGTGATAGACGGTAACGGTAATTGTACGATTACTGGAGATAGGAGAAGGATTTATTGTCACTATAATAATTATAACGCCATACTTACTGTTACATTGATACCACATTTCGCAGGTACGAATGACAACTGTTCGTTGAAAATGAGATCAAGGCATAACGAACCTGGTATGACATGTAAAGGAGGTAGTCCACTTGATGGTAATAGATTTGGTGGATATGGATTTGCCGTAAACGAAAACGGATGGAATTCAAAGAGAGAATCCACACATAACTGTCATGACCAGCACAGATCAGGTTCAGTTCCAATGAAAATACAAAATGAGGAAGCAGTAAAGTTACGACACTCAGTTAAAGATGAGGACGGAAATGTGCATCAAATAGGAGAGATTGACTATATGGATGGAAATGGTCTTCATAAAGTAATGGACATTTTCGATAATTCACCCGAACCGTGGATGGTAGATAGAAACCTGTATGAGGCAAAGTCATACTTTTGGATAAGAAATAATGGTTCTGGCTGCATTACAATTAGAGATGTGAGCTTGGAAATTCTTCCATAATTTTGTATTTTTTAGTTTAATATCCTAACTGGATTGATAAATATCCATTCTGCTTCATCAAAAACCATATCAACAACTATTTTGTATTTTTTGGTCAGTATATCTTCTGGTATGTCAAAATCAAAATTTGCACAATCTTCTATGGACTGAGAGCCACAATCATTCTTCTCCAATTCTAATAAGGGGATAGAATTCCTTGTAATGTGCCCGTCTTGGATACCTCTGTCAACTAAGTAAACGCGTACATCTTGAGGAGATAAGCTATCATCGCATATATCGTTACTATCGCATTCAACTTCAAGAGACAAGCTATCATAGTCTTTATCCAATTTCATATTACTGGCCAGCACAGCGTCCTCTTCATGTTCAATTCGTGTCTCTCCACCAAAATCTACCGAATAATCTGCAGTAAATTCATAATCTTTGTCTTCGGATTTAATTATAGCTGATGGTATATTATTGAATGGAACAGGCTCAAATCGTGCAGCATATGCATTGCTATATGTGAAAAAGGTAACGAACACTATTCCTAATATTATGGCTATTACGTGAGAACAACTAATTTGTTTATTCATTTGTTATTGTAGTGTAACTATCTTAACTAAATTGCAATTAAATGCCAGAAGCAACTCGAGTGGAAATGATTAGTTCAAGACATTCCTTACAAAACATCCTTTTTTGAACTCATACAAAATCCCCGTATTGTTTTCACAAGTCTGGCAATACATCTCACTTTTCATACTGAAGATAATCAATAATAATTTAATACAGTTTAGGTGAAAAATACTTAATCTTTTTTATAATTTATTGTCCTTAAAATATCTAACCTTAACCTGACTAAGATATTACAAATCTTTTCATAATATTGTTAGGGCATTATATATGATTATACATGATAAGGAACTCCCACTTCCTTGCAATGATGCAAGGTACTTAGCCGGTTTGTTAATATCCTGTAAATTCTTCTATCTTTATTCGCTCAGCTGGAATCTGAAGGTCCACCTCGAGTATATCCTGCATAGCTTTTACCATAGCTGGCGGACCGCATATATAGAATATACCTTTCTCTATATCATCAGAATTCAGATACCTTTTCAGCATGGCTATGTCTACCCTTCCCTTTTGGCCCTTCCACTCATCGTCTCCGTTTTTATTTTGTTCGTTAGTAATTGTATAAACGATTTTAAGATTCTTATTTGTATCTGCACATTTGTCAAAGTCATTTTTGAACAATATATTTTGCCGACTTCTGTTTGAATCTAACATTATGATTCTTATATGTAAATTCTTGTCTGTGGCATATTTTATCATGCTCCTAAAAGGAGTAACGCCTATTCCTCCAGATAGAAATATGGCAGGTTTTGAATGGTCTTCGTGAAGAGTAAACTTTCCTTGTGGTCCACGCACTTTGACAGTTGTTCCAATTTGTAGCGAATGCAGTTTCTTTTTATAGGGACTATCTCTGATCCTCGTGCTGATGAGAATAAACTCTTCTGTAGGAGACGAAGCAAGGGTAAAGTGTCGAATAGGGCCTTTTGGGTCATCATAGACCTTTCCAATATCAAAAAACGCAAACTGTCCAGCTACATAGTCGAAAATCCTATTATTGTCTTCCGCTTGCTTGTTAAATTTCAAAGACAATATATCCGTACCCTCTAATACTTGTCTTTCTTTCAGTATCAATTTGTAATCTGAGGATTCCACTTGTTTAACTTCCGTTTTAACTTCTGTTGTCACCGAGCCAGCGTTAATCAGCACATCCTCACCTTCTACCTTAACTTGGTAGGTTACTTGGGGTTCAACTGCAGGAGGGACCTTAACCTGTCCAGTTCTCATATCAAATTTAGACTGATGCCATGGACACTCTACTTCGTAACCTTCAAGTCTACCATCAGCAAGGGGTCCTCCTTCATGACTACAAACGTTATTGATAGCAAAGTATTTTCCCTCAATATTAGCTAAACAAATGTTTTGACCATTAACTTGAACTTCCTTCATTTTAGAAACTGGGATATCGCTTATGTTTGCAACTTTTACAAATCCGTCATTTTTCAAGGTAAATTAGTCCCATTTAATTCTGATCAACAAATAATAAATTAGTTACTCTGATGACACAATGGATCTGTCAAGCATCATTACCAAGATAACCTGAATGATTAACCGTTCGTGTTTCAAATCCAAATAAAATGAAACAGATAAAAAACTCGTTTCGTCAGGAATCTGTAGATAGTGTCTTGTAAATTAGGATTTCAGTGTCACATTAATTGAAACAAAGTTCCGTCATCTTCAAATTTAACATCAGTTTAATTATCCTAAGGATAATTATGGATCCCACACAACGATTGATCAACATAATCTTAAGAAAACTGATTAGAATATTGATGAGAAGAGAATTTTATTCCAAGTAATTAAGGTCCACTTGGATTTTATAATAAATCCTTACCGCTCTATAAAGATATCCTAGTAGAGCTAATGTAATTACAGAGCTAAATACTAAGTTAGTAGAATCCTGCTACAGGAAGGCAATTAATCCCGACGGGCTCATAAAATAACTTTTCGTCTTATATAAATCAAATAAAATTCTTAGAATTATCTCATTTAATTAAGGAATATCGATAATCATAGGTAACTCTCTTGACGACCTTCCATTTACTATTATTATATATCGTCTAATGGAAATTGATAAAGACCACTTTTCAATTTCAAGAATTTTTTGCAATAAGATCTATCACTTTTTCTCCATTCGACTGTGCTTGGTGAGTATATCCTTAATATATCGTCTGAACCAAATTTTGTACACTTGACAGTTTTAGTTCAAATTTCTGATATCCACATAGGCAGCCTATATGACGCATTGGTATTTGATAAAATAGTTCAAGAAGTAAATAGTATGAAACCCGATGCCATCATAGTAACGGGCGATATAACAGATGAAGGAATACTCCCACAATTCGAACTAGCAAGAATAGAATTACAACGTCTCAATTGTAGGGAACTAATTGTCCTACCTGGCAATCACGATTACAGGCACACGGGATATTTATTGTTCAAGAAATTCTTTCCAACGAGCCAAATCTACGATATGGGGGACGTAGTTCTAATGACCCTTCATACTGCGAGACCCGATAGGGATGAAGGGGAGGTTGGATATAGACAACTTTTGTGGATGGAGAAGGCTATTGAGAAGTTTGAAGGACAACAAAAGAAAATTATTGTCGCTATGCATCACCATCTGATTGGGATCCCCGATACTGGTACTGATAAGATTATAATTTTAGATGCGGGAGACACTCTGAGGGTATGCTTGGATTCTCACGTTGATCTAGTTCTATGCGGTCATAAACATCGCCCATGGGTGTGGAATCTTGGATCCCTGCAGATTGCATATGCAGGTACCGCCAGTTCCTCTAGATTTAGAGGATTCTTTCAAAACACCTATAATATCATAGATATAAAGAAAAATAATTTGTCTGTCAAATTAAAGATAGTTGGTGGAAAGAGTTTTCCGCTCTCAGATCTCGTTTCAAAGTATAAACCTTTTCTTAACACATGAGCTTTACCTTACTATGACTGTTTCTAAAGTTCAGAATTGATTCGCAAACCTCCCATATATAGGAACCCTTTTTTAGATCGATAGTGTCGTAAATTGCGACTGTTCCAGACCTAGTAAATTAGAGGCAACTACTAGCATAAAATTTTACTTGCGAAAAAACTTAAGATGTCCGAAACAAAAAGTCATGCTCTGATTTTTAGTTTGTTACCATCAACTAGGGCATCATAAGTTTTCTGATCATATGTCTAAATATGAGACATCAGTTGTCCTGCATGCTCCATATAATTTTGAAGTTTTAGGAAGAGGTTCCCTCTGTTAGAAGATAGTTTCAAATGATTCTCATAGTCATATCATTCATAATCATCTTAACCATCTGATATATATCAAAAAAGTTCATGTGGTTTATGGTTACGGGTCTTCTATTACTAACTATTGAATGTTTCCATCAGACATCTGATCAAAGTTCAAGGGTATTGTAGCTATGGCAGAGAAACTAAGATCTCAAGGTGGGACCAGCTCGCTGATTACGATTACAGTAAGTACTTTGATAGCGCTCTTATTTTCTAACTGGATATTAAGTCCAATGTCACAAACTTTTTTGTTTAAAGTAGAGGCGCAGCAACCCGATACAACATCACTACAACGCAAAATTGATGCCCTTAAGACCAAAATTGATGACCTTAGGACTAATGCACAGAATATGGCAAAAAAATTAAGGGAGGTTAAGGGAGATAAAATACCAAATGAATACATCGTAGCACTAAAGCGTAGCAATTTTTTATCCTCTACAACAAGGTCTTTGGCTCAGGAAGCCATAAATGAAGGAGCAACATTGCAACATACTTATGATCATGTTTTACACGGGTTTTCTATTAGAGTCCCTAATGAGAAGGCGCTTGAGGCAATTGTGAAAAGTCCTGAAGTAGATTATGTACAACCTGATATTAAGTTAAAAGCCTTCGTTCAGAGTTTACCTACTGGCGTTAACAGAGTAGATGGAGATCTGAGCTCAACTAAATCTGGAGATGGGAGCGGTAATGTAAATGTTGACATAGGCATCTTGGATAGTGGAGTTGACCTGAATCATCCGGACTTGAACGTATACAGACAAGTAACATTTGTTTCAGGAACAAGTAGCGGTAACGATGATTATGGTCATGGTACAGCTGTGGCCGGGGTTGCAGCGGCAAAAGATAATTCTCAGGGTGTAGTGGGTCTCGCCCCAGGCGCTAGATTATGGGCTATTAAGGTTCTTGACAGAAACGGCATTGGTTCTACTTCCGATTTAATAAAGGGAATCGATTATGTAACTCAACATGCAGACGAGATAGATGTTGTGAATTTGAGCTTTGGAAGTGATGGTCCAAATGATGCTCTTCATACTGCAATCATTAATTCTGTGGCAGCTGGAGTAACTTATGTAGTGGCTGCTGGGAATGAAGCAAAGGATGCCTCATCAGTAATTCCCGCAAGTTTCCCAGAAGTAATAGCTGTATCAGCAATTGTTGACACTGACGGGAAGTGTGGTGGTACTTCTGCTATATCTACAACAGCGGGGAAAGATGATTACTTCGCAAGTTTTAGTAATTATGGATCAGTAGTTGATATGGCTGCTCCAGGAGTACAGATCAAAACAACAACAAGAGGAAGTTCATATACTACATTTAGTGGTACGAGCGCCTCAACTCCTCACGTTACCGGCGCCGCTGCATTATATAAATCTGAGCATCCTGGAGCATCTCCTTCAGATGTCAGGAATGCACTTAGGAGCCTGGGTTCCTCAATAGATACAAAATGTGATGGTAATGGTCATGGTTACTTTAAAGGAGATCGCGATAACATTGCCGAACCATTACTGTACACTGCAAGAGTTTCTTCTAGCCCCGGCAATTAGGTTTTACAACGAATTATGCTGTAACTCCTGTAACTGCAAGTGGTAATGAAATTTGCTACCCACTACTACAGAGGTACGAGGACTACTCAATTGATTTTGTGAATTCCAATTCGGATATTAGTTGACTTGATTTTATTCCAAGTTAGTAGAACCCTGCTACAGGAAGGCAATTAATCCCGACTAGCTTATAAAAAAATAATTCTCCAATAGTTTTCGGCATAGTAAGGAAGTAATAGTCAATATAACTCAAGAAGTGATGATTCAGCTACAAAATAATATTGTCTAATCCCATATTTATTGACCCTTGACAAAATATAACAATGTATGAATGAATTGGAATTAAAAGACCTATTTGTTAGTTCTATAGAATCAGGACATATTATAGATAGTAAAAACAGAAATTTACCATTTACAAAACCCGGCAGTGAAATCAGGATCAAAAGTGAAGGGTACTTTGGTCAATTTGACTTGGTAATTGCTATCTTGCAGAGAGCCAAAGATAGTAAAACTTACCACAATTCAGAACAGACGGAGGCTTATTATGAAATCCTCATGAGGTTAGGTCAACTAACTGAGGTTGCCAGAACTGAAAAATGTAGAATAGACACTATTTCATTCTATCCCGTAGAGCTCAAGTCCAATTGTGATGTTTTAGATGGACGTATTCCGAATCAGATAATGAATGGAATACTTACCTTTGGAAGATCTATAATTGTTCTGGATAAAAAGCACGTCAATAGAGCTTCCCTTAAATTCTTGCGTTTGCTACCTGCAACTATAATTGGGTATAGTGGTACAAAAGACCACTTTAATCTTCTGTCAGTATTTGACAGAGACGTACATACAGGAATGTTCAATTTATCCAAAAGAAGGCTTACCAAAACAATGATAGATAATGGTATTGTAGAAGGTATTGACAGGATATATACCAGACTCCAGACTTTAGAGAGAATATATCAAAAACTAGTATTCAACGACCTATACAATTCCAATCCTGGATTCTTAAAAGAAGAGATTGAATTCTTAAATCAGTTTTCTAGCATCAAGGGAGTAATGACATTCAGAAAACAAATTGCAACACGTATCCTAGAAAGTGAAAATGATAAAATCACGGATTATATATAATGCATACGTGCTAATCGGCATGAATTTATGGTTTCTTTCTAGCCTTGATTACAAGTAGGAGCTTCTTATTGAATTCAAATGCTAACGATTATTGTGTCAATTTTGTACGAATCTTATTAGGATATACTATAAATTGTTCCTCCTTTACATTTGATGTGTGAACTTCTAATCGCGTATACTTGACAGGTTCGAATTTTCCTTTAAAATAACCGTCAAATTCTATCAGTGACATGCTCCCGTACTAGGAAACTATTTCGTTTACAACATCCATAGAACCCTCTGTTCTGGGTATATAAAATTTAATCAAATCTGGCAAAACTTTAGTTCGTATAATTGTTCCGTCATATATTATAATGGTAAACATTCTCTCTAATGATTTCATGACCTCTTAATATGGGGATAGGACAGTAAGTGTGCTACCCTGATCGCTTGTTTGTCAAAAAAAGAGAATAATTGGTTTACTTGAATTTTCTGAGTACTTCTTTATTCAGATGTTGTATATTTCAATTTAAGTAAATGCGTCATAAGGTTACTTAATTTATATTGACATTTTTACAATAATTATGTTCATTCATATTACGGGAAGAGATAAGCTTATCTTAATAATGAGTTACAGTGGAAGAAATGGTTATAGCGGAGGCGGAAGTCGGGGAGGAACGTTTGGTTCAAGCCCAAAACCAGTAGAGATGGGAAAAGAATACGAAGTTGAGATATCAGAAATAAGCAAAAGGGGCGATGGAATTGCTAGAATCCAAGGATTTGTAATCTTTGTTCAAGGTGCAAAAGCCGGACAGAAAACGAACATAAGAATTACCAGTATTGGAGACCGCTTCGCAAAAGCAGAAGTTGTGTGAATCAAAAAATAAGCTTACTATTATCACTATACATTCAAGTCATAGGATTCAGCAGAAGCACTAGCTTTAGTATTGCAAGTATCTTCACATAATGTGATTATATGGTTCCCTGTAGATTTTTTAAGTCATGTATCTTATTAGTATCATAATTTCTAGAGTTTTTGCATTCACACTAGTAGTTCCATGAACACGCTTAATTACCACAACGTCGTCAATCGTGATAAATGTCAATCTATACTCAGAAAATTAACGAGCTTGAACAGAGGATAAAAGATTTCCTGGTTAAAAATCCAAATATCACTCAGCAGATAATAGATAATGTTATACAGCGGGGTAAATCTGCTCTCGTAAAGAAGAGTGCTGACGTGATTACTGCTACTGAATGTATAATAGTAAGCCGACTGTTATGCGATCTAAGTGCTCGTGACTGAATCAACCCTCTATAACTATATTTGTACGATTTCCAGTATATTGTCACCTCTTCCTCATTGCACTGAATTCGGACAGACGAACTTCGTT
>Ga0224452_1000033_pt1 | contig 21169 bp, 16 predicted proteins | sample PLM2_30_b1metaG_FD_172494 | JGI IMG/M metagenome (GOLD analysis project Ga0224452, IMG submission 172494) | Groundwater sediment microbial communities from an aquifer in East River, Colorado, USA - PLM2_30_b1 | ecosystem: Environmental > Terrestrial > Soil > Riparian zone | place: USA: East...
ATTACATCCCGCTTTGTCGCGATGTGAAAGGCAACGATGTGATCAGCCAGTATCCGATGGGACCGCTCAACGATCTCGGCCTCTTGAAAATGGATTTCCTCGGATTGAAAACGCTGACCGTGATCGAAGACACCTTAGCCCTTATTCACAAACGGGACCCGGAGTTTTGCCTTAAGAATATTTCACTCGATGATCCCGCTGCATTCGCCCTCTACAACCGCGGCGAAACAATTGGGCTATTCCAGATGGAATCCGGCGGGATGACCAGTTTGTCCAAGCAATTCGATGTAAAAAAGCTCGACGACATCATCGCTTTGATCGCGCTTTACCGGCCGGGCCCGATGGAGCTTATCCCGGAATATGTGAAAGCGAAAAAGGGCATCACGCCGATCAAATATCTGCATCCATTGCTGGAAGACATCTGCGCCGATACGTACGGCGTGATGATTTACCAGGAACAAGTGATGGCTGCAGCGAGCAAACTTGCCGGCTATTCACTTGCGCAGGCCGATCTTCTCCGCCGCGCCATGGGCAAGAAAGACAAGGAGAAGATGGCAAAGGAGAGAAAGAATTTTATCGAAGGCTGCGCGCGCACGAACAAAATCCCGGAAAAAAAGGCAAATGCGATTTTCGATTTGCTCGAAAAATTTGCCGGTTACGGATTCAACAAAAGCCACAGCGCCGCCTATGGCGTGATCAGTTATCAAACCGCGTACCTAAAAGCGCATTACCCGGTGGAATTCATGGCGGGTTTGCTGAGCAACGAAATCAATAACACGGAAAAGATTTCGGTTTTTGTCGGTGAATGCAAACGGATGGGCATTTCCATTCTTCCCCCGGATATCAACAAAAGCGGATTAAAGTTTATGCCGGAAACTGTACCCGGTATCGATAATGCCGGCACCGCGATCACCGATCCCGGCTACAAAGCCATTCGGTACGGCCTCGCTGCGATCAAGCACGTCGGCGAAACAGCCATGGAATCCGTAATTCGGGAGCGCGAAGAGCGAGGCGAATTCATTTCACTGGAGGATTTCTGCGCGCGTCTGGACTCCCGTATTGCAAATCGGAAGATGCTCGAAAGCCTGGTAAAGTCGGGCGCGTTTGATTTTGTTGGCAAAGACCGTGCCGAACTGTTTGGCTGCATTGACGACGCAGTTAGTGCATCGGTTGCAGCGCAGCGGGACCGGCTGGCTGGCCAGGTTTCGCTTTTCGATGAGGCAACTGCTCCGACGACCTCGAGGAAGAGACTTGCTACCCGCTGGAGTGACCATGAAAAGCTGTCATATGAGAAAGAGCTTCTCGGTTTTTACGTCAGCGGGCATCCCCTCGACGCGTACGCAGAGGTAATTGCAGCAAAGAATTATCGGTCGATTAACTCGTTAGGCGAGCTCGACGATCGAGCGCCGTTCAAAATCGCCGGCGCAATTGTGCAGGTGGAAAAAAAGTTTACCAGAAAAGAGGGCAAACCGTTCGCAGTCGTTTGGGTCGAAGACCTCACGGACATGTTGGAGGTCGTCGTGTGGAATGAAGTTTATCTTAAAATCTCGGATTCGCTCGCTGCGGGACGCGTTATCGAGATAAGGGGAACGCTAGACAAACGAGAGGAAGTCCTTCGCGCGATGGCTACGGAAATCAAATTGCTTGCACCCGGAAAAACCAATGGGGCGAACGAACAATCGACAGACACGCGGCAGGAACACCCGGTGCTCCTCCAATTTTCCACCGCTGCGACAGGCGATGAGCTCCGCCAGGTGCACCAGATTTTAGTAAGCTCACCCGGCCGGCGGCCGGTTCAATTGTTGTTTGACCGCGCAAACGGCAATTCGTTGCGTTTGGACGCGGGTACGGATTTCCGCGTGAATCTTACCCCGGACGTGGAAGAAAAGCTTTCGCGCTGGCTCGTGACGGGGAAACGGTAACACCGCTGCTGGAATCGGCTGGCCCGAGGCGCTATTGCCGCTTCTCTTGTTTTTTCGGGCGTGACGTTTCCGCGCCTGTTTCCGAACGCGGAAGGGCACCGAGCAGCAGTGTTTTCTCCTCGGGGCTTGTACCCAGGCAGAGCGGAAATTTGCGAGCAGCGCCGTCCGGGTCCGACATCGCCAACGACTCAAAGTCGGTGGCTTCATGCAGACTGACCGTCCAGCCGGATTTAAAAACGCCACCGCGCAACTCGAACTCTGCTACGACCGGCGCGAGCATCAACACGGCTGGCACAATTTTGATTTTGTTGACGCAATCGACCTGCGTTGATGTCAGATCGAAGATTGGTGTCGCGCCGCTTATTCTGATCGTCAGATCGTTGATGTCTTCAAAATCAATTTCGCCGCGCAGTGAAAGATCCACGTCCTTGGTCGCGACGTTAAGAAACTCCACTGACGCTCGATTTCCTGCAAAGGCGATGCGGCTGCCTGCTTCAGTAAAGCCAAAAGAAGTCCAGCCGTCGCCTGACAACTTTCCGTTTATGAGCTGAACGTCGCCGCCGATGCGCGGGTGTTGCAACGTTTCAGAAAGAGAAATGCTTCCGCTCAAAATGCCGTCTTGGAAAATTGCGGGATGAAAGAGCTGCGGCGCCTTTGCCAGAAAGACTGAGGGAAAATCGATGGTTACGTTGAGCGGAGACAACTGGAAGGCGTTCCAGTCGGTTCCAATGGGCAAGGAAAAATTCGCTGTGAAACTGATCGGGCTCGAATTTGGCACCTGGATGGCGCCGCGGGCATCCCACTTGCCAGAGTTAACAGTAGCCTGAACATCTACCGGAACACGGTTTACTGTTTTTCCGGCAGGTACACGAAAGACAAAATAATCGAAGAGATTATCGGCTCGGGCTTCGAGTGTTCCTGAGTAGTTGTGAGCGCCGGACAAGTCGATTTTGCCTTGTCCGCTGAGTAAGTCGTTCTTGCGTTTGATCTCCAACTGTTCGACCTCCAGCTCGGCTGGTCTGAGGTTCAGCTCCGCTGTCAGACTATCGATAGCGGTTTTGAAGAATGTGAGAGAGGCACCCTCAACCGCGAGATGTCCGCCAAATTTCCGATCACGCGTGTCCATTGCTCCCTCGATGGTGATCTTCCCTGCAAAATCGTCAGGGTCTGCACCAAATAGAGCGACGAAATCACCAAGCTGATCGATCGATGCAGAAATGTTGCCGCGAAAATCCGGACTAAGCCAGCCGGAGGCGTTAGTGGGGAATGCGGCCTCGCCGCTCAAGACCAACTGGTTGTTCTTCTGTCGAATATAAAGCTGTTGAAGCTCAATCTGACGATTGTAAACCGCGGCGCCGAGCATGATTGCTTCGGCTGTGCGATTGCGCCAGGTGAGCCCGGTCAATTCACTCCAGAGCGACGCAGTTATATGGTCCGGCTCAGCGAGGTTTCCGCGAAAAGTGAAGTTGGCAGCATGAAGCAAACCATCAACCCGGTCGGCGAACCCGAATGCGTCAGAGGTTTGTCCCATGGAAATGTCACTCGCGCCGCCTGCAATTTTCCAGTTGGAATGCTGAGAGCGCCATTCATGTGAAATGTTCCCGCGAATTTTTCCTCCAAAAACGTCAACGTCGAACTGCACTCCCACACGTTGTTTGCCCAAACGCGAGAAGTCCGCTGTGGCGGACTGCAGGTCGAGACCGCGGCTCAAGGTAAGTCCGCCGAGTGTCAGACGATTGGCTTCCCAATGAGTTGCGCCGCGCAATTGCGAAAAAGTTTGGCGCAACCACGGCGACGCAATCATGATCTCGGCAGCACTAAACCGGCCGGCTTCGGTCTCGCTTGCGGACAAAATGCCGCGTCGCAACAGGATTAATGTGGGGCCGTTCTCAACGCGCATCTCTGAGTTGGCGATGGTCAGATCTTCTGGCAGCAATCGCTGCAGCGTCGCCCAGCCGCGCCTGGTTATGGCTCGCATGTTCGGGTTGGCGCGGTGCACCTCCACACGCAATTCCCGAATGGAAAGGCTGTGAATGATGCGGCCGCCCATGTGCAGGAGGATGTGTTTGAAGTTCAAACCAACGCTCGCGTCCGTGGCAGTTAGATCGACGCGAAGCGCATTCTCACGCATGCTTTTGAGGTGAAGCTGCCGAATTACAACCGGACGGAGAAATGACGCATCGATTTGGTCGATGGTAGCGATGAAGCCTTCCTGCTTTGCGGCCCACCAGATCCACAAGCGAATGCCATTGGAAACGGCAAATGGCGCAAATGCGATCGCTAAAACCACCACGAGCACGACCAGCCCGCTCAGGAGAAATAAGCGATTCTTTGACGGCATCGGATGAAACAAGGGCAGGTGATCAGTGACCAGTGATCGGCGATTGGCTGTCAAGAGTGCGTGTCCCGATCGAGCGCTGTTCACCGTTCACTGAGCACTCGGCACTATTCACGTTTCTTTCCGTCTTTGAAAACCAAATGCAATGGCTGCGACGGATGAATTCGTTCGCCGAGTTGTCGCTGCAGTGTACGCTCTGCTTCAGCGGGCAAGCCGCTTTCTGCCGCTTTTTCTGAGGCTAGCTGGGGCAGGATCGACAATTCGCTTTGAAGATCCTGCCCGGAAATTCGGTTCCACAGACCATTTTCAAATTCGAGGACGTCTGCCTGCTCCTGCTCAACACCGAGAATTTGAGCATGTGGAAGCTGAACAATAATTTCGTCAGGGCGAATATCGATCGAGAGATCCTGTTGCAGATCGAATCCGGCTTTGGCGTTGAAAGTGCCATGTAATTTCACGCGCTTCGAGCTGCCGACCCAGGTATGGAGCAGTTCGTGTTCGACTTCGATGCGTCTTGATAGGACGACCAACTCGCTTACGGGCGTAGTTTGTTCCATGTAGACGCGGTTGTTGATGGTAATGCGTGGCTGCAAGTGCGCGACGTCGAAGAACGCAGCGCGCACATCCTTCCCCAGTCTCTCGAGTTCGCCGGTGCTTTGCCGCGCCGTGCGCGCTGGCCAGCTTTCCAGGCGCAAAAAAATGATCAACACGACCGCGGCGATGAACAGCGCGATCAGTGTAAAAGCAAGTGGCCATGACATTCGGCTCGCGACTGCTGATTTCGGCATTTGACGTTGAGGGTTGGGCGTTTTCTGTCGGCCAAACTCTATTGAGCAAGTGTAAGAGACCGGACTTTCGCCATCAAAAAATTACCGCCCCCCACACCCGATGGGCGTGAAGGGCGGCTGTTCCCCCCAGAACAATCGTCAAAAACTTCGAGGCTACTAAACGAGCTTCGAGCAGATGGCAACAACTTTATGCAAAAAAATTTCGACCCGTTTCCACGATTGCCACGATACGTCAAACACAAGAAATCAATCGTCGAAAGAAATCAACAAATAAGTTAGAACAGGAGGCGTGGCGGCGAAAAGCGCAGCCGAGAGGGGTTGCACGCGCGTGCGCCGCGGTTTCTAGTTTCATATGCGTAACCTGGATGACGAACCATCCTCGGGCAGCCTTGCCGGTTCGCTGCTGGTCGCTCATCCCAACATGCTCGATCCAAATTTCCGCCGCACTGTGCTTTTCATTTCCCAGCATGACCCGAACGAAGGTGCCCTGGGGGTGATTATCAATCGTCCGCTCGACAGACAAGTGGCCGATCTGGTGACGGAAACACCACCGGCGGGCCTCGCGGACGTGCCTGTGTTCCTTGGCGGGCCAGTTGGAAAAAGTCAACTGATGTTTGCCGCGTTTGAATGGAAGAAGGGCGATGGAGTTAAACTTAGTCACAACGTTGCTTTGGAATCACCCACCGCCGCGGCTGGAGAGAAAAAGCTGGTTACAATTTGTGCGTTTGTCGGTTATGCAGGCTGGGGAGCGGGTCAGCTCGAAACCGAGGTGAAGCAGAAAGCGTGGCTGCTTCAAAAAGCCAATCCTTCGCTGCTTAAGATTGATCGCCTCCCAAAGCTCTGGTTCGAGATTATGCGCAGCTTGGGACCATGGTACAAAATGCTCGCCGCGGCACCCGACGATCCCTCGTTGAATTGATATGAGAAGCGGGAGGCGAGACCTGAGAAGTGATTTAGCTTGATTCTACGGCTCACTTCTCACTAATCACTTCTCACTTTTCATATGGTCATCGGCGTCCCGAAAGAAATTAAGGAACAGGAGCAACGCGTCGCCCTGCTGCCGTCGGCTGCGAATCAGCTGATCCGGCATGGTCATTCGGTGCTCGTGGAAGAAAATGCCGGAATCGGCTCCGGTTATGCCGACGAAGAATACGTCAAAGCCGGTGCAGAGATCGCCGATACAGCGAAAGAGGTTTTCGCGCGAGCCGACATGATTGTGAAAGTAAAAGAACCGCTCAAGGCAGAGTTCTCGCTTTTGCGCAAAGGCCAGATTCTCTTCACGTATTTGCATCTGGCCGCGAGCAGAGAATTGACGGAAGCATTGCTGAAATCTGGCGTGACCGGGATTGCGTACGAAACGATTCAGGTAAACAACCGCCTGCCGTTGCTCGAACCGATGAGCGAGATCGCGGGACGGATGTCGGTGGTGATGGGCGCGTATTTTCTGGCGAAGTACAATGGTGGCAGCGGAGTGCTGCTTGGAGGAGTGCCGGGAGTTTTACCGGGAAACGTCGTCGTCGTTGGCGGCGGGACCTCGGGGGTGAACGCCATGCGAATGGCAAAAGGCCTGGGCGCAGGCGTAACGATTCTCGATATCGATGTTGAACGCTTGCGCTTTCTCGATCTGGCGATGGACAATTTGCATACGCTGTATTCGAGCGAAGCGAATTTGATGGAGTTGATGCCCGATTGCGACCTGCTGATTGGCGCAGTGCTATTGCCGGGAGCGAAAGCGCCAAAGCTGATCACGCGCGCGATGTTGCGCAAAATGAAACGCGGCAGCGTGCTCGTAGATATTTCCATTGACCAGGGTGGCTGCGCGGAAACATCGCGACCAACGACGCACCTCGATCCAGTTTACGTGGAGGAAAGCGTCACGCATTATTGCGTGGCAAACATGCCCGCAGCGTACGCGCGCACTGCTACACAGGCCCTTACCAATGTGACCTATCGCTATGTGGAATTCCTCGCAGATCTCGGCTTGGAAGGCGCATGCGAGAAGCAACCAGCGCTGATTGGTGGCATCAACAGCCGGGATGGGCGGCTCACTTGCCAGGCAGTAGCCGAAGCGCATGGTCTCAAATACGAGGCTCCGCTCTAAACAAACGCGTGCCAAGCACATGGCGCTCAAAATAGTCGCAATCCGTCCAAAAACTGCCTTGCTCCGGTTATTTAATTACAGCAATGTCCCGTTTCGAACTAGCACTATGAAAAAATACATCTGCATTCTGGCCAGTGCCGCACTTCTCGCGGCGTGCGAGCAAAAGACCGAGACAACCGAGCCGGCGGCAACCCCGACGCCTACTACTCCGCCGGCGGCAGCGACCGGAGTAAGCAGTCCGGCGACAACCACTGAATCTCCCGCCGCAGCAACTGGATCTCCGACCCAGCCACCGCCCAGTCAGTAAAATCTGGGGCAGTCCTTTTTCTTGAGAAGTCTTCCTCCGGTCGCCTCCGGGGGAAGACTTCTGTTGTACGCTTACGCCACTTCTGAAGGTGGCGCTTCCTATTGGTAGCAGCATCGAAAACGACATGGCGCCAACAGGTTCCTTCTCCTTTCCAAAAAGCCGGCGCCTGACGAAGGCCTCAGAATTCGAGCGCGTGAAACGAGACGGCTTTACCCGACGCGGCAAACTTCTAATGCTCAATGTAGTGGCGGTGGAGAATTCTGGCCCGTGCCGCGCAGGGTTTATTGCTTCACGTCGCATCGGCGGCGCAGTTGCTCGCAACCGCGTTCGGCGCCGTCTGCGAGAGATTGTGCGCCAGCAGCAGCACGAATTGCGAGAAGGTTTTTGGATTGTGCTCGTTGCCAGACGCGACGCAGCCGACTCGAGCTATTATGCGCTGGAACATGAATGGTTGCGTCTCGCAAAGCGCGCTTCTATCCTGCTTTGATGCTCCGATTAGTTCGTCTTTTGATTCGCATTTATCAGTGGACGCTCTCGCCGTTCCTCCGTTTGCTTTGCGGTCCTAATTCCGGCTGCCGATTTACGCCGACCTGTTCGGCATATTTTTTGGAAGCGGTTGAGGCGCATGGCGTTCTTCACGGGAGCTGGCTCGGATTGAAGCGCCTCGCTCGATGCCAGCCTTGGGGTGGTTCCGGCCGCGACCCTGTGCCGGAACGGAAAAATCCGGCATCCGGCATGGAAGGCTTTGGATCGGGATTTACGGTTCGGACCAAGCGCGCTGAATAGGCTGCGAGCGTGATTTACGATTTATGGATCGAACTGCATGGATTGTCGTTGCCCTTTGCGTGATTGGGCTGGTCCTGTGGGAAATTTATCTGGTAAAACAAACGCCGCCGCCCAGACCCGTTCCAGTCGGTGTTGCGCCGGGACAGAGTTCCCCCACGGCAGCTCCGGCAGTTCTCGCGCCATCGCCGACTCCAGTTGCGGAAGCTACACCAAGCAGTCGCGAGTCGGTTCCGAGCTTCGCCGAGAAGATCCAAACGCTTCGCAATTCAGACGTCGAGCTGCACCTGACAAATCGCGGCGGTGGAATTAAGGAAGCGGTCCTGCTCAAGCAAGTAGCGGAGAGAGGACAACCAGTTGTCTTGAATTCGGCGCAGAGCGCGCCAATTGGCGCAATCATCGAGCAGCCGTCCACGCCAACACTCGCCGAGTTTACTGCGTCTCCGGAGTCGGATTCTGCTGTGCGATTTGAGCACACGACCGATGAGCAAGTGGTTATCCGGAAAAAGTTCTCCTTCGAAAAATCTCCAGAGAACAAGGACAACTACGTGATCGAAATGGATGTTGATCTGGAGAACCGGGGAGACAAACCATATCAAAGCGGCGGCTACTTTGTAGCCCTGGGTTCTGCGGCGCCGATTCATCCGAGGGATTATCCTTCGTACACGCGTCTGGTCTGGTGCATTGATGGAAGAGCGAAGGGAATTGACGTCGGTTGGTTCGGAAGCAGTAGCGGTTTTCTCGGTGTGGGGCAGCGCGCTGCCCGGCCCTATTATCAGGAGAGTATCGCCGGCGCGGAATGGGTCGCGGTGAGCAATCAGTTTTTCACTACGTTAATGGCGCCACTCACTGCCAAGGCAACGGCTGTATGGGGCCGCAGCTTCGACATCGAGCGCTCGCCGGACCAAAAGGTGCTCGCCATTGAGGGGGCCCTTGGGATGCCGGGATTTGAACTGCAGCCCGGGCAAACGTCCAGCGCGCGTTTCGAAATCTACGCTGGTCCGAAACTCTACCATCGCCTGGCGCAGCTCCCGCACAACGAAGCCGAGATCATGAATTTCGGGATTTTCAAACTGGTCTGCCAATTTCTGCTCAACTTCATGAATTTGTTGCACAGTTGGCTGCACGACTACGGTCTGGCCATCTTGGCGCTCACTACGATCATCAAACTCACGCTCTGGCCGATCCAAAACAAAGCCAACCGCTCGATGCGCCAGATGGCTGCGCTTTCGCCAAAAATGCAGGAGCTGCGCGAAAAATACAAAGACGATCCAACTCGAATGAACCAGGAGGTGATGAAGCTTTACAAGCAGTACGGCATCAACCCAGTCGGTGGCTGTTTACCGATGATGATTCAAATCCCGATCTTCATTGGTCTCTTCACAATGCTGGGGCAGGCCGTGGAATTGCGAAACGCAAAGTTTTTGTGGGTGAAGGATCTTTCACAGCCGGATACGCTGTTCGTTATTCCGGGAATGGGTTGGATCCCGATCCTCGGTATTCCGGGCGTCGGATTGGCGGTCAATATCCTGCCCATCCTCATGGGAGCCACGCAAGTGTGGTTGATGCGAATGACTCCCAAAACTGGGGATCCAACCCAGCGCCGGATGATGATGTTTATGCCTCTTATCTTCTTGTTTTTCTGCTACAATTTCGCTGCGGCGCTGGCATTGTATTACACGATCCAGAATCTTTTTAGCATCTTGCAATTTTATCAGAACAAACGACAACCCATGCCGACGCTCGAAAAAGTTGCGCCTGCCGGAAAACGAAAGCGATGATGACACCGAAAGATCTGCTCGACACCATGCTCGGTTATCTCGGTTTCGTTGTGCAAATCGAGGAGACCATGAATGAAGGCGGCAATGCGACGTTGCAGATTTATACCGAGGAAAGCCGGCGCCTCATCGGACGCAATGGCGAGACGCTCGAAGCCATTCAGTTTTTGCTTAATCGGCTGCTCCAAGCCAGGGACAAAGACGCTGAGAAAGTCATCGTCGACTGCGAGCACTACCGCTCCATGCGCGAAGATCGCATTGTGCAACGAGTGCGAGAATTGGCTGACCGCGTGCGCATCACGGGCCGTGCCCTTCAGCTTGAACCGATGAATTCTTATGAGCGGCGTCTCGTCCACAACGCCTTCAAAGATGATCCCGACGTTGCGACTTGGAGTCCATCCGACTCGGCGCGGATTAAGCAGATCACTCTAATCAAACGCCAGCCAAAGAGGGAGACAGCCTCCCAGCGAAAGGCGATTTCCTAACTGCCTCTGATTTCGAAGTTGGATGTTCGCTGTTCAGTGCTGGGCGCTTGCGGATTAAACCGTGCTACGTCCGCCCCGCTTCCCGCGCGCACCTCTGGCCGCCAGCGGAATTTTTCCAGGATCGGATTCGGTTTTTCCTCTACGGCGTCGGCGATGATTTCGCCGAGCACCGGCGCAAACTTAAATCCATGCCCACAATCACCCGCAGCAATTATTAAGCCTCGGCGGTCCGGATCGCGTGCGATCCAAAAATGCCCATCGTGCGTATCGCAATAAATGCAGACCCGAGAGTAAACAATCGGTGCGTCTGCCAGCGCCGGGAACGTGGATGATAGAAACTCACGCAGATTCTTTTCATCCTCGGGAGTGACAGCGCGTTTCGGAGATTCCGGCGACATCTCGCGGCCCGGACCGTGATTTGCGATCTTCATCACGCCATCGCGATTGATTGGAAATCCGTAGTAACCGGTGGTTGTAATGTCTGCGCCGAAAACCGGGAAACATTCCGGCGCGAACAGTTCGGGTTGCCGAGGCTGCAGGTGAAAGACGGGCTGGCCACTGGCACGAAAGAATCTTTTTGTAAAAGGCAGCAGATACGGCGTCCACGCGCCCACCGTCATAACAACAAGATCGCTGGCAATCCGTTTTCCGGTATCGAGCACGATTCCTCTCACGCGATTATTACCTTCATCTAACTGGAAAAATCTGGCGCCCTCAAGTAATTCAATGCCCAGCGATTTGGCGTGGCGAACTAATGTTGCAACAACGCGACCGCTTTCCGCATAGCCCGCCTCCAGCTCCAGAATCCCATCTCGATAAAGTTCCGGATTCCATGCCGGGAAACGTTTCCAGGATCGCGCTGAGTTGATCCGCTCGACTTTGTGTCCGCGATGTTCCAACGTTTTGAAACTCTCATACTCAAAATCGCCCGGCTTTAATTCCCGCTGGCGCACGAACATCACGCCAACTTCGTGGTAAAGCTGCGTACCGAATTCTTGGTTCCATTCGCGCCAGATTTTGATCGAGCGTTCGGCTAATTCGGTGTAATCGTCGTCTGCGCCGTAGGCGGCACGAACTGCTTTGCTAATGTCGGTTGATGCTGCAAGCGAATGCGGCAACGGCCCGGGATCAACGAGAACGACATCGTGCCCGCGCTTCTTTAATTCGATTGCGGCGGTGACGCCGTTAATCCCTGCGCCAACAACGATGCTTCTCGACATGTTACAACAGCGCACGTTGTAGCGGCGCTCGCCGCGGCGAGCGCCGATTTTGTTCACTTGGCATCCGGTGAAATATTCATGCGTCTGTCAACTGCTTTGCAGCGTGCGCTCCCGTTCGAGTAAAGTCGGATGCGAATAATAGAAACCGCTGTAGAGCCGGTGTGGCATCAGATTGCTTAGATTTTTTTCATTCAATTTGCGCAGTGCTTGAATCAGTGACTGCGCCTCTCCCATTGTCGAACGCGCGAATGCATCCGCCTGATATTCGAAACGGCGCGACCAGGCGTGAAAGAACGGCGAAAGCCAGAAGCTGATCGTCCCCGCCAGCAACCCGAATAGCAGCATCGCGAGCGCGATATTCACGACGCCGAAGCTTGGCTGATACTCGAATCCAAATGCGCGATAGAACCATTCCTGACTCGCCAGCCACGCGATCGCGGCGAACGCTGCAAACACGCCAGCGATGGAAAATTCGAGCAATTTCACTACGTGGCGCTTTTTGTAATGGCCAATTTCATGCGCGAGCACAGATTCGAGTTCCGGGTCGCTGAGCTGCGCGATCAGTGTGTCGAACAGGACGATTTTTCGAAAACGCCCGAACCCGGTAAAGAACGCATTGGAGTGGCGCGATCGTTTGCTGCCGTCCATCACCTCGATGCTGCGCGTGGGAAAATCGGTGCGCTGCGCCAGTGCGAAAAGGCGCTCACGCAACGGTCCTTCCGGTAGCGGCGTGAATTTGTTGAAGAGCGGCATGATGACCGCCGGCGCGATCAGCATTAGGAGCAATTGAAACGCGACGACAATCCCCGCAGCCCAGAGCCACCAGGTCGCGCCAGTCCATTCTATGATTTTCAGGACCAGCGCGAGCAACGGGTAGCCGAGCAGCAACGCGAGCAGAAATCCTTTCACACGATCGAGCACCCACGTCTTGATCGTCGCGGCGTTGAAACCGAATCTCTCTTCCAGTTTGAATTGGGCGTACCAGGCAAACGGCAATGCAAGCATGCTCAACGCGATGCCTATAAAGAAGAGGAAACCAGCCATCGCCCAGATGGATCTGCCGAAGCTCGCGGTGAACCTTCCAAACGCCCACGGCAACACGCCGCTGAAAAGCAGTACGATGAGCACCACGACATCGAACACACCGGTGATGTCTGCAAAGCGACTCTTGGCCAGCGTGTAATCAACCGAACGGCGATACGTCGCCTCATCAATGATTCCGTGAAATGCAGGCGGTAGTTCATTTGCGTGCGCGCGCACGTGACGTTGGTTCAGTCGGCTCAACCACAGTTCAGCAATTGCGCGAGCGAGAATTAAAAGCAAAGCGATAATGGCGAACGGCTGCATAAAAGCCATCCTAGTATGTCATTCTGAGCGGAGCGAAGCTGCAACGCAGCGGACGAAGTCCGCGAGGTCAGGCTTTCAATCTCAGTTCGTACTTGGAGTCCAAACCAACTGAAATATTCAGAGCTGTTTCGCTTCGCTCAAATGACAGAGAATTTACGACCTCGCGAAAAGCTTCCGATAATATCGATACCAGTCGCTCTGAAAGCGTTCAGAGGGATCGTACTTTGCTTTCAGACCGAGAAATTGCTTGAACTGCGGGTAGCACGCCAGGATCTGCTCGGGTCTCGCGAACTTATGGTAAGTTAGGTAATAACTTCCGCTGCGGGATATAGCTAAATCAATCAAGCCGCGAAACGAACGCGCAGACGCTTCGATGCCAGCCGGTGTGTGCAGCGTCAGGAGATTGAGGATGACGCACGCATAAGGTTCTTTGGCCCACGCCAAAAAGCTCTCATCGTCTTTTTCGATTAGTCGTACTGTGCCGTAGATGACGATTGTGCGGGTCGAGCGCAATAGTTCTCCGGCCTGAGCAAGGAAGTCGGCAAGATCCGGGCGCGGAACGTAAATCTCGGTAATGATAAGGCTCGACTCCTCGCCTCCGATTTGGTCACGAAGCTTCTGAGCATAATTCGGCAGATAGGCGCTCAATTGATTTGTGTCGGACCAATAAGTCTGTCCGTTTGTTGAGAGATAGTAATCGCTGTAACGCTTGAAAGCCTTTCCGCGGTCAGTGTAAGCAAGCTGCAAGAGATCCAGCCAGTCATCATCGCGTAACTCCTTTTCGGCGACAACCGGTTCGTGTCCGTCAATAGGTTCGTAACAGGAAAACACTCCGCGCTGGAGGAAACCCGGTGATTTCTCGTCGACTGAAAATTGAAAATCGCCGTAAAGAAACCGACGGGCTATCCGTTCTTCAAAGCGCTTGGTCAGATCGGCTGCATGAATTACCTCGACTACACGTCGCAATTTTTGCCGCGGAACAAGCCGAAGCGTTACACTGCTGATTAATCCGAAAAGGCCGTAGCCACCGATTGCCAGTCGGAATAATTCGTTGTTTTCGTCGCGCGAACAGCGAATCGATTTCCCATCTGCGTTGACCAGGGTGAATGATTCGACGTCGGAAATCAGCGGCTTCATCGCCAATCCCCGTCCATGCACGTTGGACGAGAGACTTCCGCCCAGTGTGAATGTGTCGGCGCCGGTTTGTTTTTGAGCAATACCCCATTGCTTTGCCTTGCTCGCCTGAGCGTCCAGATAACTGCGAATGAGTTTCGGCCATTGGATGCCCGCTTCCACTTCTATCAAACCGTGTTCTTGATCAAACGAAATCACGCGATCGAGGGACCGTGTGTCGATGCAAATGCTATCCGTGGCAAATTGCTGGCCACCCATGGAATGACGACAGCCCGACACAGAAATAGGCAGGCCTTTTCGCGAAGCAGAATGCACAATCTCAGCAAGTTCCTCTCGGGTACGCGGCTTCAGCAGTTCGCGAACGCGGGTGCGATTCAGTTGCGAATGAACATCATTGACCCAAATCTCTCTCTCGGGTTCTGCAAGAATGCGCGGCGCAAGTGCGAAAAGAGCCGCCGTGCGTATGAATTCGCGCCGCGTCAGCATGCGGAAGGTTAATCGAACCAGTTAAATCTCAGCCAGGCAAATTACTTCGCCCCTGGCGATAGGTTCATCGGCTAGACCGGATTTCATTTGGCGCAAATCATCGTGATCGAAAAATCGGACAATTCGCCACGGGTGTACCAGTTCAACAAGGTCACTTCGTGTAGTCCCCCAAACGAATGATTCGCCACGCCTATGTAGCCACCAATCAACCAGTTTACTTTGCGAATCGAAACGAATCTGGTCGTCGCTCCCTTTTTCCATGAACGTAAATGCAACCTGGCTGCCGGGCGTACTCAGACTACTTGATGTTCTCATCAACGACGAAACTTTCTCGGGCCGCAGGTACATTAACAGACCTTCAGCGATCCAGAATGTGCGCTGAGTCGGATCGAAGCTGCTTTTGATCAGCCCTTCTGTATCAAGACCGGTGGTACTCAAATCAACTGCGACGAAATGCAATCGTTCAGTGCCAATCTTGGGCAATGCGCGCACTTTCTGACGCTGTGTAGCCGGATGATCGATCTCCCAAAATTCCGCAACCGGAAAATTCAGCAGCAATTCCAAGCTGAGCGGATCAAAGCCTGCGCCAATTATAACGACTTGTGTAGCTCCATTCGTGAGCGCTGAGCGTGCAAGTAGGGCGATGCATTCCTTTCGCAGGGCATAATGCAGTAAAATTCCTGGGATCGTGATACGCTCTATCAACTTCGCGATCGGCCGAAACCAGCCCTGTCGAATGAGTTTCAAAAACAAACGCGTTTGCGACGAATGCGTCTCAAGGACGCGAGCACACAAGTCTGCCGACGTGCTCGAGATCAGGCCCGAGTATTTTGGATCTCGATGAAGAAGAACCAGACTCGCGGCAATGAGCAGTGCTGTGCGGCTAGCTTGATCGTTTTGCACGCAAGACGCCCTGAGCGTTTTCTACTCGCGAGCGCTGACGACGTCATTCGAATCCGCCGCCTTACCTTCGGCGGAAAGGAATTGACGAACGTGATTCAATTCATCTCGTGAGCCGCTAGACTTTGCTGTTTGCGCGGCGAGTTTAGCGTAATAGCGGCTTGCATTTTCTTTGTCGCCAATTTGCTCGGCAGCTCGCGCAGCTCCATACAAACCTCTAAATCGTCCCGGGTATATTTTGAGGGCAGCTTCGAATTCCCCCTGTGCTTCCTTCGATTGGCCGACTTCCAGCAGCAGACTGCCGAGTTGTTCGCGAATGGGAACAAACGCTCCCGGCGAAACCGGATGCTTGCCCAGAATGTCTTCGGCATCGGCCGCCCGGCGCAGCATCTCAATCGCTTCGTTCTTTTTGCCTTCGCTTGCTGCTACCCAAGCCGAAGCCGCCTGCATCTGCAGGTCGAGATGGCTCTTGAAATAATCGAACTTGGGATCCTTCGTCGCGTCTCGTAATTCCTGCATTCGCGCGATTGCTTTCCGCGCACCATCCAGATCGCCGGTATGCGCGCGTCCGAGCGCGTGACCGTATTCGATAAGAGCTTCCATGAATGGGAACGAAGACCAGTGTGGAAGATTCGGAACCGTCAATGCCGCTGCCGCCGCCCAATCGTTCCGCTCGAACGCGTACCTTGTTGGAATCGCCGCCAGAGCGTAAGCCGCGCTGAATTCCAGCTCCGGATTTGTCTTCTCCACTTTCGCGGCAAGATCGACAATCTTTTTTGCCTCCGCGTCCTGAGCTTCCTGCAAATAAGAATAGGCCATGTAATCGAGCGCGTGTAACTCTTCGGCTTCAGTGGCGTCGCGATGGCGCATGACCGCGTAAGCGCGCGAAGCTTCGGCCGAAGCTTTATTCGCGGCGATGGATTCGTCCCACATCCCCAAACGCGTGAAGATGTGCGATGGCATATGCAGCGCGTGGGGAACCCACGGAGCAATCGAATCATAACTCCGGGCTACAGCCAATCCGCGTTGGGCTAGCGAGGGATAATCGTAGCAATGGATCAGGTAATGAACGACGCCGGGATGGTTCGCGTTTTGTTTCCACAGCTTTTCCAGGATAGCCGCCGCTTCAAGTTGCTTCGACAAACTCGTGTCATTGGGCGTGGCATAACCGACAGCGAGGACTGCGAAAGCGTAGAAGGTTTGCACTTCGAAATCGTCCGAATACTTGTCACGGAGGTGGCGCATCGCTTTTTCGTACGCGATCACCCGATCGCGCGGTCCGACCGGCCCATGACACGATTGCCCGACCACACCTGCACTCGGACTTTCCGGGGTATTGTAGTAAACATTGAGCGCTGTGATAAATCCTCGCTCGCGATCCGTGCCGGCGTTCATCGCCATCGCTTTTTCCATGGCCGCTTTGCCCGCGTTCATTTCATCGGGAGTAGGTGGCGTCCAAATTGGATGCCACCACGTCATGGCGATTCCCCACTGAGCCATCGCGCATTTCGGGTCGCGTTCGGCTACCGACGTGAAAACGCGTCGAGCCTCTTCGTAGAAAAATGAGTGCAGCAACGCCACCCCACGGGCGAATTCAGGTTGCACAGCAGGCGCACACGATACCGGGAATTCCACTTTCCCCGCGGCGCGCAAATCGCCTGGTTCGGGAACAGCTGCGCATTCGATGTTGCGTACCGCAAGACTAGTGACTAACGCGGTTAGAAAGAATAGGCGCTGGCAATATGCTATCATTTCGAGGCTATAGTTGTGCTTGTCTCGCAAATTCGCAAACGACGGCTGCTGGAAGGCCGCCGCTGTTTGGTTTGCGAGCTCACTCAAATTCGAAAATGATTTTGCCACCGCGTTTGCCTTGAGCGGCGTGGGTGACTGCGGCTTTAACTTCGCTTAGCGGATAGGCTCTTTCCACTTTCGTTTTCAACAAGCCGCGTTTTGCCATTTCGAACAACGGATGGAACGCGTCCATTCGCTCCTGAATCGTCGCGTTGTCGTACCATTTATTGATCCAGATGCCGCGGAAACGCAGGTCCTTGAAAATCAGCAGACCGTTCGGGATCTTCAGCGGCTGCAAACTCATTGCGCCATAGGTGACCAGCGTCGATTCAGGTGCGAGACAATTTGCCAGACGCAGCGCGCTCTCTCCGCCAACGGCATTTAGTCCCAGGCGAATCGGCGCTCCCCTCGTCGCAGCTTTCACTTCGTCGCGAATATTTTCCCCATCGACAAGCACGACATCACCGCCGTCCGCGCGCAATTCGTCAATTAATTCGGCGCGCCGGACGACGTTCACCGTTTTGTAGCCCAACTCGTGCGCGATGTGGACAACCGCGCGACCGGCGGCGGAATTGGCTGCGTTTTGGATGAGCCAATCTCCTTTTTCAAGATCAACATAATCGTGCAGCAAACGCCACGCTGTCATCGGATTGATTTTCAACATCGCCGCATATACGGGTTCGATCCTGGCCGGGACAACAACCAGTTCATCAGCTTTTACTGCAACGGCGTCGCGCCACGTGCCGACGTTGTGCGGCAAAATCACCAGCGCTCCTGGGCCAATGTTCGTGACGTTCGCGCCAATATCGATAACCACTCCCGCGCCTTCGAACCCAGGCGTTGCCGGCAGCTCCGCTCGAATCGGATATTTTCCTTCGATCTGATTTAAGTCGGCCGGATTGATCGGCGCGGCGCGCATTTTCACAATAGCTTCACCTGCGCCTGGCGTCGGGCACGGCCGCGACTCGACATGCAATACGTCTGCCGGATTTCCGTGTCTTTCGTAAACTGCTGCGAGTATATTTTTGCTCATCGATGGCGCCGTCCCAGCATCCTCACGCTTCCGCAGGCGATCTGCAAACCCGCTCAGCGCGGGCCGGGACGACTCGATCAGTCTGGCAAATTGGCGCCCGCGTCGCCCTCTTCGGAATGATAGTCAACTTAATTTTCGCGATGGCAAAGATTCTCGGCGGGTTCTTCGGTCACGCGTATGTCTTGATTGCTGACGGCATCGAGTCTGCACTCGACGTCGGTGGCTCGTTTGTCATCTGGGGAGGGCTGAAGGTCGCTTCGCGGCCGCCTGACGCAACTCATCCTTACGGTCACGGTAAAGCCGAGCCGATTGCGGCTGTGATTGTTGCAATTGGGGTGTTGGCCGCTGCAGTTGGTCTTGCAATTCAAAGTGTGCGCGAAATTTTTCTGCCGCACCATGGTCCGGCTCCTTACACGCTCGGGATATTGATAGTGGTAATCGTGGTAAAGGAATTTTTGTTCCGTTACGTCAACCGGGTCGGCCGCGACGTGGAGAGCACAGCCGTGCAAACCGATGCCTGGCATCATCGCAGCGACGCGCTTACGTCGGCTGCCGCGTTTATTGGCATTTCTGTAGCGTTGATTGGCGGCAAGCGCTGGCAAAGTGCGGACGATTGGGCAGCGCTTTTTGCCTGCGCGGTGATCGCGGCAAATGGCGTCAGGCTTTTGCGCCCCGCGTTTTACGAGATTATGGACACCGCTCCCCGCGCAAAATTCGTCAGGTCGATTTGCCAGGCTGCCACATCAGTTCCGGGCGTTGTTGAGGTTGAGAAATGTCGAGCCCGAAAAATGGGCCTCGACTTTTACGTCGATCTCCACGTCGGAGTGGATGGCAAGATGTCCGTGCACGAAGGCCACGAGATTGCGCATCGCGTGAAAAGTGCGATCCAGCAAAGCGACTCGCGTGTCGCGGATGTGCTGGTGCACATCGAGCCTGCAAAACTATAGCCCTGACTCGTCGGGGTGGTCGCGGTTGCTGGGGTCAGCGCCCCCGGCTACAGCTTTCCCGCATAATATGGAGTTATGTAACACATTCTCCCAAACTAACCTGTAATTAACACCGGCCGTCAGGCCGGTGATCGAGCCACGCATGACACCAGCCGTTTTAACGGCTTACGATATGAGTTATCCCAGCGTGGCAAAATGTGCTGTAGTGTCCGCTGTCCTCAGCGGAGAACACAGGATTGCCACGTCGGGAAATCGATGCGCTGAGGACAGCGCACGCTACAGAGCTTTCGCTTCCTGTAACTTCGCTGTTAGAGAGGAAAGCCGTTGAAACGGCTGCTGCGTGAGGCATGCGTGACCACCGGTCTAAAGCCCGGTGTTAATGAGACGTCTTGCTCGACCGGCTAAACTGTAGCCGTGATCGATGATCACGGCTGCCGGGGTCAGCGCCCCCGGCTACAGCTATAGCTCCGACTCGTCGGGGTGATCACGGCTGCCTAGGGTCAGCGCCCCCGGCTACAGCTATAGCCCCGACTCGTCGGGGTGATCACGGCTGCCTGGGGTCAGCACCCCCGGCTACAGCTCGCGCACAGTCGCGACAAGGGCGTCCGCCAACGTCTTTCGCGCATGCGCAATCTTCCTCGCGAATTGAAGCAGCCCGGGAATGCGATTCGGATGAGTAAGAAAGAATGCCGCCAATTTCGGGAGATCGGTTCTCTGTGTGGCGACATCGAACAGAACGTGGGCTGGAGCAGGGAATGGTTCGCGCGGCGTGTCGGTAATGACACGCAACGAGAGCAGCGGAATTCCATGCGCAGCGCACGCGCGCGCAATGAATTCCGTCTCCATGTCCACCGCGGCTGCTCCCGTCGTGCGCGCAATTTCCGTTCGCTCGTCACTGGAATCGCTCAACGTTGGCGCGGTAAACAGATCCGCCATGTGAATTGACAATCTTGAAACAGATGAGCGCTTCTCGTTGAGATCAACCGTCGAAAAATTTTTGGCCAACAAGAGATCGCCGACTTGCATTTCATCATTGAGGGCGCCTGCAAATCCAGTGCTGATCAAAAGATCGAATCGCTGATCCTCGAGAAATTTCCCTAACCGTTGCCGGCAAACCCTTTCTCCGACTCCGGTATGAAGGACTTCAACTTCGCGGTCACCGATTTTGCCGCGAATTGTCGTGATGCCATTTCGATCGGCGTGAGATTTGTCGCGGAGCCGGCGCAAGAATTCCGAGCTTTCCGCCGGCAAAGCAAACGTGACCGCAATCATGGGATAGCGGCAAGATTTTTACAGAAGGCAACAAAGGAAACAAAGGCTGTAATCAATTTAGAAACCTTCGTTATCTTCGTTCCCTTCTGTTAGGAGAAGCGGTCAATCTCGTCGCGTTGATTCCTCGACGATCTGCACAACAAAGCTCTTTTTCTCTGTTGTACTCAGGGTCAGCTTGTCCCCCGTAGCCCCTTCCACGCGTTGCGAAGGCGGCTCGACGTCCGCCGACTCCACCTTCCCTCCTGAAATAGACTCAACCGCCGCGCGAAATTCCGCGTAGCGATTCGCCGGAAGGTCAACAAGGAGACCGAGCCGATGTTTATCTGGAAAACCTTTCACGGCGACGCCGCCGAGTCGAGAAGCGATATTCACGACTTCGTCCGCGACGGCCTCTAGTTTACCACTTGGAGCTGGGACTCTGATTTCGTCTATGTCTAATGGGGCGGGGGTGAATGCCGCCGCTGCATGCTCCAGTGATTTCGCGATCTGCTCCCGCATTTGCGTTTCAAGCAGCGCGCGATTTGGGTTCCGGGTTTC
>Ga0224452_1000036_pt1 | contig 20752 bp, 17 predicted proteins | sample PLM2_30_b1metaG_FD_172494 | JGI IMG/M metagenome (GOLD analysis project Ga0224452, IMG submission 172494) | Groundwater sediment microbial communities from an aquifer in East River, Colorado, USA - PLM2_30_b1 | ecosystem: Environmental > Terrestrial > Soil > Riparian zone | place: USA: East...
TTCCGAACATGAAATCGGAACGCGTTGTCCTCAACGCGTTGGCAACCCGACACGCACCACACTACGCCTTCGGCGGTTTGTTGGCATCGTCTTCAGAGAAGCCGATCCACCTTTGAAGGTGCGACAGAGCTATGACTACTGAGTTTGATCACAAGATCTTCTGCAACAAATCAGCAAGGCGCCAGCCAGCTTTGTGCAGTTCGTCTCGGACAATATTCGTCGCCCATTCTCGATAACTGACTTGACCGTACTGAGGTTTTTCATCCGCCTCCCCGGTGGCGACGACGCGATCTTCTTCCTGTTGCGGGTGTACATTCACAAATTGCAAGCGCGCATGCGCCTCGCGCGCGATCGGCAGGATTTCGTCGGCCCATATTTCGGCATAATTATCGTCGACGTTTGATGGCATTCGCCAATTGCTCGGTTCGTGTGTAGCCATTTCGTGGACAAGCTCTCTTTTGAATGGTTCGATCTGCGCCTGCAATTCGCTCTTCGGCAGCATACCGAGCTCTTGAGGGAAAAGCGCGTTCACTGCGTCGTAGTCCCAAAAGCCGTGGAACTTTTTCTTGTGAATACCGCGCCGCCGCGGCGGCTCATCGCTTAACTCCAGTGTAAACGTATTTCCACCTTCATCCCCGAGAGCCGATTTATTTTTGTCCGGATCGGTGACCTGGCCTTGCTGATCAAAATATTCCGCGCCTACGTGCAATGGCTGGTGAATGTCGGCGACGTAATGAGCCAGCAAAAGAACGGCCACGGCTTTCGTGATCTTGCGGTCGTTTTGTTCGGACACTCGCCCCTGCAGGACTTGGACGCAGTAGGGAATCATATGTACGATGTCCCATTTGCTGCGACCAGCTGTGCCTTCGTGGTAAACTTGTGGCGGCACGACCGGAACGTCAGTGTAGTGAAACCAATGGTGCGAAGGCGCAGCCGAATTCATGTCGTGCGTCGGCTGATTCGCTCGCCAGAAATCACGCAGTTGCCTGTCAATCTTCCAATGTGCTGAGAAATGGAATGACTTCGGATCATCCACTCCTTTTTTGTCCCAACCTTTGATCTCGTCTGCGATTACCGCAGCTCTTTCCAACGTAAGCCCGTCGAGCAACGCACGAATTTTCGCAGCCGCAGGCGTATTCGCCAGGCGTTCGTCGGCAATGGCGCCGACGATCTCATGACCCAGCGGACCGTATGCAAGAGTCGAAACTCGAAGCGCGAGGAGCGCGCAAGCAATCAAGATTCCTCGGCCCTTGAAGTTCATCAATGTAGCACACCGATCAAAATTTCAGCGACGCATCCAGCAAATGGTATTGCCATGCGAATAATCCGAACGCGATTCCGCCAATCGCCAGAAGAATTGCATGAACGCGAAACCACAGGCCATGCCCCGGAAGCTTGGCAAAGCGAGCGGCGACAATGATCAAAAGAACGACACCTGCCATCAAGAGCCATCCAAAGACATGAAATGTCTGCAGCCACGGATTTATGGCATCACCGAGGATTACGACATGTTCCAATCCCTGGCTCAAAACGATCACAGGCGCGAGAATGAAAATCAATTCGCCCAGGCAAACGACTCGCGAAAGCACATACAGCACGCGATCGGTTTTTGCGTTGAACAACGGGCGATCGTATTTCTTGCGGACCAAAACTGCGGCGGGCCAGAGCAATACGGTCAAAAGGACTAGCACCAAGTTTCCACCGATGACCAAACCCACAATAATCTTGCTGGCGTACCACGGAACGCGCTGACCTTCGAAGACAGCAGGGAAGGGGAGCATTTCGCGCACAGTGCCGGACGAGGCGCGACGAAACGCGATTCTTTCCAAGCCATCAATCTCGCTATAAATGAGCGGAGCAATCTCCTTCCATTTTTTCAATTCGCCGCCCTGATTTTTCTCTCCTTCGACAGTGAGAATGCCGTCCTTATCGCTGCTAACGCGAAACTGACTGAGCAATGCCAAAATTTTCAGGAACGTTGTTTCTCCACGGCGCGTTCCATCATAAACGCCGCTCACTGCGCGGCCATCGGACTTCGCGATGTTTGGATCGACATCGACCTTCGGTTCGCCTGGACTCGGGAAATAGCGATTTACAAAGGTCCGCCAGACTTCGCCCCGACCGCCGCCAACGTTCTTACCGAGACTGTTGTAGGATATGAAATAACCAACGTGTGCATGGGGTACGAGGACCATGTCGCTGTGGAAATAAACTGTGTCGCCGCCATGAGCGATGACGCGCACGGGATTCGTCAAATATTCCATGAAAGTAATGCCCAAGCCGTTGATCGTCGGATGAAGTTCAAACTGGCGCGTTTCCATTTGCCGCACAGTTTCGGGCTTCAAAATAGCGACCCCGTCGACGCTGCCATCCTGAAGAAAGGCGAGTATAAAGCGCGTCATGTCTGCAGCGGTAGTCGAGAGTGCGCCGGCGGGCGCGGCTTGAACGAATTCGAAATCGCGCGGCTTCTTCGCGGTGTTGAGATAACCTTTTGACATTTGGGCCGCGAGCTGCGGTGGCAACGGCTGATCGAAGGTCGAGTTAGTCATCCGCAGCGGCTTCAAAATGTGGTTGTCGATGTAACGTTCGAATTTTTCGCCGCTCACACGCTCGACGATGTATCCGGCAAGCGTGAATCCATAATTGGAATAGGAAGGGACTTTGCCCGGCGGGAAAATGCGAGCCGGCATTTGATTCACGAGGTAGGTGCGCAGCGGTTTCATGTCGCTCGAGTGGGCCACGAACAAATTCTTCAATGTGTCCTCGAATCCGGCCGTGTGAGTGAGCAATTGCCGCAGCGTGACAGGTTGCGAATATGTTTTTGGAATCGCGAAATCGAGGTAATCATTGACGTCATGATCGAGATCGAGCTTGCCTTGCTCGACCAACTGCTTCACGGCTGTGGCAGTAAATAATTTTGAAATCGAGCCTGGACGAAACAAAGTCTGATCGGGGAGCACAGGCTTCTTCGCTTCGACATCAGCGTATCCGTAGCCCTTTTGAAATAACACTTGACCATCTTTCACGACCGACACGACAGCGCCCGCAATGTTACGGTTTCGCAATTGCGACGGAATCAGTGCGTCGAGAAAAGTTTCGAAGTCGGCTTTCGTTAATTCAGGTGGCGGACCTCGCTCAGGCGCGACGGCAAGAACTTGTGCTGGCGGCGGTGAAGGCCCCGGCATTAGCGGCGATGGCGCTGGTCCCTGAGCCTGGGCCGCACTTGCCAGTGCCCAGATTAGCGTTGCGGCCAAATGGACGCCAAGAGTGGCTTTTTGCATTGGGAGCCAGTGTGCCAGTTGCGATAGGTCTGACAAGAGCGTGATTTACACGCCCTTTGTTCCTGCGAGGCGCGATTGGATTATTTCGATCCGCTTTTGCAATTTTTCGGTATGCGACCCAGCCCAGTAGATCTGGCCACAGCCGATGCAACGCCGGAATTGCTCGTAATAGATTTTAGTGAGCGGCTCAAGCTTCTCAATCACGTCGGCTTTGGGGACTTCTCGCAGTTTTTCATTGCAGCGAAGGCATCGCGTCAACGGAGCAATCGATTCGAAAAGGTCAAAGCGGCGGATCACTTCAATAGTTTGCTCATCGGCGTTTTGGGAACGGGGACAATACCCGAGGAGGACAATCGCATGCATGAGCAGGCGTCGGTCACGCGTCAACAGCGCCCGGTTTTCGCGTTTCATAATGTCTAGTAATTGGCGGTCATTCGCTTGCTGATCGTAGGCAACGTCAAAACCGAGCAGGCGGAGGTTGCGTGTGAGTTTACCCAGATGCCCATCGGCAATAAAGCTACTAATAGAAGGGAGTTGTAATCGTTTTTCCTTTAGGTGCGTAGGACATGTTCCAACTGGAAAAACCTCAATTTCTGCATCGCTCGGGAGCGAATAATCGAAATTGATCGGCTGTCGATTCAGCAGAATTAAATCAACTTCTGGATGCGGGACGCCGCAGGATTCAATTACATCTTTTACCGATGTCTTTTCCGTCAGATTCCGCTCGATGAGTCCGCCGCCTACCCTGGGGCCGAGGAAGAAAGCAAGGTCACCGTGAAACTTCAGCCGGACTGTGAACGGCTTCACGTTACTTCACAATTCGCGCATTGGCGTAAGCGTACTCAAAAGTGGTTGCACGCGGTCGACCTTGTAACTTGCCCGGACCAAGAGGTTCGTCTTCGCCGAAATAGCAGTCGATTTGCCACCGGCGCAGCCCACCACCGGTATCCATGATCCTCCAGCGATTGCTGCCAAAAACCTTTTGCACCTCCGGAGAGGATGTCTCGAGGATAGCTCCATGGCGCAAAGCACCTTGAGTTGACTTCATCGCAGCGGAATAGCGCGGCACCAGAACGCCACCTCCGCCTGTGGGGTGCGAAGCGAACGCATATGAACCACCGCCGCCATAGGAAATGTAGTGTTTTCCATTGACTGCCGCAGTGATTTGGCCGAAGCCCTCCTTTTTCACGGAGCGAAGAAAATCACGCGGATATGTCCGCCCATGCAATCCGGGTTTTGTGACACGTGTCGCGTCAAAGCCTCGCTCGAAAGTGAATCCGGACTCTTTCGGTGTGTAATACAGCGTGCATACCACGAAGTATTCGCCGTTATGTCCTTGAGGCCGCCGCGCTAATTTCTCGTTTTCGTAGGCAAGGCGCTGCACTACTTCGGGCCATGGAATGTCCGCGCTAAGCTGCAAACAGCTCGCTGTTAAAATGGCGAAGCTGGCGATCAGTCGCCGAACACCGATTCGACTGGTCCGCCAATTAGAATTTCGATGGGAAGTCGTTTCCATTCGTATTCATAAGGAGGTTGTTTCCATTGAAATTGCTCCGGATAAGTCTTGCGGATGTGTTTGATGATTCGCACTCCTGTGAGAAAAGGCCGGAACTCATCCCGATCAAGCACGTGAATCTGCGAGCCGCCGCAGAGCTCATCCGCGAATTTCTGAAAAGTCGGTTGAAAATAATTCTCGCGAAAGAAAACGCCCGGCAGCTTCAATGCGTTTAGTTCGCTGCAAAGTTTCTCCGCATCAATAAATGGCGCGCCAAAGATTTCAAACGGCCGCGTTGTGCCGCGCCCCTCAGAAATGTTTGTGCCTTCCAGCAGGCACAGCCCGGGATAAACCGTGGCGGTATCAAGAGTTGGCATGTTGGGCGAAGGTATGATCCACTGCAGACCTGTTTGGTCGGACCACATCTCGCGCTTGCAATTTTTCATCGGCAAAACCCATAACTCGCATTTTGGAAACGCTTCGTCTCGAAATTGCTGCGCAAGTTCGCCGATGGTGCGACCATGCCGCACACGAATGGGATGCATCCCGACAAACGATTTGTAATCCGGATTTAGCACCGGCCCTTCTGTCGTGACGCCATTTATCGGATTCGGTCGGTCGAGGACGACGACTGCGACGCTGCTTTGTTCGCACGCGCGCATACAAAGATACATCGTCCAGATGAAGGTGTAATAGCGCGCGCCGATGTCCTGGAGATCGATAAGCAAAACATCGAGATCCCGCAGTATCTCCGCGGTCGGCTCGCGATGTTCCCCGTACAGACTGTAAACTGGAATGCGAAGGCGCGGATGCTCGTAGCTTTTCCACTGCACCATGTTGTCCTGCGTCTGGCCAAGAAATCCATGTTGCGGACCCAAGAACGCGGCGAGACGAAAGAGATCGCCACTGTGTCGTTCTAGAATTCGCGACGCGTGTTCGAGTGTTGACGAAACCGACGCCGGATGAAGCAATGCACCGACGCGAGCGCCGCGAAGTTTCTTCGGCCAAAGTTCCGCTAGATGATCAAGTGGTAATTGAACAGGCATGGCGCCTTTCTAACGAAATCGTCCTCCTTTTCGTCGTCGTCCTCGTAATTGAACACAGGCCGGATCGAGGACGAGGAGGAGAACGAGGACGAGAACGAAAATTTCTGCAAACATACAAAGATTTGCTTCACTTTAGTGCGCGTTTTTACGCATGCTTTGTCGCATGACGGAGAGCAAAATCGCGATCAGCGTGATCCCAGCGCACAGCTTCGCGAACAACTCGCCATGTCGCGTGTAGAACGTTAGCTCGTGCTCGGTTGGAACGTTGATCTCACCAGTAAGAACGCCCTCAGTGAATGTGCTGCCCGTGTCATCACGTAAGACCTGAGTGACACGGCCGAATTCATTGATAAAACAGGTCACCCCAGTGTTTGCGGCCCGAACCATGGGGCGACGTGTTTCTACACAGCGAAAAATTGCGTTCGCCAAATGCTGATGCGATCCGGCGGAACGCAAAAACCATCCGTCATTTGTTATGTCTACAAGCAAGTTCGCGCCGGGGCTTGTCTCCGAAGGGAGCACGAATCTTCTCGCGAGTTCACCTATGGTATCTTCGAAACAGATTAACGGGGCCACTTGGACATCGCTGTTCGTCAGGCTTAACACTGTAAATTCGTTTCCGGGTTTAAAATCACCGGGCACCTGATCACCTACAATTCGTGCGAGCAGCGGCACGGAATGCCGCCCCGGGACGTATTCACCGAACGGCACCAGGTGAACTTTTCGATAAACCTGCACTCGCTCACCGCCGTCTGAAATAAGTAGCGCCGCGTTGTAAACGCCAAGGTTGTCTTCATCAATCGTTCCCAGGAGAAGATCGCTCTCCGCCGATGCCGCCAGATCCATCACGAATTTGTTGCTTTCCTGCTCTGCAAGTACCGGTCCCGGCATCGAACTTTCCGGCCAGATCAACAAATCAGGTGGAGGATTTGAACGCAGCGCGATTTCGCTCAGCCGCTGGAATTCATCGAAAATTTTTATCGTAAACTGCGGATCGAACTTTTGGTGTTGAGGAACATTCGATTGCACAGCGGCAATGCGCAGCGGTTTCGTGGCCGGTGAAACCTGGCCTGCGCGGAGCCCGAAGGTCAGAACTCCCACAATGGCTGCCATCGTGAGTGTCAGGTCAAAATGCGGTCGTGTGGTATGCGTGCTCGCCTCAAGAATCAAGCGGCGCACAGTTGTCAGCAAGATCACGTTGGCGAATGCGACCATGAACGATAAGCCAGCGATGCCGGTGAACTCTGCGATTTGAATCAGTGGCCAGTTGCCGTGTAGGGCCACACCCAGGCCATTCCAGCCCCAGCCGGAGAAAACCCAGCCGCGTAACCATTCCTGCGTTGTCCATGCTGCAGCGAGAAGGAAAGCAAGCACAAGGTTGTTCGCCGATTTTGTCCATGGCGATCGCAGCGGAGGTGCTGCGCTGCGGGCTTGGGCCAGCATCTGGTCCCATTTGCTCGCGCCCGATTCCTTCTTTTCTCTCGGCCGGAGCAATCCGCAAAACCACGCCCACAATGCGAAATAAATCGCCATGTAAAATTGAAGAACAAACCAGCCGAGGACCGTGACGGTTGTAAGCCACGAGAGAGCGGTCCAGAAAAACACCAGTCCGGCGACGTAGCCGAGCGCAAGATTCCGAAGCCAGGAATAACGGGATGCCTCGCCGGAAAACCAAATCGCGGCGATTAGCGGGATAAGCGCGATCCAGCAGAGCCAGGTCAGATTAAACGGCGCAAAACAGCCAGTGTAGAGAAGCCCGCTACAGATTGCTGCCAGCCACGGCCAGGCGTGCAGCACTTTCGACGACCAGCTCACCGGCATCATTCATTCAGCCTTGACTCGGCATCTGTTTGCAGCCACTCCCAAAGCCGATTGAGTTTTTCGCTGACTTGCGCCTTTATCCGAATGAGTTCTGTCGAATCAAATTTTCCATTTTCAGGACGACGCTGCGCGAAAAGGTAATACTTGATCTTGGGCTCTGTTCCCGACGGACGCACCGCGATGCGCGTTCCATCTTCCAGTTCAAAAATCGACATCTTCTCTTTGGGAACCAGATCGCCTTCGACGTCCTCGATCATGTTCGTTTCAAAATTTTTGATACTGACCACCCACGATCCGAGTACCTCGGGAAACGGGTTTGTGCTGTACGACTCAGCCAGGCGGGCAATTTTGTTTGCGCCTTCTGCTCCTTCGAAAACGAGCGAGCCGTTTTTCTCCGCAAAATAGCCAAACGTCGAGAAGATTTCGTCAAGCAAGTGATCGACTGTCTGGCCGCGCGATTTCGCATAAGCGGCTACTTCGCAAAACATGATTACCGCGCCGTTGCCGTCCTTATCGCGAACGAAGTCGGCGCCACTGTAACCGTAGCTCTCTTCACCGCCGAAGACGTAAAATGAAGAGTGCGTGAGACGAAGCCGTCGGGTTTCTTGTTCGTTTAGATTGACGTAATTCTGTCGCAGCTGTTCGGGGACTGCGCGCTCGTACTTGCCAAGCTTCGCCCCGATATATTTGAAACCGGTCAGCGTTTCGACACAGCGCAAACCATAACGCTCAGCGATCGCCTTTTGCAGATCGGTCGTGACGAAAGTTTTGATAATTACGGCGCGTGACGCGTTCTGCTCATTCAGTACCCCCTTATCGAACAGTGTCTTGATTCGATACCACGCAAGGAGCGAACCCGTCTGATTTCCCGTCAGCAACTTCATTGTTCCGTCCTTACCGCGAACTGCAGCTCCCATTCGATCGCAGTCCGGATCGGTCGCGACGACCAGATCGGCGCCTTCCTTTTGAGCAAGATTAATTGCCATCGTTAACGCCTCGGCGTTTTCTGGGTTCGGCGATTTTACTGTCGGGAATCGACCGTCGAAGCGATCCTGCTCCGGCACCACTTGGAAATTGAAACCGAGTCGTGTGAGCATCGACTTGATGATTACGCTGCCGGTTCCGTGGAGCGGCGTGTAGACGATCCGGAGCGATTTCGCTTCGCGAATCACCTGCGGATCAAGAACCAATGTTTCGAGGCGCCGCATATAAGCTTGATCGACGTCCTTTCCGATCATCGTCACTTTTCCCTGTCGATCTTTTGGAACCGATGTGAACGATTCAGTCGCGATTGCATTCACTTTGGCAATGATGCCGCTGGCGTGGGGCTCGATCACCTGTGCACCGTCGCTGAAATAAACTTTGTAGCCATTATCATACGGTGGATTGTGACTCGCCGTGATTACGATGCCGGCGTTTGCTTTCAGATAACGAACAGCAAAGGAAAGTTCTGGCACGGAGCGCGGGCCGTCGAACACGCACGCGTCGCAACCGTTTTCGGCTGCGATTATCGCAGCAAGCTCGGCGAATTCCTTTGAGAAAAAACGCGGGTCATACGCAATTACAAGCTTTGGCTTCGCCGAAATCTGTTGCCGTCGATTCCAGTCGTGCAGATAAGCAACGAGCCCGCGCGTCGCGCGGTTGATGTTAAAAAAATTCATTGCATTCGTGCCGACGCAGGGAAATTGAGGTCGCTCGTCTTCGCGCGCGTTTCCGCGCTCCGCGGGCGTAATGATTTTCCCAATCGTTCGGCCACGAAGACCACCCGTGCCAAACGCTAGCGTCTGGTAGAAGCGGTCGTTTAGCTCTGGCCATTCCCAGCCATCGACCAACTGATTAACAGAGTTGAAGTAGAGATCTGTCGTTGAACCGGCCAACAGGCTGCGAATGTTTCTTGCCGAGGATTCCATCAATCGCCGATCGGCAACAGCGCCCTTAATTTTTACAGTGAGTTCTTCCACGTCATCTGGCATTGCTGCCAACTGTTCCGGCATGACTGGTCTTTGCAAGCCGTACCATGCCAGCGCATGGAGGGGCGAGTTCTGTCTCGCCCTCCGTCATTTGACCGCGGATCACGCGGATTACACGTCACTGCTCTCCTGACTTCAGAGTTCGTGGCGGTCACGAGATTGCGGTCGATACCCTAGCGGCGCCGTGGCGATATCTTCGAGAGCCATCCCGGGAGATTTAAGAATAGTCGTTTCGGTTGCGCGGGTAGAAACGTTGCCGGCGAATGCCTCACCGATCCCCGTATAAATTTTCGAACGGGAAAGGATCACGTCGCCGGAGTCTTTCACGGTGCCTTTGCGTGAATCGACGAACACAGATTCGCCATCGCTTCATCATCCAACTCGCGCCAGGCCGGGCGACACGCACCGACTGCGTTGACTGTCAGAACAGTCGCTTGGAGGAGTCCGAAAATAACTCCAACTAACTAAGACGAACAACTCATCGCCCGCTTTGGAGCGTGGCGCTGCCAGAAAGGTTGACAGTCTCGTGACCTCGGTAAATACTACGCCAACTTGGCGTGCGGCTGATGCTGGGCGTTAAGCGGCAGCAAGATTGTTTTTGGCGGTAGTAAAGAGAGCGTCACGACGCCGTAACGTTTCACAGCGAAGTTAAGGAAGAGGACTTCGAAAGATTCATGAAAGAATGAATTAATTCCGTTCCATCCAAACATATGAACAGCATGAATCATCCACACACCCACGGTCAGGCACATCACGAACCGCCGCCTCACAACATGATGGTAGCTGGAGAACAGAGTATCTTTCTTTCACATCTTCCCATGTTTATGTCCCCTCACAATTTCCAAGGCATCTTGGAGGTATCGTTTACGAAGGACGGGAAAACTGTGGATGAAATCTATTTTAAGGATAGACAAAGCCACCCCAAGGTGAAGATGTACACCTTGCAGCCCAAACCTATCAAACCCGTCAGTGTCTTTGGGTTGGACTTCAAGCCAACGTCCCGCTCGTTCAGGGGGACGGTCTTCCGCGGCCACTTGGAACGGGGCGGCCAGATAATTGACGCGCTCAGAGAAGTTGATGTCACTGTGAAGAGAGTTGTCTATTCCCGGAAGTTTGACGTAAAACAACTCCAGAAATCCGAAGAACTCGAGTACATCTTGTTTGGAAGTGGCCAGGAACTATTTCTAGCCCATGTGATCTCCGCCCCGCCGGATTTTGATCAAATCTTGTCTATCAAGATCGATCGTACGTTTACCGACGAAGAGATAAGCACCAAGGTGCGTATCGTAATTCCGAATCGAACCAATGCTGCATCCCAAAGGCTCAAGGCAAAGGAGAAAACCCAAGCGCGAGGCCATATCACCGGAGCGCATCAGTTCTTAGACTTACAGATCGAAGCGGGTGTGGAGTTTTACTTCGAGGAGGGAGAACTTCTTAATCCGGCGACTTTCGATCAGACCGCTGAGGAAAAAAAGGCAGGATTTTAAGAACATAGTGGGCATGACGGCAGGCGGCTTCACGCTGGCAACCAGCAACTCCCGATGTCACTCGTTGTAAACATCCATAGAACGTAGGGTCGGTCTGTGAATCTCGCTCTACTAACCGACATCCCAGCGAGTCGCAGCATCGTAAAGGAACAGTTTTTAAAGATTGAACCTCCGTCTTCTTTGATTCCAATCGCTGATTACGGAAAATGAACACCGGATCGACAATCCCATCTATTCAGTTCATCTTCTTAGGGATCTTTTCCTGTCTTCCTGCTTTCCTGATTATTTTCCGCTTCGTAACTGATCGATACACCAGCATTGCAGCGGCAATATCTTCTATGGCCATGCCCAGAGATTTGAAGATAGTGGTTTCGTTTGCGCGGGCAGGAACCTTACCAGCTAGTGCTTCGCCAAGCTCGGCGTAAATTTTCGCGCCGGAAAGAATCACATCGCCGGACTCCTTTAGCGCTGCTTCGCGTGAATCGACAAAGATGACATTGCTCATTGCTTCGTCGTCGAGCTCACGCCAGTCGGGGCGACACGCGCCGATTGCATTCACATGACAACCGCGTTTAAGCCAGGCGCCTTTCAAAACAGGTGTTTTCGAGTTCGTCACAGTGACGATCACATCTGCGCCGCGCACCCCTTCTTCGACAGATGTTGCCGTGGCGCTAATTTCTTTTGCGAATCGCTCCGCATGTTCGCAGGTAGGACTCCAGACGCGAATCTCCTCAAAATCTCGAACAAGTCGCAGTGCTTCCACGTGACTGTGCGCCTGTACGCCGCTGCCGAGGATCGCTAGAATTTTTGCCTCGCGCGATGCGAGTAGTTTTGTTGCTGCTGCAGACACTGCCGCAGTGCGCATTTCCGTGATTAATCTGCCATCCATTATCGCAAGAGGCGTACCGGTTTCCGGATCGACGAGAAGAATTGTTGCCATGTGCGTCGGGATTCCGCGCTCCGCGTTCGATGGATAGAACGTCACCGCTTTGAGCCCAAGTCCGTCTGGCGTCAGCGCCGGCATCAAACCGAGGAATCCGGTCGCCGCGGCGACATCGACATTAATGACCGAGCGCACCGGTTGGGTCACTTTGCCTGCCGAAAATTCGATCAATGCTTTTTCCATTGCGGGAATGAGTTCCGCCATCTGCAAATGCTCGCGCACTTGGTTTTCGTTGAGGAAAAGCAGCTGATCAGTTTTCATTTGTTCGATCGCGGATGGCATGGGTAACACAGATAAACACCATAATCTTGATCTTAGCTTCATTATCCGTGCTATCCGCGTAATCCGTGGTCTTCTGTTCGGATGCAATGAATATGTCTGAGAAATTACAAACTCGGTGCGTGATCGTCGGCGGTGGCCCGGCCGGAATGATGGCCGGTTATTTACTTGCGCGGGCCGGCGTGCCGGTCGCGGTGTTGGAGAAGCATGGCGATTTCAATCGCGATTTCCGCGGCGACACGATTCATCCATCCACACTGGAGCTAATGCACGAGCTCGGGTTGCTCGATGAGTTTCTAAAACAGCCTCATCAAGAAGTGCGCGAGTTACGCGCTGTGGTGAACGGACAGGCGGTGCCAGTCGCTGATTTCAGCAAGCTCCCCACGCGTTGCAAATTCATCGCGTTCATGCCGCAGTGGGATTTTCTAAATTTTGTCTCTAGCCACGCCAAGCGGTTTCCAACTTTCCAGCTGCATATGGAAACCGAGGTCCTCGATCTCCTCATCAACGACAACTGCGTGATAGGTGTGCGCGCAAAAACGCCGCGTGGCGAGTTAGACGTGCGGGCGGAGCTAGTCATTGGCGCGGACGGCCGGCATTCGATCATTCAAATGCGTGCCGGCTTTGAGCGGCGAGAGTTTGGCGTGCCAATCGACGTCCTCTGGATGCGAATTTCCAAAAAGCAAGACGACCCGGAACAATCGTTCGGCTTTTTTCAGCACGGCAAACTGCTCGTGTTGCTCGATCGCGGCGGTTACTGGCAGGCTGGCTTCGTGATTCCCAAAGACGGCTTTGAGGAAATCAAAGCGCGCGGTCTGCGGGAGTTTCAAAATGACATCGTTACCTTCGCTGGATTTCTGCGGGATCGAGTGGCCGAGTTGGATGATTGGTCGAAGATCAAATTGCTGACGGTGCAAATCAATCGGCTGCGCGATTGGTGCCGCGAAGGATTACTTTGCATCGGCGATTCTGCGCACGCCATGTCACCAGCCGGTGGCGTTGGGATTAACCTTGCGATTCAAGATGCCGTTGCGACAGCCAATCTCCTCGCGGAGAAACTGCAGAGTGGTTCAGTTTCCGTGGACGATTTGCGCGAAGTGCAGATCCGCCGTGAATGGCCAACTCGGTTCATTCAAGGGATGCAGGTATTCATTCATCGTAGAGTTGTCACCGGCCGAGCGTCGAATCGTAAAAACTCTTTGCCGTTCGTGCTTCGGTTGCTGAAATGGTTTCCGATTCTGCGACAATTGCCTGCTCGTTTCATTGGCCTCGGTCCGCGTCCCGAACACTTCCGCAGCCCGAGTGTAGTGTAGGAATGTCACGTTTGTTTTGCACGCATCGGCCGGATACGATCAATCATGCGGCTCGATCTGAATAGCATCCGCGCAGCGCATGAACGCATTCGGCCACATGTACATCGTACGCCGGTGTTGCGGAGCGAGCGCCTGAACGAAGCGAGTCGCGCGGCCCTGTACTTTAAATGCGAAAATTTTCAGAAGATTGGCGCGTTCAAGGCGCGTGGCGCGACAAATGCCGTCTTTTCACTCGACGAAGCAACCGCGGAGCGCGGTGTGGCGACGCATTCGTCCGGCAACCATGGAGCGGCGGTGGCGCGAGCGGCAAAACTGCGCGGCATTCCGGCACATATCGTAATGCCATCGAACTCAGCGAAGGTGAAGATGCGCGCCGTGGAAGGCTACGGAGCTCGCGTTGTATTGTGCGAGCCCACGGAAGCAGCGCGCGAGGCGACCTGCGCAGATGTGATTTCGAGCACGGGCGCGACGTTGATTCATTCGTTTGAAAACGAAGAAGTGATGGCAGGGCAGGGGACAACGGCGGTGGAGTTGCTCGAGGACGTTCCTGATCTCGATCTTGTGATGTGTCCGATCGGCGGCGGTGGATTGCTCTGCGGCACGGCGGTCGCAGCGAAGTCGATGCGACCAAGCGTCAAAGTGATTGCGATTGAACCGGAGAACGTTGATGACGCAGCCCAATCATTTCGTGCCGGAAAAAGAATCGTCACCAAGAAGAAATTCACAATCGCCGATGGACTGCGGACAAATATCGGTGAGCCAAACTTTGCGATCATCCAGCGTTACGTAGATGATATTGTGACCGTGAGCGAGGAAGCAATCGTTTCGGCGATGCGCACGATGTGGGAGACAATGAAGATCATCATCGAGCCGTCAGCGGCTGTTCCGTATGCCGCAATTCTCGAGCGAGTAGTCGACGTCGGCGGAAAACGTGTCGGAATTATTCTCACGGGCGGCAATGTTGATCTGGACGCGCTGCCGTGGATGATCACGCGGTAGAGACATCGCATTGCAACTTCGGCGTTTTGCGCCAAAGACGCTATCTCACTTTCGGCCTGGGGCATCGCCCCCCCGGGAGTTTGATTTGCCGCTGAATCGCGTTTTCAGCGCTGGCGTTTGGGCTTTCACGGATCCTGGGGCGTTGCCCCAGGCTCGAGAAACATAAATGCTGCGCCTTTGGCGCTAAACACTAAGCTGGGATATCCGGACGGCAGCGCGCCGTGCCTACTACGAATTTTCTTTGTATGGGGAACCATCGGCCGCGCCAGAATCGAAACGTATATTCGTAGGAGGAGTTAATCAGGTATGAAAGGGATAAGTGTAATCACAGCGGTATTTATTCTAGTGTTCGTCACTGTTGCTGCGCGCGGAGCGCACCTGGACAGGATTTCAGCGCAGACCGGAATCCCCGTCGCTACGCTGCAGGCAGAAAGGGCGTCGACCGGACTTGGCTGGGGGGAATTGGAGAATGCGCACCTGCTGGCTAACGCGCTCGCTGCTAATGGGTCTAATCTGACCTTCAACGACCTCGTATCCATGCACCAGGCTGGGCAGGGCTGGGGCAAAATTGCGCACGATAACGGGGTAAACCTCGGCAGGATTGTGAGCAGTGCGCACCGCTCAAGCCAGGCAACGATGCATGCGCAAAACCTCAGCACGGTTCATGGCAAGAGGACTGCGGTCCATGGAAGGAGCACCGCCTCCGCTCATGGCAAAAGCGCAACGAGTATCGGCCGCGGCCATAGCGCCAGAACGACCAGCGCCCACGGCTTTGGTCACAGTTCAAACTCTAGGTCCCGTTTCAGCGGATCTCATGGAATGAGCATGAGCCATTTCGGTTCATCCCATGCTAAGGGCTCGATGGGCCACGGTGGCGGCATGCATTCGAGTCACGTTGGCGGCCACGGCAGGTAAGCAGAGCGCATTTAGGATTGAAATTTAGCGCGTGCTACGGTTGTCGCACTGCATGCCCGTAGCGTGCGCTGTCCTCAGCGCATTGGTCAATCGCGACGGGCGGGATCCGCTGAGCGGAGCGGACACTACAGCAGAGGCGAGAACACGCGGCGACTGAGGGATTGCTAACGCCAACAGTTATCTAAACTTCTGTCGTCGCCCAGAATTTGCCGAAGGCCCGTGGCCAGCTTCGGTCGATGACGCTGTTTCGAGCAGATTCGCCCATGCGCTTCCGCAGTGCGGGATTCGTTACCAACGCTCGAATCGCGCGCGCGAAATCTTCCACGTCGTGTGATTTGGTGATCAGACCGTTGGCCTTGTCTTCTACTAATTCCTTGGGCCCGCCGGAGTCGGAAACGACTACGGGTACGCCGCATGCTTGCGCTTCGAGGATTACGTTGCCGAACGTATCGGTTGTGCTGGGGAAGACAAAAATGTCCGCGGATGCGTACGCGGTGGCCAATTCGTTCCCGGTCAGATATCCGGTGAAAAACGCTTCCGGCAAAGCTTCCGTGAAAGCCTCGGAATAAGGGCCGTGACCGACAATGAAAAGTTGCACCGGCAGTCCCTCCTGCCGCAGAAGGCGATAAGCGTCTGCGAGAATATCCAAGTCTTTCTCCCGTGAAATCCGACCAACGTAGAGGAGGCGAACCTCGCCATTGCACGCGCCGAATCTTTCGAAGAACGCCGGTTCGCGTCGAGCAGGATGAAACAGTTCAGTGTCGAGCCCGCGCGGTAAAATTTTCAGTTTTGCGGAATCAAATCCGTGCTTGATCCAACTTTGTCGATACTCTTCGGAATTGACGAAAACGGTGTCGAGCTGGCCATAGAACCAATGCATATAACGCCACGCCATGCTTTCAAGGAAGCCGTCCTCGGTTAGAATGCGGATGTATTGGGGAAAATCGGTGTGATAAATGCCGCTTGTTTGCAGGTTGAGCATCTTGGCGGCGAGCAGCGCAGTCAACCCGACCGGGCCCGGGGTGCTGATGATAATCTCACTGAATTTCTCCCGTTGGACGTAATCCAGCATCTGGAGAATCGGCGGAAAACTCAATTTCTGTAGTTCGTACTCCGGCAATTCAAATTCCCCGATGGGCGGGAAGTTTTTGATTGGGATATCGAAAATGTGCAGCTCGCTGTGCGAAGTTACGACGATCAGTTCCTTCCCGGCTTCTGCGCCAGCGCCGGTCATTTTGCGGATCGTGGTGGCGACCCCGTTAACGTCCTCTAGCGTGTCGGTGAACCACGCCCGTTTGCGATTCTGCAAAGGGATCGGCACTGCGCCCGTCAATTCCTCAAAAATACTTCGCAACCATTTTCGAGAGGGTGCCTGACTGTGAAAGCCGTAGATGTACGGGGTAAGAATTACGAGGATCGGGACAATCGCGCTAAGCGCCTGCATGCTTTCGACCATGTTACCGCTGCCGATTTGCTGAACGAACTTTTCGAAGAATCGAAACGCCAGCTGCTCGGCCACCATATTCGCCATGAGAAACGTTCGCCGCTCGGGTTCGCTGACCTTGTCCAAATGTGCTGCGAGTTCCGCCTTTACCTCCGGCCGCGCGAAATAGCCTGAAAGCTCTTTCCAGAGCGATACGTTCGCAGGTTTGACAAAGTCGAAAATTTTCCCTGATAAGACGCCTTGGACGATAAACTCCGTTTTCTCTTTTAGAGTGAACTCCGTGGGCGCCCGGCCTTCCATGAAACGTGAAAACATTTTCTCCAGCAGAGCCGCGCCAGGCCCGAGTTTTTCGTGAAAACGGTCCTGGATGAAACATGCAACAGTGTTGTAGAAGCCGTGCGAAAGAATTAGAGGCGTTCCTCCCTGGCCTCGCGTCTCGCAATCGCCGTTGCGAACAAATTCGAGAAATTCTTCCGCAGAATCCGCAGTGGGCGTTTCCGTAAAGGCCGAAGCGGCAAACTGCCCTCCGTGATCATCCGACCCGCCAACGAAAATCTTTTTCCACGGTTCCTCGTGTGTCGGGGCAAGATCATGCCGCTTTGCGAGCTCGTCGATCTTGTCCGGCGTCAGTTGCCCAAAAAGAGTCTTGGCAAGTTCGCTAAGGAGCGCATCGCGCAGGCCGTTGATACCCTCGAAATGCCTGAAGAGAAGAATGAGCTGCTCAAGATGGCGTGTCTCCAGCTTTCCGTTCACGCTGTAAAGAGGATGTGCGACTGCGTGCGTGATCTGCGCGGCTTGCAGGTAGCGCTGCAGCTCGAAGATATTATCTCGGACCGCCTCAATGTCGCGATGTTGCTGCTCTGAGATTCCCCAAACGAGAATGTGCAGCTTGCATGGGTCGTGGGGGAAAAACGTCGTGACCTGTTCGCTTACAAACGTGCGAGGCAGGTGCGCAATCTGTAGGCAACCCTCGATCGTATCGTGGTCGGTAATGGTGACGTAATCCATTCCGTGCTCGAGTAATTGTGCGTACAATTGCTGTGGGTCTGAATAGCTGTCGGGAAAATCAAAACGACGGAAGAGCCATTCTTCCGAGCGCGCACTGCAGCGAGAGTGAATATGTAGATCGCACGTGCTCACATCTAGATGCCGCGTCTCAATCGTTGCTCCGCAATCCATTCCTGGTAAGTCGTCGCCGTGCGTGATGTGGTCGAACCCTCGACCAGACGAGTAATTTGCCGCCAAATCGCCGGATGCGAATAATCGGAGGGATGAACACTTATGCGTAAGAGGGAAGTGCCTTTTAGAAGCCGGAAGAGCGTTGCGTTCCAGGCGCTGCTGACAGCCCGCCGCCAATTATTTTGAACGCTATAAACTAACGCTCTTGTGCGAAACACGTTTCCCGAGCGGAGATCGCACACGGTGTGCAGGCGCGTGGTGTATTCCATTTGCGCATCGCGCGCAGCGCGCTTGGCTTCGTCGTTGAGCAACCACGCCGGCGCTACAAAGCCCCGCGGCTTGAGGCCGTTCGCGCGGAATTCATCTCGTGCCGCCACAATGCGACGCAGAGCTTCGTCATAGCTGAGATCGTAAAACTCGCCCTCGTCTTGGGTATAGAGTCTTGTCAGGAATCGATCGCGCAAAGTTTCGTTCGCACGACGAGGACGTTCGTGAAAATACCCATGTATAACGATTTCGTGACCGTCCGCTTCTAAATCCCGCAGCCACGACACAAATTGGGCGTCTCGCGTGAGGAGTCCCTGATGGTGATAATCCGGCACCACAAGCAGGGAACACACGTGCACACCGAGACGTGCCAGCTCCGAGATAATTGTGTTTGCGATTTGCCGGGTCGAAGGAGCGACATCGTGCAAAGAAACGACGACAGAATCCTTCGCGGCGCCGGCCGCTGCAACGAGTGGAAGGAACTCGGTTGCCGCAATCGTACTCATTCGGCAATTTTCGGCCCCTTGGTAGCTTTGAACAAGGCAAAAGGTGTCAAAGAGCGGCGGCTTTCCAGGGGCTGTGCTGCAGCGTCCGCTGTCCTCAGCGTAAAATTCAGCGCGAGATCGTTTTCAGATGCGCTGAGAGAGCGCACACTACAGCGCTACCGGGTGCTCATCTTCACAATTTCGCGAAACGCCCGCTCAGGCAGAGGCATCACCGACAAACGCGATTGCCGAACCAACGGAATTCCTTTCAGCCGCGGATCGGCTTTGATCTCGCGGAGCGGAACTGGCCGTCGCAGTGGTTTGACGGGTGCAATGTCTACAGTAGACCAATCGCCTTCCTTCGCAGTCGGATCCTGATAAGCCGTCCGCATCACTTTAGCGATGCCGACTACGGCTTTTTCCTCTCCGCTGTGATAGTAAAGAACTTCATCACCGATGCGCATTTTGCGCAGGTTGTTTCGCGCAGTGTAGTTGCGCACGCCGGTCCAGCTGGTCTGGCCTTCTGCGACAAAGTCCGACCACGAATACGAGGATGGCTCCTGTTTTACCAGCCACAACGATTTCATGAGCCAAGCTAAATCAGAGGACTTGAGCCACGCAACCTTTAGCGTGGTGCTGTAGCGTGCGCTGTCCTCAGCGCATTAGCTTGCGCGCGGCGATTCCGAAATGGAGTCCGCTGGGCAGCGGACGCTACAGCCAACGTGTTCGACATTTGAGCTGTTTTATTTCACAATCGAAATCATGCCGCGGTTGCCATTCATCACGTTTGAAGGGTCGGAAGGGTGCGGGAAATCGACCCAGGTACAACGGCTGGCCGCGCGGCTAAAAAATTTGCAGATTCCGTTTCTCGTTACCCGCGAGCCAGGCGGAACCCCGATCGGTGAAACGATTCGCGAACTGCTTCAGTTTGCTCCGCACAATTCTGCGATAACGCCGGAAACGGAATTGCTCTTGTTCGAAGCAAGCCGCAGCCAGCTCGTACGCGAGGCGATCAAGCCCGCTCTCGAACGCGGTATGTGCGTGATCGCAGATCGTTTCTTTGACTCCACAACTGTTTATCAAGGCGCGGCGCGAAACTTGGATCGCGAGATAGTCGACCGCCTGAATGCGTTTGCGGTCGGCGATTGCCTCCCGGACATTACTTTCGTACTGGATGTGGATGCCGCGATAGCGGAATCACGAATGCAAAAGCCGCGCAAAGCGGATCGAATGGAACAACAGCCTGCTGAGTTTTATGAACGTGTTCGCCAGGGATATCGTGATCTGGCGGCTCGCGAACCAAATCGCATCGTGTTGGTCGACGGCTCGCGCAATGCAGACGAGGTTGAAAACGAGATTTGGGCGATGATCTCTGCGCGGTTTCCGGCGCTCGAGGCTTATTCGCAATCGGGAAAATTCACGAGTCCGACTCCCGTTCGTAATCCGCGATTTTGAAATGGCTTTTTCGCACACCAAAGCGCTTGAGTATCTGCGACGCGCGCACCAACAGCATCGGCTTGCGCACGCCTATTTGATTACAGGACCGCATGGGAGCGGCAAGCAGCAGCTCGCCGCGGATCTGGCCAATCTGGTGAATGGCACACCAGCTACAGACGTGTTTTCAGCCAAAGCGCGGGAGATTTTCGTTGCGCGACCCGAATCGAAATCTCGACGTATCGTGATTGAGCAAATTCGCGATCTTGAGCATACCCTCCAGATGCGCGCATCAAACGGTCGGCGCAAAGTGGCGATCATTTCAGATGCCGACCGCCTTCAACCTCAGGCGGCGAACGCGTTTCTGAAGACACTAGAAGAACCGCCAAAGGAT
>Ga0224452_1000039_pt1 | contig 20527 bp, 17 predicted proteins | sample PLM2_30_b1metaG_FD_172494 | JGI IMG/M metagenome (GOLD analysis project Ga0224452, IMG submission 172494) | Groundwater sediment microbial communities from an aquifer in East River, Colorado, USA - PLM2_30_b1 | ecosystem: Environmental > Terrestrial > Soil > Riparian zone | place: USA: East...
CCGCTACCTCCTCGACCATGGCCAGACCGGGCTCTCGGTGGCTTTCGACCTCCCCACGCAGATGGGCTACGACTCCGACCACCTCCGCGCCGAGGGGGAGGTCGGCAAGACGGGCGTCGCCATCGACTCCGTGGAGGACATGAAGCGGTTGCTCGACGGGATCCCACTCGATGGAGTGTCCACGTCGATGACGATCAATGCCACGGCCGGCATCCTCCTGCTGATGTATGAGCTGGTCGCGGAGGAGCGGGGCTTCGACTCCCAGCAGCTCTCCGGCACGGTGCAGAACGACATCCTCAAGGAGTATGCCGCGCGAGGTACATACATCTACCCACCGAAGCCGTCCATGCGACTCATCACTGACCTGTTCGCGTACTGCCACGACCGCATCCCCAAGTGGAACACGATCTCGATCTCCGGCTACCACATGCGAGAAGCGGGAGCCACGGCAGTGCAGGAGCTGGCGTTCACCGTCGCGAACGCGATCGCCTACGTGGAGGCCGCCACCAAGGCCGGTCTGGCCGTGGACGACTTCGCCCCCCGCGTGTCCTTCTTCTTCGCCTGCCACATGAACTTCTTCGAGGAGGTGGCGAAGTTCCGCGCAGCCCGACGGATGTGGGCCCGGATCATGTCCGACCGGTTCGGTTCCGCCGACCCGCGGAGCGCGATGCTCCGATTCCACACGCAGACCGGCGGAGCCACGCTCACCGCTCAGCAGCCGGAGAACAACATCGTTCGCACGACGCTGGAGGCCCTCGCGGCGGTGCTCGGGGGGACGCAGTCGCTGCACACGAACTCGTTTGACGAGGCCCTCGCACTTCCCAGCGAGCCGGCCGTGAAGATCGCCCTACGGACCCAGCAGATCATCGGGCACGAGTCCGGCGTGCCGCTCACGATCGATCCGGTCGCGGGCTCGTACTTCGTTGAGTCGCTGACGAACGAGATCGAGGAGCGGGCGGGCGAGTACGTGGACAAGGTCCAGGGGATGGGCGGCGCGGTGGCAGCCATCGAAGCCGGCTACTACCAGGACGAGATCCACGAGGCGGCTTTCCGCATCCAGCAGGGGATCGAGTCGGGCGACCGGGTCCTGGTCGGGGTCAATCGGTTCGAAGAGGCCGAGGAGCCCTCGGTCGAGCTCCAGCAGATCGCCCAAAGGGAACTGATGAGACAGGTCGATCGGGTTCGGGAGCTGCGAGCGGATCGGGACGGCGGCGAGGTGGAGCGGTGGCTCGGCGCGGTCGAGGACGCCGCGCGGGGGACCGACAACGTCCTGTACCCCATGAAGGAGGCCCTCCGAGCCCGAGCGACGCTCGGCGAGGTCTCCGATGCGCTCAGGCGTGCGTTCGGCGAGTACTACCCCAAGTAGGGATAAGCTCGGCCGTCCATGGACATCGCCGTGATCGGTGGCACGGGGAACGAGGGCTTCGGGCTGACGCTGCGGCTGGCCCGGGCGGGCCACCACGCGATCGTCGGCTCGCGATCCGAGGAGAGAGGGGCTGCCTCGGCGGGTGAGGCGAGGTCGATCCTCGGAGCCGACGCTTCGGTCGACGGTACGACGAACGAGAAGGCGGCGCAGCAGGGCGAGGTGGTGTTCGTGACCGTGCCCTTCGCGGGGCAGGCCGAGATCTACCGAGCCATCAAGGATCACGTGGCCGCGGGCACCGTCGTGGTGGACTGCACCAGCCCGCTCGCCACCGCGGTCGGCGGTCGAGCCTGGCACGTGCTTCGCCCGTGGCACGGATCGGCGGCCGAGCAGGCCGCGGCGATCCTCGATCCGGGGGTTCGGATGGTGGCGGCGTTCCACACGATCGCCGGAGATGCGCTTCGGGACCTCGGCCACCTGCTGGAGAGCGATGTGTTCGTGTGCGGCAAGGACTCGGAGGCGAAAGCGATCGTCGGCGACCTGATCGAGCAGATCCCCGACCTGCGATGGGTGGACGCTGGAGACCTGACGATGGCGCGGATCGTCGAATCCTTGACGGCCCTGCTGGTCTCGGTGAACCGCACCTACAAGGTGAAGGACAGCGGATTCAGGGTGACCGGCCGCGACGCATGGGGCATCCCGCCCGGCCGCGGCTAGTCGATCACGGCCAGGGTCTGTCCGGGCTGGACCACCTGGCCGGCCTTGATGGGAAGGTCCGAGACGACCCCGTCGCGGGGCGCCGGGATGGCGTTCTCCATCTTCATGGCCTCCAGGACGCAGATGACGTCGCCGGCCTCGATCTCCTGGTCCGCCTCCACCAGCACCCGGAGGATCGTCCCCTGCATCGGCGCCTCGATGACGCTGTGCACACCGGGTCCGTGGTGGGCCTCGTGGCGGGAGGGGGTCTTGGGCGCGGTGTCGCGGCGATGATCGAAGATCCGAACCGGGACGCGCCGTCCGTCGAGCTCGACGATCATCTCGGCAGGCACCGCCTGTCTGGGTTCGGAGGCCGGCGCCTCATCGGCGGTCCCTGGCAGCTCCCCCCCCTTCAGTGCACGCTCCAGCCACGTAGTCGTGTGCGTTCCCTGACGGAACTCGTCCGTCTCCAGTACCCACTGGTGGAGCGAGATCGTGGTGGGCACGCCCTCCACCCGGAACTCGGCCAGCGCGCGGAGCATCCGGCGCCTGGCCTGCTCGCGGTCCTCGCCGGACACGACGAGCTTGGCGAACATCGAGTCGTAGTCCGCGGGCACCTGACGACCCTCTCGAACCCCCGAATCCACACGGACGAACGGACCGGCCGGCTCGCGGTAGGCCGTGATCCGCCCCGGACCGGGCAAGAAGTTGCGGGAGGGGTCCTCGGCGTTGATCCGGCACTGGATGGCGTGTCCCCGGAAGCGCACCCCAGACAGGTCGATCCGCTCCCCCTGGGCCACCGCGATCTGGTAGGCCACCAAGTCCAGGCCGCCCGCCATCTCGGTCACGGTGTGTTCCACCTGAAGCCGCGTGTTCATCTCCAGGAAGTAGAAGCTCCCCTCGTCGTCGACGATGAACTCGACGGTCCCGGCGTTCGTGTACCCGGCCTCCTTCGCCAGCGCCAGGGCGGCCTGCCCCATCCGAGTCCTGAGATCCTCGTCGACGACCGGCGAGGGCGATTCCTCCATCAGTTTCTGGTGTCGACGCTGCACCGAGCAGTCCCGCTCGCCAAGGAAGAACGCGTTGCCCCGTTGGTCCGCAAGGATCTGTGCCTCGACGTGATGGGCCCGGTCGACGAAGCGCTCCAAGAAGACCTCTGACCGTCCGAAGTACGCCTGCGCCTCCCGGGCGGCCCGCTTGAGCGCGGATGGGAGCTCATCGGCCGACCGGATCACATGCAGCCCTCGCCCGCCCCCCCCGAACGCGGCCTTCACCATGACGGGGTAGCCGATGCGCTCCGCCTCGGCCGGCGCCCGCTTCGTGCTCACGGGTTCCGGGGTGCCGGGGACGATGGGCACCCCGACCCGCTCGGCGGCCTGGCGTGCGGCGGACTTGTCGCCCATCATCTCGATGGCCTCCGGAGATGGGCCGATGAAGGTGAACCCGGACTCCTCGACGGCGCGGGCGAAGTCGCCGTGCTCCGACAGGAAGCCGTAGCCGGGATGGATAGCGGTGGCCCTCGCCCTCCTGCCCGCGTCGAGGATCGCGCCGATCGACAGATACGACTCCGATGAGGGCGACGGTCCGATCCGGTAGGCCTGGTCGGCCATCTCGACGTGGAGCGCATCGCGGTCGGCGTCGGAGTACACGGCCACCGATTGCAGCCCGAGCTCGCGGAGTGTCCGCATGATCCGGACGGCGATCTCTCCGCGATTGGCGATGAGGATCCTGGTCTTCGGCACCAGCGGCTCCGGCTCGGGATAATCGTCTGCACCCGGACGGGAGTCAAACCTTTGCCGTTGTCCGAACTCGCGCTTACCCGTGCGCTCGAACGGATCGGGGTCCACGCCCCCGTCCGGTTCGACGAGGTTACCCGTTCGACCCAGCTCACCGCCCGGTCGCTCGCGGAGGAGGGAGCCCCGGAGTGGACCCTGGTGGCTGCGGCGCACCAGACCGAGGGACGTGGTCGTCTGGACCGGCGATGGGTCGACGAGCCCGGCCGGGCCCTAATGTTCTCCATGATCCTGCGTCCAGACCTTGCGCCCGAACGCGGAGGGCTCATCCCGCTCCTGGCCGGCTGGGCCCTGGCCGTGGCATGCCGAGAGGCGGCGGGGGTGGAGGCTCGGTGCAAGTGGCCGAACGACCTGATGGTGGGGGAGGGAAAGGCGGGCGGCATCATCGCCGAGTCGAGGCTGCGTCGCGACGAGATCGAGCACGTTCTCCTTGGTGTCGGGGTGAACGTGGCGGCGGCACCGGCCGTCGCCGGCGCCGCCGCCCTCGGGGACGTCGAGCACTCCGATGTGCTCGACTCGTTCCTCGTCGCCTTCGCCGGGCGTTACGAACCGGGCCACCCCGCGTTCCCCGGTGCGACCGTGTCGGCGTACCGGAAGGTCTGCGCCACGATCGGAACGCGGGTTCGCGTCACGACCACCGCCGGCCTCGTGACGGAGGGCGAGGCGGTCGACCTCGACGAAGACGGAGGTCTGGTGGTGCGGACCGACCACGCTCTGGAGGTGGTCCGCTTCGGCGACGTCGAACAGCTTCGGCGGGGAGCGACCGGCGCGTCTGGATGAGTTGCCCCCCGACAGAGGGGAGGATACGGTCCGGCCGTGGCGTTCCCGCGGCGGCTGCTCATCGAGGGCGAGGAGTTGGTTCTCGATCTGCGCCCACACCCGATCGCGCTGGCGCGATCGATCCTCTTCACGGTCCTGATCGCGGTGGCGTGGGGCCTCGCGCTCCCACGCCTCCCGGACGCCGGCCACGAGGTCCTGTTTTGGACGGTCATCGTGGCCGGCTTCGTCGTATTCATCGTCTGGCCGGTGCGCGACACCGTTCGCTTCCTCACCTCCCACTTCGTCGTGACCTCGGACCGGGTGATCCACCGCCAGGGCTGGATCGCGAAGTCATCGATGGAGATCCCGCTCGAGGCCGTGAACGACGTGCGGTTCCAGCAGGGCGTCTTCGAGCGGGTGATCGGGGCGGGTGACCTCATCATCGAGTCCGCAGGCGAGCGGGGCCGCCAGGTGTTTGAGGACATCCGCGAGCCCGAGCACGTCCAGAAGACCATCTACGAACAGGGCGAGCGGAATCAGCTGCGCATGTACCACGGGCGTTCGGCGGGGGCCTCCGCGCCGTCGGCCACCACCGAGCTCGAACGCCTGGCCGACCTTCGAGCCCGGGGCGTCCTCACGGAGGAGGAGTTCCAGGCCCAGAAGCGCAGGATCTTGGGCGGCTGAGCGCCTCGTGGCATCGGCCGCGAGCGAGGTATAACCGGAGCGTGGAACCAAGGGTCGCGGTCGTCGGCATCGGGCATGCGGGGTTCGCCCCGATCACCGCCGGACTGTCGTACAAGGAGCTGATGTTCGAGGCGGCCCAGCGAGCCTACGCGGACGCGCAGGTCGATCCGCGAGCCGACGTCGACTCGTTCGTCTGCTGTTCCGAGGACTACCTGGAAGGCACGAGCATCTTCGACGAGTACGTGCCCGACCAGCTCGGGGCGGTGCAGCGGCCCGTGCAGACGGTGGCCGCCGACGGGCTGTTCGGGGTAGCCACCGCGCTCATGCTGATCCGCTCCGGGGCGGCTCGGGTGGTGGCCGTCGAGGCCCACAGCAAGGTCTCCGATGTCCTCACCCTCGGCGCGATCGAGCAGTTCGCCATGGATCCAGTGTTCAACCGACCGCTCGGCGTTCCCGCGCTGGCCGTCGCCGGCCTCGACATGAACGCTTTCCTCGAGCGGACCGGACTCACCGAGGAACATTGCGCGATGGTCGCCGCCAAGAACAGGACGAACGCCCTCGACAACCCCAGGGCCGCGTATCCCGCCGACGTCACGGCAGAGGATGTCGAGGGCTCCGGACCGGTGTCCTGGCCGCTCCGGGAGCTCGAGGTGGCGGCGAGGGCCGACGGCTGCGTCGTGGTCGTGCTCGCCGTCGAGGAGCGGGCTGGCGACCTCACCGAGGCTCCGGTGTGGGCCCTGGGCGCGGGGTGGTCGTCGGGGAGTCCCACGCTGGAGAGCCGAACGTGGGGGGAGGCGGATTTCGTCGCGAAGGCGGCGGAGCGCGCCTACGCGATGGCGGGTGTGGAGGATCCGGGGGAGGAGATCGATCTCGCCGAGGTCGACGACGTCTTCGCGTTCAAGGAGCTCCAGCACCTCGAGGCCCTCGGGTTGGGGACGGTGGGCGAGCTGGCCGAGATGCTGGAGGGGGGTGCGCTCGAGGCGGACGGCGAGCTCCCGGTAAACGTCTCGGGCGGCTCCCTGGGCCAGGGGAACCTGTTCGAGGCGAACGGCCTGGCCCGGCTCCTGGAGTGCGTGGAGCAGCTACGGGGGGAGGCAGGCGAGCGGCAGGTGGACGAGGCGTACGTCGCCCTGGCCCAGAGCTGGCGAGGGGTGCCCACGACGTCCGCCGCAGTGATCGTGCTGGGGAACGGGGAGGGGACGTGAGCGGGCTGAAGGGGGCCGATCTCGTCTACTTCTTCGTCTCCGACATGGAACGAGCGGTGACGTTCTACCAGGACGTGCTGGGTCTTCGGCTCCTTTATCGAACGGGCGACGACTGGGCCCAGTTCGAGGCGGGTCCCGTGCAGCTTGGGCTGCACGCTTCCGGGCAGGGCGAGCACCGGGCCGGTGGCACGGTGGCGTTTCGGGTCGACGATCTGGACGCCAGCCGGCTCGAACTGGCCGCCCGGGGGATCAGTTTCACCCCCGAAGGCGGAGGCGAGGGCGGTGAGCCGAGGTTCGTCGAGTTCCAGGATCCCGACGGCAATGTCCTCGGCCTGCTGGAGTACCCGCAGGATCCGGCGCGATCGTGAGCGGCACCCGAGTCGCGGTGGTCGGCGCGGGCATGACCCGATTCATGCGCCGAGCGCAGGAGACCGGCAAGGAGCTGGCGTGGGAGGCCGCGAGGGCGGCTCTGGATTCGTGTGAGCTCACACTGGCCGACGTCGACGCGGTCTGCCTGACGTCGGCACCGGATGCCTTCGATGGCGTGCACATGAAGGGGGAGTACCTCTCCGACGGCGCCGGCGGCTTCGGCAAGCCGTTCATCCGCACCTACGTGGGAGGGGGCAGCGGCGTGTTCACCGCCATCCAGGGCTGGTACACGGTGGCGAGCGGCATGTTCGACGTGGCCTTGTTGGTCGCCGAGGAGAAGATGTCCTCGACCCAGCCGCATCCCCAGGGCGCGTTCCTGACGATCTTCGACAACATCCTGGAACGGCCGCTCGGCCCGAACCTGCTGTGGATCTTCGCCCTGGAGATGAACCGCTACATGTCTGTGCACGGATTGGACAAACGCGACATCGCCTCGGTCGCGGTGAAGAACAAGCGGAACGCGGCGGAGCATCCCGCCGCCCTCCTGGGGCAGGCCGACATCACCGTCGACGATGTGCTGGCGAGCGAGGTGTTGGCCTGGCCGGTACAGCGGCTCGACGTCTCGCCGATCTCCGACGGCGCCGTGGCCGTGGTCGTGGCGTCGGAGGAGGCGGCCAAGCGGATCACCGATCGTCCGGTGTGGATCGAAGGGGTCGGCTGGAACCTCGACTCCACGTACTGGACCAACCGCGATCTCGTGTACCCGGAGTACGTCGAGAACGCGGCGCGGATGGCCTACGACATGGCCGGGGTGAAGGAGCCGCGCAAACAGATCCACGTCGCCGAGCCCTACGACCCGTTCGACTACAAGGAGCTGCATCACCTCGAGGGATTGCTCCTGTTCGACAAGGGCAAGGCTCCGGAGGCGGCACGCGATGGCGTTCTGGATCGCGACGGCGACCTGCCCTCCTGCCCATCGGGCGGACTGCTCGGCGTGGGGAACCCCATCGCGGCTGCCGGCCTGATGAAGGTCGCGGAGCTGTTCTGGCAGCTGCGGGGGGAGGCGGGAGCGAGGCAGGTGCCGGGGACCCCCGAACGCGGCGTAGCCCAGGCGTGGGGCGACCTCATGCAGGTCGGGACGGTCGTCGTGATGGGCACCGACCCTGGATCACCGAAGGCGACCGCGGGGCTGCCGGTCGTGCAGACGCCGCCGTACACGAGCGGGGGCCACCCGCTCTCGGACGCCGCGTTCCGCACCGTCGTAGGAGCGGTCGACTACCGGCTCGGCGCACGGTACTCGTGGGATGCCGGTGTCGCCGTGGGGCGATTCCTGGACGGGCTTTCTGCCGGGAAGATCCTGGGACGTGAGTGTCGGAGCTGTGAGCGGGTCCTCGTTCCGCCTCGCATGTTCTGCGAGCGATGCTTCCGGGAGACCGATCGCTGGATCGAGGTCGAGCACACAGGCGCGGTGCAGACGTATTCCATCTGTCACGTGTCCTGGGACATGCAGCCGCTGGAGCCGCCCGAGATCCCCGCCGTGGTGTCCATCGACGGCTCCGACGGCGGACTCCTGCACCTGCTCGGCGAGGTCGACCCCGACGACGTACGAATCGGGATGGACGTCGAGGCCGTGTGGAAGCCGGTCGGCGAGCGGACCGGCTCGATCCTCGACATCGACCACTTCCGGCCCAGGAGACCTGTCTGATGCGGGAGAAGGTGGCTCGCCCGGACCAGGTCCGGCGGTGGCCGGGCGACTTCCCCGTCGCGCATCGATACACGCCCGGCGTTGCCGGCGAGGCGTTCCTCACGGCGCTCCGAGACCGCGGCGCAGTCCTCGGGTCTCGCTGCGAGCGGTGCGCCTACACGTACGTTCCGGCCAGGCTGTTCTGCGAACGGTGCTTCGCCGAGCTCGCCGCCGATGTCGAGCTCGGCCCGGGCGGCACGCTCGTATCGTTCACGATCGGTTTCGCCGGCGTGGAGGGCGATCCGCTCGACCGGCCGGTCACGTTGGGGCTCGTTCGCCTCGATGGGGCCGACGCGGTCCTGCTCCATCACGTCCTCGACGCAGGCGACGAGCCGCTCGAGATCGGGGAGCGAGTGGAGGTCGTCCTTCGGCCTCCCGCCGAGCGTACCGGCTCGATCCTGGACATCCTGGGGTTCGCCCTGGCCGATGCGGAGAACGGGTAAGGCCGGTCGGAGGGCGGTCATCGGCCCCTCGTATGCTTTGGCCGGATGAACAGGCCAACGTGCATACGCTGCGGTGAACCGCTGCCCGACGAGGCGAAGTTCTGTCCGAACTGCGGGTTCCCGGTGGGGTCCCCACTCCAGGAGGAGCGGAAGATCGTCACGGTTGTCTTCGCCGACCTGGTGGGCTCCACCCGGCTCTCGGCACAGATCGACGCAGAGCGCTACCGCGAGGTCATCACGTCCTTCTACCAAGCGGTCACCGAGGGGCTGGAGTCGCTCCGGGGCCGCGTATACAACCTCGCCGGCGACGCGGTGGTCGGTGTGTTCGGCATCCCGCACGCCCATGACGACGACGCGATCCGAGCGATCCGAGCGGCCCTGGCCGTCGTGAAACGGGTGCCCGAGCTCGGCGAGAACCTCCTGTTGCCCGCCTCCCTTCAATGCCGGGTGGGGGTGAACACCGGACGGGTGGCCATCGGCACCGAGGGTGCCGAGGCCGGCCTGTTGTACGGAGCGGTGGTGAACGCCGCGGCCCGGCTCCAGCAAGCCGCCGAGCCGGGCACCGTGCTGGCCGGGGAGACGACGTGGCTCCTCACGAAGGACCACGTCCAGTACGGCGAGCGGCTGGAGGTGCGAGCGAAAGGGTTCGAGGAAACGCTTCCGAGCTGGCCGGTCCTGGCCCTCGCGCCCCGCTCGTCCCGCCGGACGATCCCCTTCGTGGACCGTCGCCGCGAGCTTCGTCTGCTCGTCGAGACGTTCGAGCGCGCGCAGGAGGCCCGCCGAGGGCACATGGTCACGCTGCTCGGCGAGCCGGGGATCGGCAAGAGCCGTGTGGTCGAGGAGTTCCTCGCGGGACTCCCGGACACGACCAGGGTCCTGACCGGGCGGGCCAGCCCATTCGAGGAGGACGTCACGTTCGGCCCGGTCGCCCAGATCCTCCTGCAGGAGATCGGGGAACCTCCGGACGCGCCGCCCGAGCAGTTGGAACAGAGCCTCGAGGAGCTCGTGCGTGACTGTTGCCCCACGGAGCGGACGAAGGAGATCGTCGACCTGCTCCGGCTCGCGCTCGGACTCGGCGAGGAGTCCCGGGATCGACGCCGGTACCAAGTGGCCGAGATCCGCTCGGGGTTGCTCGCGCTCCTCCAGGGCCTAGCGGCTCGCGGTCCGGTCGTCATGGTCGTCGAGGACGCCCATCTGGCGCAGCCACCGCTCCTCGACCTCGTGGAGCAGCTCGTGCGGGGGGCACGAACCATCCCCCTGTTCGTGTTCTGCGTGGCCCGCTACGACCTGCTCGAAAAGCGTCCGGACTGGGGCGGAGGCCTCGGCGATTCGATGAACCTCCATCTCGAGGCCATGTCGCTCTCGGACGCCATCGAGCTGGCGAGAGAAGCGAGCGAGGGGCTCGACGAAGCCACGGCCGCGCGGATCGCTCGCCATGCAGGGGGGAACCCCTTCTTCATCGTGGAGACCACCGGGATGCTCATGCACGCCGATGCCGAGGTGACCTCGGACACCGGGCCCCTTCCGCCGGACCTTCTGCCGCCGACGGTGCAGGCCATCATCGCCGCTCGGATCGACCACCTGCCCGAGGAGGCTCGCGACCTGATTCGCAAGGCCTCCGTGTTCGCGCCCGGCACCTTTGACCGAGCGTCGCTCGCGATCGTGGCAGAGCCCGACGACAAGGTTCTTGAAGTGCTCGAGGATGAGGAGTTCCTGGTTCGTGACGAGGACCGCGAAGGATACTGGCGGTTCCGCCACGGCCTGCTCCGCGACGTGGCTTACGACAGCCTGCCGAAGCGGGAGCGGCTCCGGCTCCACTTGCAGGTAGCGACGAAGCTCTCCGAGGACCCAGACACGTCGACCCGGTACCCGCGGTCGATCGCCTTCCACCTGGAGCAGGCGGCCCGCGCTTCCCTCGACCTGAATCCGGCGGACCGCAGTATGGCCGAGCGGGCGGTCGAGGCGCTGGTCCGGGCGGGGGATCAGGCCCTCGAGACCTCGCAGGCCCGCGCGGCGGCGGACCTGTACGAACGGGCGCTGTCCCTGGCGGGCCCGGAACGCGAGTGGGGGGTGTCAGAGGCCCGGATCCTGGCCGGCCTGGGTGAGGCCCGGTACTGGCTGGGCGAGTTCGAGGCAGCGGTCCCCCCACTCACCAGGGCTCTGGAGATCGGCGGCACCGACCCACAGATCCGGGCGGACGCGTCGCGGTTCCTCGGCGACATCGAGCTCTCGATCAGGGGCGATCTTGAACGGGCCGAGGAGTTGCTCCAGCACGCCTTGGCCGCCGCCCGCGAGCTCGGGGACCCCTGGACGCTCGCTCGGACACTCCTGGTCGCCGGCTGGGCCCCGTACTGGAGGAACGACATGGGCAAGGCTCGCGACATGTTCGAGGAGGCCCTGGTGGTGGCCCGGGCCAACCCCGAAGGTGATCCCTGGGCAGAATCCCGGGCGCTCGGCATGGTCGCGACCCTCGTCGAGAACGAGGGCGACCAGGAGGAGGCCTTCGCCCTCTCGAGCGAGTCCCTGGCCATCGCGGAGGCGTCGGACGACAGGTTCTCCGTGGCGGTTGCCCGGGAGAGTGTCGGCAACGCCCTTCGCCGCACCGGCCGCCTGATGGAGGCCGAGCCCCACCTGAATGCTGCCGTCGATGGTTTCCGCGAGCTTGGAGCGCGGTGGGAGCTGGCGAGCGCGCTGACCTCCAGGGGAACCCTGCACCGTGTGGCCGGTCGCATCGACCAGGCCGTGAAGGACCTGCGGGAGGGCTACCGCCTGTGCCGCGAGCTCAAGGAGCGGGGGATCGTGACCTGGACGGCGAACCAGCTGGCGATCGCGCTGGTGCGAACGGGCGAGCTCCAGGCGGCAAGGGAGGTGCTGGAGGAGACGTCCTCCATCGTCGGCTCGGGCGGGCCGGTTTCGGTCGATTGGCTCCTCGAGGCTGAGGTGGAGATCCTGTTGGCGGAGGGGGACCGGGACGGCGCGCTGGAGAAGGCGTTGGAGCTCCTGCGACTCGAGCGGGTGCAAGGGTCCGCGAAGGACGTCGCGGCCCGGATCTGGTGGATGGGGCGGGTGTTCGGCCCCGATGCCGTGGGAGGCACGGAGGAGATGGAGCGAGCCAGGAGCCTCCTGGAGTCGACGCACTGGGAGGCCGCTCTCATGGCGCCCGACCTGGTGAGCGGGTGAACCGGTGGACTTCGACCTGACCGAGGAACAACTGGATTTCCAAAAGGCCGTCCGGCAATTCGCCGAGGAGATCGTCGCCCCTTCCGCGGAGGGGCTGGACCGCGAGGAGCGCTTCCCCCTGGAGATCGTGCGCCAGATGGGAGAGCTCGGGCTGTTCGGCCTGCCGTTCCCCGATCGATACGGCGGGCTGGACGGCGACTTCCTGACGTTCTGCCTGTGTCTGGAAGAGATCGCCCGGGCAGACTCCTCGGTGGCCATCACGCTCGAAGCGGCCGTCGGCCTGGGGGCCAACCCCATCTACCGGTTCGGCACCGAGGAGCAGAAGGAACGGTGGCTCATCCCGATGGCCCGCGGCCAGATCCTGGGGTCCTTCGGTCTCACCGAGGCGGGTGGCGGCTCGGACGCGCAGTCCATCCGGACCACGGCCAGGCTCGAAGGGGGCACGTGGGTGATCGATGGGTCGAAGGCGTTCATCACTAATTCGGGGACGCCGCTCTCGAAGGTCTGCGTCGTGGCGGCGATGACCGGTGGCGTCGGGGAGATCTCGAACATCATCGTGCCCACCGACACGCCGGGGTTCTCGGTGGGGCGCTCCTACCGCAAGGTCGGATGGCGGGCCAGCGACACCCACGAGCTGTCGTTCGACGGCTGCCGCGTCCCTCAGACGAACCTGCTCGGCGAGGAAGGGCGGGGGTACGCCCAGTTCCTGGAGGTCATCGATGACGGCCGCATCGCCTTCGCCGCGCTGGCAGTGGGCCTGGCCCGGGGATGCCTGGAGGAGAGCGTGAGGTACGCCGGTGAACGGGAGGCGTTCGGCCGGCCCATCGGGTCCTTCGAGGCGCTCCAGTTCAAGATGGCCGACATGCGGGTGGCGGTGGAGACCGCGCGCCTTGGGTACCTTCGCGCTGCGTGGTTGAAGGACCACGGCCGCCGGTACAAGGTCGAAGCGTCGATCGCCAAGCTGTACGCCAGCGAGATTGCGGTCACGTGCGCCCGCGAGGCCGTGCAGGTGCACGGGGGGTACGGCTTCATCGAGGAGTTCCCGGTAGCCCGGTTCTATCGCGACGCCAAGGTCCTCGAGATTGGGGAGGGGACCAGCGAGATCCAGCGCCTGCTGATCGCCCGGGACCTGGGCCTTCCGGGCACGGAGCTGTAGCCCTCTCGCTCGAGACCCCGGGCCCCGCCCCCAAGATGTTTGAATCCGGCCTCGATCCGAGGCACCCTGTGGGCGCTCGCTTGACATCTCCGCACCGCGTTCGGTACGAAGGGTCACTTCCATGAGGGCCAACCGGGGACGCTCTTCCTCCTACCGACGCCGCTGGGTCGGCGTTGCTGCCGTGTCCTTGCTGTTGCTGATGGCTCTTGCTCCAACCGCGGGGGCCGGGCTGAAGCAGAACTTGGATGAGGCCAAAGCTCGTCTGGCCGAGCTGAAGCGCCAGATCGGTGCCCAGCAGGCCGTCCTGGACCGGCTCTCCGCCGAGGCGGCGGCCATCGCCATGCAGATCGACGAGCACCAGGCCATCTATGAACAAGTGACGACGCAGCTCCAGCAGACCCAGGTGGAGCTCGAGGCGGCGAAGCGTCGCTTCGAGACGGTCCTGGGCCGATTGAACGAACGCCTGCGCGAGGCCTTCATGCAGGGGCCGGGGAGTCCGGTCGAGTTCCTCCTCGGCGCCACCTCGCTGGCGGATCTGTCCGACCGGCTCGAGTTCGTGGACGCGCTGGCCCAGTCTGATTCCGACCTCGCCGACAGGGTCCAGAACCTGAAGAACGAGCTGTCGGCGCAGGCCCGGAACCAGGAACGGCTCCGGGCCCGCCAGGCCGACATCCTTCGAGCCCTGGAGGGCGAGCGGGCGAAGCTCCAGGATCAGTTCGCCCAACAGAAGCAGATCTACCACGACATCCAGTCGAAGCGGGCCGAGGCCGAGAAGCTCGTGGAACGGCTCGGCAGGGCGTACCGGGACTTCCTGGCCTCGCTGTCCGGCGTCAGCAACGGCGTGTTCAAGGTGTGCCCGGTGGACCAACCCCGGGGCCTCTACGACGGGTTCGGCGCGCCCCGGTATTCAGGCGGCTATCACCCGCATGCCGGCAACGACATCGTGGCGCCCATGGGAACGGCCATCCGCGCGCCGTTCGCCGGCACCGCCCGATCCTCATACAACACGCTCGGGGGGAGCGCCGTGTACGTGTACGGGGCCCTCGGCTACGTGTACAACGCGCATCTGTCGTCCTACTCGTCGAACTCGAACGGGCCGGTCGCGGCGGGCGACGTCATCGGGTACGTGGGGGACTCGGGCGACGCCCTCGGCGGCGTGCCGCACGACCACTTCGAGTGGCACCCCAACGTGATCCCATCGAACTGGCCGAGGAGTCCATACGGATACACGGTCATCGGCGGCGCCCTCAACCCCTACCCGCTCCTCTCGCAGGTCTGCTGAGAACGGAGGGGTAACCTTCCCGCCGATGTCGGTGGGAGGCGATACCCTTGACCCGCGATGCCTCGACATCAAAGGACCGTGGGCGGGTTCTCCCTGGTAGGCGTGGCGGTCGGCGGCGTCGTCCTCGCTCACTGGCTCGCCTACGTCCTCGCGATCCCAGGGGCCCACGCGCGGGCGCAGGTCCTCGCCGCATCAGGCCACTCCTACTGGGTCATGGCGATCAAGTTTGCGGTGGTCCTCGGGCTGGCTGCGTTCGGTGCGCTGTTCCTGCGGCACCTCGACCGACCCCCGCGCACCTGGGAATCTGGGCAGGAAGCCTTCTCGGCGATCGCCGCCCGTCTGTCCCTCCTGCAGGTCATGGCCTTCATCGCCATGGAGGTGACGGAACGGCTCGTGGTGGGCGCGCCCGTGGCTCATCTGTTCCATCACCGTCTCTTCCTCATGGGGCTGGCTCTCCAGCTGATCGTGGCATCTGCGGGCGCCCTCCTGCTCCTGTGGTTTAGCCGGACGGCTGAACGCGTCGCAGAAGCGCTCGGCCGGCCCCTACTTCCTCACCCTCGCCGGGCCGTCCTCCGGACGATCCGCATCGAGATCCAGGCGATCTCCCCGGTCGACCCCGTCCGCGACGGGGTCGGCCTCCGCGGTCCTCCTCCAAGCAGCTGAGCCAGGGAACCCCGCTCGCCGCATCCGGCCGATGGCCCGACCAGATGCCGGGATGCGGATCCGATTCATCCCTTGTGAAGGGGAGGCTGCACCATGAAGGGAAAGATCGCCGTCTGCGTTGCATTGACCGGCGGGTTGGCCGGAGCATTCGTTCTGGCACTGTCGAGCCCGGCGTTCGCTCATGAGGAGCGCACGGTCGGGGCCTACCACTTCGTGGTGGGATGGGGAGACGAGCCGGCGTACGCCGGGTCGAAGAACAGCGTCCAGCTGATCCTGGCCACCGAGGCGGGAAAGCCCGTCACGAACCTCGGTGACTCACTGAAGGTCGAGGTGATCTTCGGCCAGCAACAGATGGAGCTCCCGTTCGAGCCCGCGTTCGATCCGAAGGAGGGGTTCGGAACCCTGGGGGACTACCGGGCCTGGCTCATCCCGACGGCTCCCGGCACCTACACGTTCCATCTCTTCGGAGCCATCGGGAAGCAGAAGGTCGACGAGCGCTTCACTTCGGGTCCGACGACGTTCGACGACATCGCGGATCCGGCGGAGGTGGAGTTTCCCACGAAGGTTCCCACCGGAACCGAGCTCTCCGGGCGCCTGGATCGTGAGATCCCTCGCGTCAATGCGGCCATCGCGAGCGCTCGAAGCCAGGCCGAGGACAAGGCCGATTCGGCTCGGACCCTGGCGATCATCGGCTTGATCGTCGGCGCAGTGGGACTCGTGCTCGCTGTCGTCGCGCTGATCGGTTGGCGGGCCGCCGCTCGCCGCTCGACGCCGGCCGTCTCGGCCGGTGGCGGAGGAGAGAGCCGGAGCTGAAGTCGATGCGCCGGATCATCGTCGCGGTCCTCGGAGCGGGCCTGCTGGTCGTTATGGCCGGCCAGCCAGCCGCGGCGCATGCGCTGCTGCGCCGGTCGGAGCCCGCGAGCGGCGCGCTGCTTCAAACCGCCCCTCCAAAGGTGGTGATCACGTTCACCGAACCGCCCGACCCGAGCCTGTCGATCATCCATGTACTTGACGAGAACGGTAGGGACGTGGAGCAGGGGAGGGCTGAACCGGTCGCCGGGGCTCCGCTGGAGCTCCAGGTGGCCCTTCCGTCCCTTCCCGACGGCGTGTACACGGTGACGTGGCGGACCGTATCGAGGACCGACGGGCACGTGACTGGGAGCTCCTTCGCGTTCGGCGTCGGCGTGGCTCCCACGGGGGCCGTTGCATCGCCCGGCACGGTCCTTCCATCCACGCCGTCGCCGTCACCGCTCGCGGCGGTGGGCCGATGGGGACTGTACGCGGGGCTGGCGTTCCTGCTCGGCGGCGCCGTGCTTGGGTTGTGGGTGTTCGGTGGAGGGCTTCCGGCCTCACGATGGCTTCTCGCTGCCGCTTGGGTGATCGGAGCCCTGGGCCTCGTGCTGATGACCATCGCCGAGCGCTCGACCGTGGGTGTCTCGTACGGAACGCTCCTCCGATCATCGGCGGGGGAGCAGCTCATCCGTCAGGGGATCGGGCTGGGCGTCGTGGCGATCGCGGTGGTCGTCGCGGCGATCCGGCCCGGGAAGATCGGGTTGATCCTGCTCGGACTGGCCGCCGCGGGCGCCATGCTCCTCCATGCGCAGGCGGGGCACGCGGGCTCCCAGTCACCGGTCTGGTTCAACGTCGGCGTGCAGTGGTTGCACCTGTTGGCGGTAGGGGTGTGGGTCGGCGGTCTGGCCTGGTTGTTGCTCGGGATGAGGTCGAGCGGCCCGAGCGAGCGACCCGCCGTCAAGCAGTTCTCCTTCATCGCGGGCATCGCGCTCGCCGTGGTCGCCGTGACCGGCGTCGTGCGGGCCATCGACGAGATCGGAGGGATCGGTGCCTGGCGTCGGCTGTTCGAGACGAGCTTCGGGGTCGCCCTGCTGATCAAGGGCGCGTTGTTCGCCGGGCTCGTGGCGCTGGGGGCTCGCAACCGGTACGTGAACGTCCCGGCGGTCTCGCAGCGGGGAGAGCGCTTTCGATCACTCCGCCGAACGGTTGGGGGGGAGGTCGCCCTGGCCGTGGGGATCTTTGGCGTCACCGGCGTTCTGACGCAGCTGCCGCCCGCCGCGCAGGTGGCCGCCGCGCCATCGCCGGCTCCGGCGCAGGTGGTTGCGACGGGGAGCGACTTCGCCACCTCCGCCCGGGTGCGGCTGACGATCATGCCGGGGACCGTGGGTCCCAATCACTTCGAGGCCCGGATCGCCGACTACGACACCGGGGAACCGCTCGATGCGATGAGCGTCTCGCTGACGTTCAGGTTGTCGGGGCACGCGGAGCTCGGCTCGCCCAGCCTGGACCTGTCCAGGACCGGCCCGGGCGTGTGGACGGGTGAGGGGACACCGCTGTCGATGCCCGGCGCATGGGACGTGTCGGTCCTGATCCAGGGTTCGGCCCGGTCCGTGGTGGTGCCGCTCGAGGTCCAGACCCGAGCTCCACCCCAGCACATCGAGGTGACGCGAGCTCCGGGACAACCGACCCTGTACACGATCACCCTGCCTGGTGGGGTGTCGCTTCAGACGTACATCGACCCCGGGACGCCCGGGAACAACGTGGTGCACTTCACGTTCTTCCAGGCCTCCGGGGACGAGCAGCCCATCGCCTCGGCCACGGCGACGGCCACGACCCCGGCCGGTGACACTCACGATCTCCCCCTGATCCGCTTCGATCCGGGCCACTTCGTGGCGAACACCCGGCTCGATGAAGGACACTGGCGGTTCGGCATCCAGGCAACGACCAAGGAGGGAGTTCCGCTGTCCGCCTCCTTCGACCAGACGATCTCCCCGTGAGGGTGGAGTCGAGATCCGCGAGCGTGCGCTCTGCCCGTGGGGGGTTGGTCCTCGCCGTCGCCGTGGCCGCGGCCGTGCTGGCGAGCGGGTGTTCGACGGGGACCGACGCGGCCGGTGGTACCCCCACGCCAGATGTCCGGCCGAGCTCACCGGCCAAGGTGGCCATCCTGTCGCCGACGAACGGTCAGGTCGTGCACGGCTCCAGCGTGAAGATCCGCGTTGGGCTCACCGGGGCGAAGATCGTCCCGGCGACGACGACCGACATCGTCCCCACCAAGGGACATCTGCACGTGTATCTCGATGACCAGATCGTGTCCATGAACTTCAAGCTGACCGGAGAGATCGGCGGTCTCAAGCCCGGGTTGCACGTCCTTCGGGTGGAGTTCGTGGCGTCGGATCACCTGCCGTTCGATCCGCGGGTGTTCACCGCCGTGACGTTCGAGGCCAAGCGATGATGCCGTCTACCGGCCGAGCCGCGATGGAGCGGGAGCCGACCGTCGCGGTGGCGCCGGCCGTCGCCTTGGCGATGGCCGGCAGCGCATTGCTGGCGCTCCGGCTGCGGCTCATCGGGTATCCCTCGGCGCCGGTCCTCTTCGCCGGCATCTACGCGCTCGTCGGCGTGGCCTCGCTGGCAGTGCCGATCGGACCACAGGACGATCGCCGGCTGAGCCCGGCCGGCCCGCTCGCGCTCGGGGTCGGGGCCATGGCCGTCGCCACTGTTCTCAGCGGGCCCGTGATCCCGGTTCGCCTGGGCCCCCAAGCGCTCGTATTGAACTCCCTTGCCGCTCTATGCGAGGAGGCGTTCTTCCGACGCTTCCTGTACGGCAGGCTCGCCGCGTTCGGCGCTGTCGCGGCCGTGGCCGCGACGGCGCTCCTGTTCGCCCTGGTCCACCTGCCCGCGTACGGCATGGCGGCGTTCTGGGTGGACCTGGGCGCGGGGCTGCTGCTCTCCTGGCAGCGTTGGGCCTCGGGAACCTGGACCGTTCCTGCCGCCACCCACGTGGCGGCCAACCTGTTGGTGGTGCTGCCATGAACTTGAAGAGGAGCCTCGCGATGGTGCTCGTCTTCGCCCTCGCCGCGCTTGCGAGCGCGTGCTCCTCGTCGCCGGCCCCCATCCGCGTGGGGGCGGTCTATCCGATGACCGGGTCGCAGGGTCCCGGCGGCGTGGACGAGTACCGGGGCGTTCGCCTGGCCGTGGGCATGGTCAACGCCGACGGGGGCGTCGACGGGCGGCCCGTGGAACTGGAGGCCCTGGACGTTCCGGGAGCCGACGCCGCCCCCGGCGCCGTCGCCGCGCTCGGGGACCAAGGGATCAGATTCGTCTTGGGCAGCTACGGCAGCACGGTCTCCCAGCCGGCTGCGGCGGCGGCGGCCCATCGAGACATCCTGTTCTGGGAGACGGGGGCGGTGGGCTCGATGCCGGCGCCGGGGTCGGGCGGCCGGCTCTTCTTCCGGGTTGCACCCGGCGGCAGCGTTCTGGGGAAGGCGGCGGTGTCGTTCGTGGCCGATCAGTTGGCGCCGCTGTGGCATCGTCCGGCGTCCTCGCTGCGGTTCGCCGTGGCCAACGTGGACGACGTCTATGGCTCGGCGGTGGCGGCCGGAGCGGTCGACGAGATCCACGCGCTCGGCCTCCCCTTCGCCGGCCAGTTCCCTTACGACCTGTCGCGCCCCAACCCGGCGGGCGTGGTCCGCAGGATCGCCCGGGCGAAGCCAGACGTCCTGTTCGTTGCGGCCTACATGGAGGACGGCATTGCGCTACGCCGGCAGATGGTGCGCCAGCGGCTCCCGCTTCTGGTGAACATCGGGACGTCGTCGAGCTACTGCATGCCGGAGTTCGGTGCGGCGCTCCAAGGGCAGGCGATAGGCCTGTTCGCCTCCGACAAGCCCGATGCGGACGCCATCGACACCTCGGGGCTCACCCAGGAGGCCCGCGATCTCCTCGAACGGGCGAGGTCCGCCTACCGGTCGAGGTACCACGCGGAGATGAGCGCTCCGGCGCTCGCCGGCTTCTCCGCCGCGTGGGCCTTGTTCCACACCGTCATGCCGGCCGCGAGCGAGCTCACCCCGGAAGCGGTTGCGGCCGAGGCCCTTCGGGCCAGGATCCCCGTAGGCGGCCTCCCGAACGGTAGCGGGCTCGAGTTCTCGCCGCCGGGAGCCACCGACCCAGGCGCCAACCTGTTGGCGGCCACGGTCATCTGGGAATGGCTGGGGGTCGAGCAGCGCGCCGTGGTGTGGCCGCAGCAGTTCGCAACGGCGGCGATCCGGCCGATCTCGATCGCCTCGTGACGGACTCGCGCCGGGCGCTGGTGCTCGGCCTTGGCGTCGCGGGCGCGTACCTGGTGCTGGCGGTCGTGAGTGGCAGGCTGAGCCCCTTCGCTAGCCATCCCATCCTCGACGGCTT
>Ga0224452_1000045_pt1 | contig 19684 bp, 19 predicted proteins | sample PLM2_30_b1metaG_FD_172494 | JGI IMG/M metagenome (GOLD analysis project Ga0224452, IMG submission 172494) | Groundwater sediment microbial communities from an aquifer in East River, Colorado, USA - PLM2_30_b1 | ecosystem: Environmental > Terrestrial > Soil > Riparian zone | place: USA: East...
GCTTCGACGCCAATGGCGGTTTGTTCGAAACGCTGCTCAGCGACAAAGACGCAGTGATCAGTGATGAGCTAAATCATGCCAGCATCATCGACGGTATCCGGCTCTGCAAAGCGCAACGCTTTCGTTACAAACACAACGATATGGCTGATCTCGAAGCGCAACTACGCGCAGCGAAAGATGCGCGTTTTCGATTGATCGCCACCGATGGCTGTTTTTCGATGGACGGAACGATTGCGAATCTGGCGGAGATTTGCGACCTCGCGGAAAAATATGACGCGCTCACCATGATCGACGACGCGCACGCCACCGGTTTTCTCGGCAAGACCGGGCGCGGCACGCACGAATACCGCGGCGTCATGGGCAGGATCGACATCATCACTGGGACGCTGGGCAAAGCGCTCGGCGGCGCGAGCGGCGGGTTTACGAGTGGACGCAAAGAGATTGTCGATCTTTTGCGGCAGCGCTCGCGACCGTACCTGTTTTCCAACACCATCGCGCCACCAGTTGTCGCGGCCTCGTTGGAAGCGCTCGAATTGCTCAGCGCATCGACGGAGCTGCGCGACAAGCTCGAAGAAAACACAAAATATTTTCGCGCCGCGCTGACCGAGCGCGGCCTAAGCATCAAACCCGGAGTGCATCCGATCGTCCCGATCATGATTGGCGACGCAGCGAAGTCGCAGAAATTCGCCGCGCGCATGCTGGAGAAAGGCGTTTACGTGATCGGCTTTTTTTATCCCGTCGTGCCGCACGGCACCGCACGTGTGCGGACGCAGGTGTCCGCTGCGCATTCCCGTGAAGACTTGGAATTCGCCGTGAATGCCTTTGGTGAGGTGAACGAAGAACTGAAATAGAGGTAACCGTCGCGTTTAAGAAAAGGTGGATCGGCTTCTCTGAAGACGATGCCATCAGATATTCGCCGAAGGCGCAAAAGTCGGCCCCGAGGCCTTCAGGGATACTCTGCCAACGCGTTGAGGACAACGCGTTCCACCTTGGCACAGGCGTTGTTTTCGGCGCCTTCGCCGAAAACGTGATATAAAAAAGGGCCATGCTTTACATGGTCATCGAGCGTTTCAAAGAACGTGCTGCGCCGGAGATTTATCGGCGATTTCGCGAGAAAGGACGAATGATGCCTGAAGGTCTCGAATACGTTTCGAGTTGGACCGATCTAGACTTTAAAATTTGTTATCAGCTTATGAGGACTCAGGATTTCGCACTTTTCGACAAATGGATCGACAATTGGCGAGACTTAATGGAGTTCGAAATCATTCCAGTGCGAAGTTCGACGGAAGCGGCCGAAGTAATGAACAAAAGCTGTAGGAAGCCGACCTGCTGGTTTCCTTAGATTGTCCTTCTCGAATAAAGTGGCACAGAGCAGTGCGTGTAGCAGATTGTGGAGTGCACAACCTTGCGAGAAGCCATGTGGATTGGGAGGCTCTCCGCGAAGATTTCCCGATTCTGCGCGAGATGCCGCACGGTCATCCTCTGATTTATTTCGATAACGCGGCAACATCGCAAAAGCCGCGCGCGGTGATCGACGCGCTTCGGAACTTTTATGAGCATGAGAATGCCAATGTGCATCGCGGATTGCACACCCTGAGTTCACGCGCCACGGAAGCGTATGAAAGAGCGAGACAGCGGGTCGCAGAATATATCGGCTCCGCGAGTGCGGACGAAATTATCTTCACGCGCGGAACCACGGAGAGCATTAACCTTGTCGCTCAGGCGTGGGGCGGAAAATTTATTCGCGAAGGTGACGTGATCCTACTGACGGTGATGGAGCACCACAGCAATCTTGTGCCGTGGCAATTGTTAGCCGAACGAACAGGTGCGCGGCTCCGCTTTGTCCCAGTTCGCGATGACGGGACTCTCGAGCTCGAGCAGCTGGCTGCGCTGCTCACGCCCGAGGTGAAGTTGTTTGCCTTTACGCATGTTTCAAATTCGCTCGGCACAATCAATCCAGTCGCAGAGCTTTGCGAACAGGCGCGCGCAGTGGGCGCACTCACGCTCGTGGACGCTGCGCAAAGCATCGGGCATTTGCCACTCGATGTGCGCGAATTGGGCTGCGATTTCCTGGCGTTTTCCGGACACAAGATGTGTGGTCCGACTGGAATCGGCGTGCTCTACGGACGAGCGGGGGCCTTGGATTCGATGCCGCCGTGGCACGGTGGCGGCGAAATGATCGTAAGCGTCGCTCTCGACAAGAGCACGTTCAAGAAGGCGCCGCATCGGTTCGAGGGCGGAACGCCAAATATTGCGGGAGCCATCGGCCTCGCGGCTGCGATTGATTACATTGAGGGGATCGGGCGGGCGGCAATTTTCGAACACGATTCGGAGCTTGCGCGCTATGCAACCGAGCGCCTCACGGAATTGCCGGGAACTCGCGTGTTCGGTCCAAAGGAAGAACGCGGTGCCCTCGTTGGGTTTGTCATGGACTCTGCGCATCCGCACGATCTGACGACTTTTGCAGATCAACACGGATTGGCTATGCGCGGTGGGCACCATTGCAACCAGCCGCTGATGCGCCGGTTTGGTGTGTCAGGGACAACTCGCGCCAGCTTCTACTTCTACAACACGATGGAAGAAATCGATCGCATGATTGAAATTCTTCATGCCGCCGTGCGTTTCTTTTCATGATGCGCTTGGCTTCATGTCATTCTGAGGGTAGCGAAGAATCTCTGATCGTGTGGCAGCCCCAGCGCACTAAAGACCAGCCAGAGATGTTTCGCTTCGCTCAACATGACAAACAGGGCAGGCGATGCGCGGGAGCCGAATCGCTAGACACGTACTGTCAATGGAAATCGAAGAGCTTTATCAGGAAGTAATCCTCGATCACTCACGCCGGCCCCGGAATTTTGGCGAGCTGGCGCACGCGGCGGTGCGAGTGCGCGGCGATAATCCGGCGTGCGGGGATGAAATTCTTCTGGCCGTCAGATTCGATGCGGACGGAGGTTTGGAGGATATCAAATTCACCGGCCGCGGCTGCGCGATTAGCCAGGCTTCAGCGTCATTGATGACGATGAAGTTAAAGGGGAAAAGCCGTGCGGAAGTGACGGAAATGCTCCGCGCATTTCACGATCTCGTAACGAATGAAACCAGCGACGCGCCGAAAAGCTTGGGTGATCTTCGCGTGATGCAGGGAGTCCGAAAATTTCCGCAGCGAGTCAAGTGCGCGATGCTCCCTTGGCGCGCGGTAGAGCAAGCCTTAGAACAAGGCGCCGGCGAAGCGACGGTTTCAACCGAGCCGGCGTAAAAGTGCGCGATGATAACGCGCGCTTTCAACGTACCGCATGGCCTTTATTGGTAGGCGCGCCACTCCGTGCGCGCCGTGGTTCGTGAATCGCAAGCGGCGGGCACAGGACTGCCCGCCGTACCGGTCGATGCCGAGCGTTACCCTTCGTGCAGCGCGATGCTGGCGCCCACCCAGGTCTTGTCGATGTTGAAATCGACGCCCATCATTTTGCCCTGGCTCATCCGGACGAGATTATTGACTAACGTTGGATCGTGCTCGTTCTCCGGCCACACAAACATCATCCGGATCTCTGCTTTAGATTTCTTACCATCGACAGTTGGCACGAATGCCACGTAGTCGACTTTCTGTTGCAGAATCCATTCATGCGGATTTTCCAAAGCGCCGATTCTCTCGGGAGTCGGCTCCATGTCCACGCCATGCCCGGCAAATGAGTACAGCGGTTTCAACACGTAGTCGTCAAGGTTTTCGCCGGCGGGAAATTTGTCGACAAAAAAAGTAGGTGACGTGTGCTGAGTCTTGAGAAAGGGCAGCGAATGCTTGCTGATCCGAAAATACCAATTGGGGTGACCAACCCAGGTGACATCCAAATCATCCTGAAACCGAAACGATAGATTCAGATCGGGCCGCCGAATTAGTTCGTCGAAGATCACGCGATTATAAATCCGCTCGATCCGGACTTCGCGTCCATCGCGCTCGTAAAATAATTGCCGCTCGCGCTTTCTGATTTTCATGACACAAACAGACTGGATGCCGAGCAATTTTTCCGTGGCCGCGAAATCCACGCGGGTCTTTTGTTTTTCCGGTTCGATGTCCAGCAGGATAACGTTCTCAGGGTCCGATTTGGCGATGATTGTTCGGCGTAGCAGATCAAGATACGCCTCGTCCTTGATTCCGCCGAATGATGAGGTCCATTGGCGCGGAATCACCGGGTACGCCTTGCGGATGCAACCGAGCAGCAACAGCTGGAAGCCGAACAAACTGGGGAACGCCTGCAACTCAATCAACCGAGGGACGAGCCGGTCGCCTTCTGCGCAGATTGCGAAATCGACGACGTGAAAATTCGGGTGCCCCGATTCATTTGGAACTTCCAACCCTTTCGGAACAGCCGAGGCCGCGTGCTGCGCGAATTCCGGCGTGCGCGTCAGAGCGATAATCTCATTTGCCTCGCGCGTGACTTCATCTGTGAACTCGCGCGTCAGAAAAATGGGCGTCTCTGAAATTCGGAAATCCGTCGGCCACTTCTCAGTTTCGTTCACGCAGCGCACCAGCGCCGCATATTTTTCTGGCGCAAACTCGGCGTTGAAAGCGGCGCGAAGTTTCGGATCCACTGTGTCAGATCCGCTACGCCTATTCGCCGTTCGGCTGCGAATCGATTATGCTGTTGATGTGGAGCGGACCGAGAACACCGGTTGCGCCATTATCGGTGACGACAATTACGCGGTTGCCGCGTGGCGTGATAAAGACGTGATCAGCTGTAGGAACGGAATATTCGCGGCCGTCCGAAGTGCGGATGACAAACGGGACGAAGGGAGCGGCGGCTAAGAGGCGTTCACGGACATCGGCGATCATAACCGTGAATTATATCAAAAACTCTCCGCTGCGCATCACCTGTTCGCCGTCGAACCAGATGTCAAAATCGCGGCCGACACAGTCGATATGCGTCTCGGAGACCCAGTTTGCGCCCGTATGTTCGGCATAAGGATGACCAAAAGCAATGTGGACGCCGGGAATTTTTTCATCCTGTAAAATATGACCGATAACATGGGTGCAAGCGGTGTTGGTGCCGATGGCGAACTCGCCGACCCGGTCGCTGTTTTCATCAGTACTGGTGTATGCGCGAAACTCGTCGCGCAAATCCTTGTTCTCGGAATGCAGCGAGCGGATTCGATTATTTTTCACTTCGATTGTGAGCGGATTCGGTTCGAGGTCGCCAAAGCGTTCGCATAAATAATCGCCCACCACGCCATCCACCACGAAGACACCGTTCGTATTGATCGGCGCCGTGAAAATCTCGCCACCCGGAAGGTTGCCCCATTTATCACGTGTGATGATGCCGCTAGTCTTCAGCCATCTAAGTTCCGGCGAAAGCTCCGCTTCGAATTCGGTCCCGTGCGGTGTCTTGCAGGTGATGCGTTCCGCTTTCCGAGCGCGTTCCACCAGACGCTGGCTTAGCTCGTCCACTTTTAGGAAATCGGCCCGCATGCCCTCAAGCATGATCTGGCGGTTGATGTTCACCATGTGGGCGTGCCTTATCCGGTGATGATTTACGACACTTGTCATTTCCGTACGCGCACCGAGCTCGCCCGGCTGAGTCTGCGCGGCAAAGATGGAGACCTGCGACAGCGCCAGATCATCCAGGATGATTTCCGGCATGTACTTGAGCGGCCGACGGGCATGACGCTCGAGCACAAACAAGCTGTATTGCGAGCCAACATGCTCCACTTCAGATTGCAAAGCTGCCGCGATGTCGCGAGTCGCCTCGTCGGTGATGATGGTCACCCGCTCGCCTTGTTTCAATCGAAGACAAACCTCGATCGCGTTGCGTGCGCCGGGGACTAGTTCTGGATCGATTGAGTTGAGATAAGCGCGATCGGGCATACTGAAAGTGTTGAGGATTACGCTGAATTTGAGTGTAGGCAAATCTGCTGGTTCTCGTGTCGTGTTCAAGGCATCTAAGCGCCGAGTCCTCTCCGATTACGTGTCAATAGACACGGACGGCGATGTTTGGACGAAACGAGTAAGTCGCTTGTGACATGAGATTTTGCGGGAACATTATCGGCTCAATGATTTTTTCGATACGCCATGGTGCGCCGGAAATTCGAGCGATGTCGCGATTCGCTGTCGTTGTTGCGATACTGGCGAGTGCTACCGCGCCGGCTACGGCCCAACAACAGCAGCAACGACAATCCCTATCGTTCGAAGTGCCGAAGAATGATTCCGCCAATGCGCAAGCGCTCGCCAGGCAGATTGCCTCACTTTCACCCAGAGTGGATCAGAACGAAGCGGCCCTCCTGGCAAACTGCGCGTATGCCTCCGTCAGCCGGCTCAGGCGGCAGTATCACATGTTTGGCACGCCGATCTTCAATAATTTCCTCGTGTATCACGGCCTCAGGAAACGCGGGTACTGTTACCAATGGACGGCGGACCTGCTTGTTGCGCTGGACGCATTGAAACTCAAGACCCTTGAGCTTCACTGGGGCGAAGTCTACGCCGGGACGTGGCGCGAGAACAATTGTCTGGTGGCAACGGCAAAAGGGCAGCCGTTTGATCACGGGATGATCTTGGAGTGTTGGCGTCATATGGGACACCTCCGTTGGAACCTCGTCCCCTCCGACGAGGACCGATACGTCGAAAACAAAAAGTACGCGCAGCGCGTGCTGGGCGGACCAGCAGGTCCAAGCGTTTCGAATTCTAATCATCGCGTCGCGTTCGAGAAGAGCACCATCGCAAAGACAAAAGCCGGCGATTAGCGGTCCTCAGAATCGATCGCGCGGAAATTTCTTGCCGAATACGTGTGTAGGAGACAAGCTCCCGTCGCAATGAGCCGGTTCGCGCGTTCAAGAAATTACGAACGCGCCTTTGTCGCGGCATTCGTTTCCGCGGCATTTCTCTGCGCGCTTGCGCTGAGTGCGTCCCCGCAATTGCATCAGCGCGTCCACAAGGATGCGGGTCGCGTCGAACACAATTGCGCGGTGACGATGATCGCATCGGGCAGTTACAATCATGCTGCTCATGCGCTGTTGGTCAGCGCACCGGCCCCGGCCGTTCAGTTTTCCAAAATTCCGGCGTTGATCCCGTGCTGGGTTCAGTCGCCGTTTCTTGGCGCATGCATTTTCGAGCATGCGCCGCCTGCGCGCGGTTAGCACGTAGCCTGTAGTCGTCGCCTTGTGGGCGACGCGACGCGCGGGTGATTAACTGCGCGTCGCACAGCGACGCGGCTACAGCGGCTCGTGCAGACGCCGTTTCCCATTGCCTCACGGATTCGTTAGGCAATCGAACCGTTCAATTTCGAAATTCAATTTCCAAACAATTACCTATGAAAAAATTTCTGATCGTATCAATTGCATCGTTGCTTATGTGCAACATTGCTTTCGGTCAAGACGCCGCTCCGGCATCGGCCAGTCCAAGCTCTTCACCCGCGGGCGCAGCGGAGACCGAGCGCGTGATCGTCCAAAGTCAGGAGTTCGACATCTCGCGTGAGCAAATCGTGCCGAGTCTCGGTGCGACGCGTTACACGGTAGGCCCTGATCGGCTGGATTCACAGGCACAAGGCGAGAGCGCTCCATTTAACCAAACGCTGTTGCGTTTCCCTGGTGTCGCGCAGGATTCGTTCGGACAGCTTCATGTCCGCGGCGAACATGCAAATTTGCAATACCGCATCGACGACGTGCTTCTGCCGGAAAGTATTCCAGGTTTTGGCCAGGTACTAGAGACTCGCTTTGCGGACAACATTTCGCTCATTACCGGCGCGCTGCCAGCGCAGTTCGGATTTCGCAATACCGGCGTGATCGACATCCACACGAAGAATGGCGCCGTTTTCCAACAGGGCGACGCATCGGTCTATGGCGGAAGCTTCGACACGATCATGCCGAGTCTTGAGTATGGCGGTGTGGCCGGGAAGCTGAATTATTATGTCACCGGGAGTTATCTGCACGACGGCATCGGGATCGAGAATCCGACGCGCACCGCCAACCCGATCCACGACGACACCGATCAATACAGAATGTTTGGGTACTCTTCGTACATTCTCGACGACACCAGCCGATTCGTGTTGCTTACCAGCGGCTACCACGGTGATTTCGAGATTCCGAATAATCCCGGGCAAACGCCGCAGTTCACCGAGATGGGAAGATCGACATTCAACTCAGCCAAGCTCGACGAGACCCAGGTGGAGCAAGATGCATATGCCATTCTCGCCTATCAAAAGAAGATCGGCGATTTCAATATGCAGGCGTCGGTTTTCACTCTTTATAGTTCGGTCCTGTTTCGGCCCGACAATACCGGCGATCTTATTTTCAACGGCGTTGCCTCACGCGTTGATCGCGACATTTTCTCGAATGGAATGACGTTGGACGCGAGCTACAAACTCAACGATCAACACACGCTTCGTGGCGGATTCCTTATAACCGCGCAGCATGCCACCGTTGGAACGTCCACACTGGTTTTCCCGGTCGATGCCAATGGCAACCAGACCACCGACATTCCCCTGCGCATTGTCGATAACTCCGGCAAGTACGGCTATTTCTACGGAGCCTATTTGCAGGATGAATATAAGCCGTTCGAACAACTCACGATCAATTTCGGTGGCCGGTTCGACATCGTGGACGCGTTCGCGCACGAGAACCAGCTCAGTCCACGGATCAATATCGTCTATGAGCCATTCAAAGGGACCGCGTTGCACGCCGGTTATGCGCGGTATTTCACACCGCCGCCGCTGGAAAATGTCGAGCAAGGCACGATCTCAAAGTTCAACGGCACAACCAACGAATCCGCCATTCAAAAGGATTCCGTCACGAAATCGGAGCGCGCGCATTATTTCGATGTCGGCGCAACGCAGAAAATCACCGAGGGTTTCAATGTGGGCATCGATGGTTTTTACAAAAGTGCGCATTCGGTCTTGGACGAAGGGCAATTCGGCGAGGCGCTTATTCTTTCGTCGTTCAATTACAAGCGTGGCGAGATTTACGGAGGGGAATTTACGGCAAACTATGACAAGGGTGGATTTTCGGCCTATCTGAACGCGGCCTATGAATGGGCTCGCGGCACGAACGTCAGCTCCGCACAATTTTTATTCGATCCGGATGAGTTCGCCTACATCAAAAAGAACTGGGTCTTCCTCGATCACGATCAGCGCTTCACCGGCTCGGCCGGGATCTCCTACACATGGAAGGATTGGAAGGCGTCCATCGACGGGCTTTACGGAAACGGGTTACGCCGCGGTTTTGCAAACACCCAGAAGAACCATCCGTACGAGACATTCAACGTCGGCTTGCAGCGCCGGATCCAGATCACAGAAAAGACTGCCGTCAAAATCCGTTTCGATGTCGTCAACATTCTCGACACTATCTACGAATTGCGCGACGGCAGCGGCATCGGAGTCGGAGCGCCGCAGTTCGGCCAGCGTCGCGGTTTCTACGGAACCGTCGCGTACGATTTTTAAACTGACGCTGCAATAATTGAGGTATCTTCCTGCGATGCGCCGGGATGATTCCAATTCTGACCACCACGACGAGCAAGGGCACGTCCACGAGCACAAAGAAGCATTCGCTGGATACGTGCGCCTGGCGCTGATGGCGGCAGTGATTGTCGCCAGTCTCTTTGGTTGGTGGAAACACCTCATGAGCCGAGACTGGCTGGCTTTCGCCGCGACACTCCTTGGCGGCTATCCCATTTTTCAAGAAGCGTGGGAGAACCTCCGCAAGCGGCGCATGACGATGGAACTTTCCATGACCATTGCGCTCGTCGCAGCGCTGTGCATCGGGCAGTTCTTCACGGCGCTGGTCATCGCCTTTTTTGTGCTCTTCGCCGAGTTGCTCGAAGGCTATACTGTTGGCGGTGGATGCAGAGCGATTGAAAAATTAATCGAATCCCTGCCGCGCCAGGTCACCGTGCGGCGCAACGGCCGGGAGCGCGAACTAGACACGCAAGAAGTTGGCCGGGGCGAGACCATCATCATTCGGCCTGGCTCACGCATCCCCGCTGACGGCGAGGTGCGCAAGGGCCACAGCTTCGTGGATCAATCCTCTATCACCGGCGAATCGCTGCCCGTCGAAAAGGTCGAAGGAAGTAAAGTATTCGCGGGCACGATTAACAAGGATGGCGTGCTTGAAGTTCGGGTGGAAAAAATTGGGCGCGACACCACGTTCGGAAAAATTATTGAAATCGTTGAGCAAGCCGAGAAATCAAAGGCGCCTGTGGAGCGCGTGTCCGATCGGTTGGCTGCTGGTCTGGTTTACTTCGCGCTCGGAGCGGCGGTCCTGACGTTCATCGTCACACGCAACCTTACTTCGACCATTGCCGTTATCATCGTGGCAGGCGCGTGCGGTGTGGCAGCGGGAACCCCGCTTGCAATTCTGGCGGGGATCGGCAGCGCAGCGCGGCGCGGCATCATTATTAAAGGTGGCCTCTATCTCGAACAACTCAGCCAGATCGACACAGTCGTTCTTGATAAGACTGGCACCCTGACTTTGGGCGTTCCCGAAGTCACTTCCATCACCACGCTAGATGGCGCGAGCGAGGACGAAGTATTGCAGACCGCAGCCATCGCCGAGCAACATTCTGAGCATCCGCTGGGCGAAGCAATAGTGCGCCGCGCCCGAGAGCGCAATGTTCCACTGCGGGAGTATGCGAACCTGCGCTATTTGCCAGGAAAGGGATTGACATGCGATGACAACGGAAGCGAGATCCTCGTTGGCTCGCGAGCGTTGTTTGAAGAATGCGGCGTGTCTGTACCCGCTGAGTTTGTAGCCGACTTTGCTGGCGCGAAAAGTGCGGGACAAACCACAGTGCTCGTGGGTCGGAACAGACGCGTTCTCGGCACGGTCACTCTCGCCGACCAACTGCGCGGCGAAGCAAGGCAAGCCGTCGCTACGCTCAAGAACCTCGGCTTGCGCACCATTCTCCTCACCGGCGACAGTTCTAGCACTGCTAAAGCCATCGGAAACTCACTCGGCGTGGATGAAGCCGTTGGCGATTTGTTGCCACAGCAGAAGCTGGAGAAAATCCGCTCACTGCTCCAACGCGGGAACAAAGTCGCGATGGTTGGGGATGGCGTGAACGATGCACCTGCGCTGGCCGAAGCCACAGTGGGCGTCGCAATGGGGCAGGGAACGGATGTCGCGCTGGAAACCGCCGATGTGACATTGATGACCAGCGATCTCTCGCGCTTGCTTGAAGTGCTTGCCATCAGCAAGCGTTGCTACGGCGTGATCATGTTTAATTTCTGGGGGACAATTCTCGTGGATTTAACAGGTATTGTACTCGCCTTCTTCGGTCTGCTGGCACCGATCATCGCGGCGCTCATTCATGTCGGCTCGGAGCTGGGTTTCATTCTTAACTCCGCGCGGCTATTCCGCCAGGCACCACCCGTGCCTTCTTGACGGCTGGGCTAAGTTTGACTGCAAGAACCAGTCCAGTCGGTGCGGGCTTTTGTTGGCATCGCCCCGAGAGCTTCGGTGAGAACAAGATAATGAATGATCACGTTATTCTCTGGCAAGTGGTCGCGGCCTACGCTTTCGCTCTTATCGGGGGCTGGATCAGCACGACACTGCAACTGGCGCACAAGCAGCTTTGCGCGCTGATCAGTTTCGCCGCCGGAACGCTTCTCGGGGTAACAATCTTTGCGATTTTGCCGGAAAGTTTACGCGCGTGTCCTTGGTGGGCTGCGTTCCTGGGTTTAGCTACCGGGTACGCGCTCTTCTTTTTCATTAGCAAACATGTACATCATGTGTGCCCTGCTTGCGCGGCCAGTCACTTCGACGCGGATGCTACACGGCATTTCAGCGAAATCGCTACTGCGCTAATTGTCGCACTGGCAATTCACAGTACTACCGACGGTTTGGCTTTGGGAGTTCAAGGAGAAATTCCAGCAATGGATGCTACAAAATGGTCGCTGTTCTCCGCTCTGTGCATTCACAAAGTTCCCGAGGGCCTTGCGCTCGGCAGCCTTTTGATCGGCGCCGGATTGAAGCGCACAACCGCGCTCGGCTGGGTCGCTGCCGTCGAGGCGACCACCCTGCTCGGTGGCGTAATCGGCTATTTCTTCCTGACGAAGGTTTCAATGTTTTGGCTCGGTTTAATCATGGCGCACGTGGGCGGCGGGTTTGTTTATCTAGCAACGCACGCTGTTCTTGGAGAAATGTTGAAGCACGGAAAAAAACTTGTTCTGACGAGTTTTTCGCTCGGAGTCGCCTTGATCGGGATTTTGAATGTTGCGTTGCGAGTGGTTGGGTAGCGCACGCGCGTTTGATTCTGGGGAGCACAGGCTGCCAGCCTGTGCTCCCCAGACAACGCGGGCCCCGTGCGCTAGATTCACGCGTGCATTTTTTTCGATATCGCGACGGGCAGCTTCATTGTGAAGATGTCGATCTGGCGCGCGTCGCTCAGGAACTGGGCACGCCAACGTATGTTTACAGCGCGGGAACAATCCTCGACCACTACACGCGGCTGGACGCCGCGCTTGCACCGCTGGATCACCTGATTTGTTACGCGGTCAAAGCGAACTCCAATCGCGCGATTCTGAAGTTGCTCGCAGAGGCGGGCGCGGGGTTCGATATCGTTTCAGGCGGTGAGCTTTTTCGTGTGCTCGCGGCGGGTCCCGCAGGTGCGGGAGCAAAATGCACTTTCGCCGGCGTAGGCAAATCACGTGAGGAAATCGAATACGCACTCGAACAAGACGTTTACAGCTTCAATGTCGAGAGCGAAGCGGAATTGGAATACATCGATCGCATCGCCGGTGCGAAAGACAAGCGGGCACCGATCGCATTGCGCGTCAATCCTGATGTCGATCCGCACACGCACGAATACATCTCCACGGGCTCGCGTGAGAATAAGTTCGGTATTGGGCTGGACCGCGCCACCGATGTTTACGAACGCGCTGCGAAAATGCGCAGCATCGACATTGTTGGCGTGCAAATGCACATTGGGTCGCAGATCACTGAGGCCACGCCGTTCGCAACTGCGATCAAAAAAGTGCTGCCAATCGTGGGCAAGCTGAGATCAAAATACGGCATCAAGTTCTTTAGCATTGGCGGCGGCATGGGAATCATTTACCGCCGTGCGCTGGAGAGCGGATCAGGCAAATGGTGGCATGACCACGGTTGCGAATCGTCCGCGTTCAGTATCGGCGATTACGCCGACGCGATTGTACCACCCTTGCGCTATCTCGGCATTCAGATCCTGGTCGAGCCTGGTCGCTTTCTTGTCGGCAACTCTGGCGTGTTGCTAACACGGGTGCTTTACATCAAGAAATCGGGCGCGAAGACGTTCGCGATTGTCGATGCAGGAATGAACGACCTGATTCGGCCGGCGCTCTACCACAGCTATCATGAAATTGTGCCGCTCAAAGAGCCGAGCACCCTCACTTCAACCCTCTCAACGCTCCGCCCGGTCGCGATCCCGGGAGGCGGACGCAAAGCGCCAGGTGAGGGTGAAACTGTGCGCGAGAGTAAGAGCAGGAATACGAGTACGAGTAAGAGTAAAACCGAGAGGAAAATTAACAAAATCGATATTGTTGGGCCGGTATGCGAGTCGGGTGATTTCCTTGCGCTGGATCGGGAAATGCCGGAGCTGCGTGAGGGCGATCTGCTCGCGATTATGAGCGCGGGCGCGTACGGGTTTGTGATGGCTTCTAACTACAATTCGCGGCCGCTGCCGGCCGAGGCGCTGGTTCGCGGCGAGAAGTTCGCGCTGATTCACAAACGGCAAACATCGGAAGATCTCGTGCGCTGCGAGGTCGACGCAGACTGGTAGGGATCCCGCAGTGCGGGAGGCCGTCCGCGAACTAACCGAGCCACCGGCGCGCTCGGCGATCGCGCCCTACCCACTTGCGCATTTTTGCTTCCAGCATAAATAGTCCATTCTCCAGCCATGATGAAACGTCTTTTGCTCATTACTTTTTTGTGCATCCTCGCAGTCGGCGTCCAAGCGGCGCCTCCGGCATCGGGTGAATACATCATTCTTGTGGGCGGGCCTTCGATGTATCAGTGGGAAAAATACAAGGCTTTCCCGCACGATCATTGGTGGGCGAACTTTGTGCGGGCCGCGCGGCTGCGCACCGAACAGTTGCGTGAGGCGCTTGGCCCGGACGCGAAGATTACGTGGCTTGTGTACAGGCAAGGTTACGAGGATCGCGCAAAACAGGAACACCAGGATCTGATCGGGCTGATCGATAGTGTGCGTGAAAAATATAATCTCAAGCTGGTTTGGTTTGGCCCAGGCTCTGAAGTAATCGATTATCTGAACAAGGGTCAGCCACGTGACCAGATAAAGGTCAGTGGGTTTGAATATTTCGGCCATTCAAACCGCGCGTGTTTCATGTTTGACTACAGCAACAACATCGAGAGCGCTTGTAAATCCTGGCTGCATGAAAACGACGCGACAAAAATCAATCGTCGTATTTTCGCACGTGGCGCTTACGTCAAGAGCTGGGGCTGCCACACCGGCGAGGAGATGTCGAAGAAATGGCGCGCAGCCACTGGCACAAACATGATTGGGGCGCTGGGCAAGACCCAGTTCATGATGGAAGAACTGCCGATCCTCGTTTCCGAAGGCGGCAAGTGGGTCAACTAAATTTCGGATTTCGGATTTCGGATTTCGGACTTAACATCGCGACCACGCGATGATTTTCGGAGAACTCGAACACCTTTATCATCAGCCGCTGTTCGATCTGATTTCGCAGAGCCGCGCTGTTCATCTGCAGCATTGGCGCGGGGAAGAAATTCAGCGCTGCAGCTTGCTTAGCATCAAGACCGGTGGGTGCAGCGAAGATTGCGCTTACTGCGCGCAATCCGCTCATTATTCCAGCGGGCTGGAGCGTGAAGAGCTCTTGTCCGTGGAAACTGTTTTAGCGGCCGCCAGCCGCGCACGTTCGCATGGCGCGACGCGCTTTTGCATGGGCGCAGCGTGGCGCGGCGTGCGCGACGGTTCGGAAAAATTTAACCGCGTGCTTGAGATCGTTCGCCAAGTGAGCCAGCTGGGTATGGAAGTTTGTGTCACGCTCGGTGAAATCGGACCCCTGGAAGCGCGCAAACTCAAAGCCGCAGGAGTGACCGCTTACAATCACAACATCAACACATCCCCGGAGTTTTATCGCGAGATTGTCAGCACACACACGTTTCAGAATCGGCTCGACACGATTGCCGCTGTGCAGCAGAGCGGAATGTCGGTTTGTTGCGGCGGCATCATCGGGATGGGCGAATCGGAGGCCGACCGTCTGCGAATGCTGGAGGTGCTCAGCAACTTTGATCCGGCTCCGGACAGTGTGCCGATCAATTGTTTGATGCCGATGCCGGGCACGCCGTTGGCCGAGCAGCCGCCAGTTGATATTTTTGAGCTTGTCCGGCTCGTCGCCGTGACGCGTATCGCGCTGCCAAAGGCGCGCGTCCGTCTCGCAGCGGGACGCACTCGGGTTTCGCGTGAAGGTCAGGCGCTCTGCTTCTTTGCAGGCGCCAATTCAATTTTTTACGGTGACAAACTTCTGACCGCAAAAAATCCCGCGGCTGACGTGGATGTTTCCCTTTTACGTGATCTCGGATTGCAGCTTCAACGAGTGACGGTTTCCTAGCTGTCGGGAAGCCGACGGACGCGAAGCCGCTGTTTCTTGTAGCAAAATTTGAGATCGACATCGCCCATGCATTTTGGGATGAAGGCTTCGGGCCGGCGTGGATTTAACAAGACCTCAACAAAGAGAGATTATGAACTGGAAAAAGTTCTTCTTCGCATTTATCGCGGCCTTCGGTTTCATGTTCCTGTTTGGCTTCCTTTGGTACGCGAAGCTGATGCATGGGGCGCATCAGGAGGTGCCAATACTTTGGCGAACTGAAGCCGATTTTGGCAATCACTTCTCATCGCTCGTTTTTGGGCACGTCGTGATGGCGTTCTTTCTCACGCTACTTTATGCACGATTTGTCCCCGCAGGTGGCGCAGGCGTCTGCGCGATGCTGGGAATCCTGGTAGCGCTGATATATTCCGGCGCTGACCTGATCACTTTCGCGGTACAGCCGCTGACGGCCAAGATTCTCTGCGGCTGGATTGCCGGCCACTTGATCCAATTCACGATTGCCGGCGCAATGATCGGCGCGATCTACAAGACCGATTCGCGCACGACTACTTAGGTCGAATTACATCCAACTCATGAAGCGATTCATTCTCGCGTTCATTGCCGCATACATTTTCATCTTCTTCTGGGGCTGGCTCCTCAACGGCGTTTTTCTCAAAGATGTTTATGCGCAAACGCCAAATCTCTGGCGGCCGCAAAGTGAAATGATGAGTTTATTTCACTGGATCGTTATCGGCCAGGCACTGATTGTTTTTGCCTTCGTGATGATCTACGCGAGCGGTTTCTCCGGCGGCGGGGTGATGGCGGGAATCGGGCTTGGTGTCCTTCTGGAAATCGCGGCGATCGGCATGCGCTTGGGCTTTTACGCAGTGCAACCGTTTCCTGGGAAGTTGATTTTTTACGGCAGCGCGAGCGGCCTGATCGAGATGATCATCGTTGGGGCAATCGTCGGCGCGATCTACAAACCTGCGCGAACCCCTGGATGACGATCTAGCGTCTGGCATTGGTCGTTGGACGTTGCGCAGCTCGGCACGCCGTAGTCTTGCGAAGGCGGATTCGACGTCGGACGTTTGCCGATGGCCTTACAAACTCCCGCGGCTCTCGGCTATCGCATGCCGGCTGAATGGGAACCGCACACCGCGACGTGGCTGTCATGGCCCCGACGCGAGGGGATCAGTTTTCCCAAATCGTTCGATCGCGTTTTACCGGCTTTGCGAACCATGGTCGAGGTGCTGGTCGAATCGGAGCAGGTCTGCATCAATGTTTGCAATGGCGCGCATGAAGCAGAAGCCCGCGCGGTTTTGCGTGGATTACCCATGGAATGGATCACGTTCTACCGCATTCCAACAAACGAGCCATGGTGCCGCGATCACGGCCCGATTTTTCTCACACGCGATCGCGAGCCGAAGCTTGCGCTGGTGGACTGGGATTACAACGCTTGGGGGAACAAATATCCTCCATTCGATCTCGATGAAGTCGTCCCGACGCGTGTGGCCGAGACTCTCGGTGTGCCGGCTTTTTACCCGCGCATGATCTTGGAAGGCGGTTCAATCGAGGTCAACGGCGCGGGCGCGCTGCTCACGACGGAGTCGTGTTTGCTAAACAAAAATCGGAATCCAAATCTTTCGCGGAATCAAATCGAAAGGTGTCTGCGGAATTATTTGGGTGTCACCCACATTCTATGGCTGGGCGACGGCATTGTCGGGGACGACACCGACGGACACATCGACGATCTCTCGCGTTTTGTTTCCGAACGGACAGTTGTTACTGTTGTAGAAGAAGATCGCGACGACGAAAATTACGAGCCGCTCGAGAAAAATCTTTCGCGGCTGCCCGAGATGAAAATCGGTGAGAACAACATTGAGGTCGTTACTTTGCCGATGCCGAAAAAGATGGTACGCGAAGGTCTGCGGTTGCCGGCAAGTTACGCGAACTTTTACATCGCGAATACTTGCGTGCTCGTACCGACATTTGCCGATTCCGCTGACGAAATAGCGCTGTCGGTCTTGCGCGAATGTTTTCCAACTCGCCGCGTCGTAGGAATCGATTGCCGGGAATTAATCTGGGGACTGGGTGCGTTTCACTGCCTCACCCAGCAACAGCCGGCAGTGTGACGCAGACAATCCTGTCTGCGTCAGAAACCGCCGTTGCAAGGCGTCGCAGGCAGGATTGCCTGCGCCACTCAATTCGCCGCCGACCCTGGTTCATATCCGCTTTTTAAAATCGCGTCGTGAAGATCAGGCGAATGCGTTTCCCGTGGATCAAATGTCACAACGACGCGCTCGTGCTTGAGATCGACTTTTACGTCTTTGACCCCCGTAATTTTCTTCAGCACCGGGCGGAGCTTGCGCACGCATTCATCACAGTCTTCGCCTTGAGTTGCAATCTCGATCGTTTCCGAGATTGCGTGGTCGGCGGGCTCTGGAAAAAACGGGTCGGCTGGATCGGGATCGTTTGGTCGCGCAGGGTCCATCGCTTTTCTTTGTCTAACGTGCGAGAACCGCGCAGCGGTCGTCTCTGCCTATCTCAAGTAACACCTGGCTTCAGCCAGGTGTTATTTGACCTTCCGTGATCAGCCGTTTCCAACGGCCTGCAGATATCCCGCGAGGCACGAAGCCGTTTGAAACGTCCCGCTTGCTGTCGTCCCGATGAGCACCGGGTTGAAAACCCGGTGTTAATGAGACTCGCTGGAAGCCTCACGAGCAATCGGTTCGAGCACGCGCCAGACGTTTTCGGCAAGGATTTTTTGCCCGGCCGCGTTTGGATGAATGCCATCGGGCAAATTCAACGACGGGTCGCCTGCCACTCCTTGCAGGAGATACGGAACGAGCGCCGCGTTGTTCCTGGACGCCAGGTCACCGAACATTTTGTCGAATGCGGAGACGTAATCGTCCGCCGCGTAATTGGGCAATTGCATTGCTGCGATCACAACGCGCACGTCCGGATTTCGCGCTTTCACCTTATCGATGATCTGCTGGAGATTGTTTTGAATCTGATCGACCGACAGGCCGCGGAAGGCGTCGTTGATTCCGAGTTCCAAAATGAAGATATCGATTTTGCGTTTCAAATGGGGCGGTAGCCGTTCCAACCCGCCTTCGGTGGTCCCGCCTGACGCGCTCGCATTGGTCACTTGAAAGTTCAGACCGTCGGCGTGCAGCTTCTTCGCAAGCAAAGCGGGATAGGCTTCGCTCCGTTTAAGCATGAAGCCATCCGACAAACTGTCGCCGAAGATAAGAATGGATTTTATTGGCGCGGCATGGAGGGCTTGAGTGTACAAGATCGAACAGGCCACGCTTAACAACGCGATGTAAGTTCTCACGACGAAACGCTCAACGCTCAACGTGCAACGCTCAATAGAGAATTCCGCATTGGACGTTGAGTTTTGGGCGTTGAGCGTTGGACGTTGAAGCTTTTCCGCGTAACGGTTTAACTCTTCAACTCTTTACCTTTTCCCTATGCCAAATTTCGCTATCAACGGTTTCGGGCGCATCGGCCGCAATGTCCTTCGCGCCATGACGCAAAAACAAGTCGAGCAAGTCCTCGCAATCAACGATCTCACCGACACGCATACTCTCGCCCATCTCCTCAAATGGGATTCAGTGCATGGCAAATTCGAAGGCGAGATCGGTTACGATGACGAAAACATTATCGTCCGCGGCCACAAAATTAAAGTGTTAAAGGAGCGCGATCCGGCGAATCTGCCGTGGAAAAAACTGGACATCGATGTTGTTCTTGAATCGACCGGATTGTTTACGAGCCGCGATAAAGCCGAGCTGCACTTGAAGGCTGGAGCAAAACGCGTGTTGATCAGCGCGCCGGCAAAAAATCCCGACGTGACGATTTGCATCGGCGTAAACGACAAAGTCTTCGACCCTGCGAAAGACAAAATTGTTTCCAACGCCAGCTGTACAACTAATTGCCTCGCGCCCATGGCGAAGGTCTTGAACGATAAATTCGGCATCGCGCACGGATTCATGAGCACGATCCACAGTTACACAAACGACCAGCGCATTCTCGATTTTCCACACGATGACTTGAGGCGGGCGCGCGCCGCGGCGATCAACATCATTCCGTCAACAACCGGCGCGGCGAAGGCGATCGGCGAAGTGATTCCAGAATTGAAAGGGAAATTAAACGGCGGCGCTTTTCGTGTGCCG
>Ga0224452_1000046_pt1 | contig 19671 bp, 17 predicted proteins | sample PLM2_30_b1metaG_FD_172494 | JGI IMG/M metagenome (GOLD analysis project Ga0224452, IMG submission 172494) | Groundwater sediment microbial communities from an aquifer in East River, Colorado, USA - PLM2_30_b1 | ecosystem: Environmental > Terrestrial > Soil > Riparian zone | place: USA: East...
ACAGGCCGTATTAATAGTCGATTGAAGCATAGCACACCGCGGTGACGAACGGGAAAACTGGAAGCCCAGCCAAAATTTCGGATTGCAGATTGTGGGTTGCGGATTTGGGATGGAGCAGTGATCCGCGGAATCCTAAACGTCGTTCAAATCGTGTTTCTCAGTGGGCTGATCCTGCTAACACGATGCGCAAATTACGAGGACGTGTTTGTCGCCGGCAACATTTACTTTGTTGATGCGGATTGTTATGCGCGCATGACGCGCGTGCAGATGTGCCGCACAAAACCGGGGCTAATTGTGCGGCATCATGCATTTGAGAATTTTCCGCAGGGGACAACTCCACACACCACCGCGCCGCTCGACTATCTGATCCTGGGGCTGTCGCTCTTGTTAAAGCCATTCACGATGCAGCCGCTCGACATGGCGGGAGCATTTATCTCGCCATTACTAGCGCTATTTGGCGGCTGGTTTCTCTGGTGGTGGTCACGCAAAATGAAACTCCGGTATCGCGGGGTCATACTGATTCTGTACGCGATTAGTCCCATTCTCGTTCAGGGCACTGAGCTTGGCAGGCCCGATCACCAATCGTTATCGATGCTGCTCGTGATGATCGCGATTTGCGCGGAGTGGAGCTCGCGAACAAAAGCAGCCGAGACCGCTGCCTCTATAGATCATCACGACATATGGAGCGTCGTCAGTGGAATCGCGTGGGGATTAGCGATTTGGAATTCTGCTTACGAATCGCTCATCTTATTCCTGGTTGTGATAATCGTGAGCACTATCGACGACCGAAAGGCGCTCCTGGGGAAATCTCGACGAGCAGGCTGGGTTTGTTTTGTCCTGATCATCGCCTTTGCACTCCTGGTTGAGCGACGGATTCCAGCGTTACTGTTCTGGACTTCCGATGCGATTTTTAAAAATTGGGCGCGGACGATCGGCGAACTGGCGCATGTCTCGCCGGCAAATCCGATCTGGTTGCGCTGGTGCGGGTATTTTCTTCTTATAACGCCGTTTTTGATTTGGATGAGTATGAAAGAGCGAGGACTCGGCGCGCCCGGCGGTCGCGCCTTACCAGTTTATGTTCTTCTCATCGCAACATACTGCCTCACAATTTGGCAGGCACGCTGGGGATATTTTTTTGTGTTGATCTTCGCACTTGCGCTTCCGGCTTTGCTCGCGCCAGTCAAATCGCGCGCGGCAGTTTGGATCGCATTTGTCTTATCGATCTATCCGATTTTGCGCGATTGGGATGAAAGGCTTTGGCCGAATGAAGCGCAATTAGCCAGGCGCGTTGAACAGCGTCACGAATCGGTGCAAATACGCGATCTCGCGCTCAATTTGCAATCATCAGAGAGGCATCCGTTCCTTGCGCCGTGGTGGCTTTCGCCTTCGATCGCCTATTGGTCCGGGCAACCCGGAGTGGCAGGAAGTTCGCACGAAAGTTTGAGCGGCATCGCAGACAGCGCACGATTTTTTCTTTCTGAAGATTTGCTGAACGCGCGCGAAATTCTCAAGAAACGCGAAGCGGCGTGGGTTATTGCGTACGATTCAGAACGCCTCGCGCAAAATTCCGCAGCCATCTTGAACCGCGGATTGCCTCCTTACTCGCTGTCTCGCGTGTTGGACCGAACGCCCGGCCAAGCGCCGTCGTTTCTGATTTTTTTTGCGCAGAACGCGGCGTGTAAGCTTTACCGGATGGATATTGAACGATAGAGAGTCAAAAAGTTTGAGGTCACAAACGAGAATTCATTGACAGGCATCGGCGCGTGTCACAATCTATCGGATGCTTAAAAGATTCGTCCCGCAAAAGCCGATGCCGCCGGTCAGAGAAGAGCCGCGGTATTCGGATATAGATGATAACAATCATCCTGCGAGTCGCGAAGAAGCAGAAACACCAACAATAACCGATAATCCAAATCCAAAACCTATGGCAGATCATGGTGGCAAAGACATCCTTTCGAGCGATGTCGAAATAAAAGGCTCGATCAAGTTCCAAAAGGAACTTCTCATCGACGGGAAGGTCGAAGGGGAAATTAACTCTGACGGCGTTTTAACGATCGGTGAAAACGCTGACATCCGGGGCGAGGTAAAAACCAAATCGATCACGGTCTACGGCAAGGTGCACGGCAACATCACCGTCGCCGAGCGCTGCGAGCTAAAATCCAAATGCACGTTGCAGGGAGATTTGAAGGCAGCGCGTCTCATAATCGAGGAGGGGGCGACTTTCATTGGTAAGTCGGAAGTCACCAGCGGAGCGATTTCCGCAAAGCCGGTCCCAGGGCGTCCTGAAGTTGTGCGGCCCAGTGAGCCCATCAAAGCAGCCTTTGGAGCACGCGCGTAAAGAAAGAGTCTTGGCTTAGAGTCCAGTGGCCAGTCCGTCGCCTGCAAAAGTCAGTGCGGAATGCCCGCATTGTGGCTTCAAGCAGATGGAGTATGCGGCGGCCAAGAGCTCAATCTGCCGGCAGTGCGGGCGCTCCTTTTCTCCGTTCGCTCCCAAACCTGGGCTGAAGCTGCGGACAAGAGAAGAAGCGCCCCCGCCAGAGAGTTCCTCGATACTTGGCAGATTCGAGGATTTTTGGAAACGACAACGCAACTCGATTATCGAGTGTTTTGAATGTAAACGGAAACAGCAGGTGTGTGGCGCGGCTACTTCTACAATCTGCCCGGCGTGCAGCGCGCATATCGATCTGCGTGATTACAAAATTACGAGCGGTTTCAGTCGAAGCATTCGAACACGTGGCGACGTGCATTTGACCGGCAGGGGCGATCTGGGCAGCAGCAGCGTGATTTGCCGATCCGCCTTAATCGAAGGCAGGCTGCGTGGAAATCTGCGTTGCGACGACACTGCTACGATCAATTACTCAGGCAAAATTCCCGGCCGTATCAGCGCGCACCACATTGTCGTCGATCGTAAGGCCGACATTCATTGCTTCCGCAGAGTCCGTGCGGGCAGCATCGAAATTAGAGGCAGGATGTCGGGGGAGATCATTGCGCAAACGATCGTGACGGTTCAAAAGAAGGGTTCATTGGAAGGCGATGTTACGGCGAGAGCCATTACGGTCGAAAAGGGCGGGATGTTTTCCGGTCAACTCGTTATTGGGCAGGTGAGCATTACGCAGGGAGAATTGTTGCACGAGCAAGAACCGAGCGTTGTGAGTATTCCGGAGTCCCGTTTTCCGGACGCCGCACCGCGCCCTCTGCCGGCGACTTAAGACGATCCCCATGGCGAGACTGCATCCGCGCAGTCCCTACAAGAAGCTGGGCGGTTACGTGCATCTGCCGCGCTTGATCGATAAAGCCAGGCTGCACCGCAAAGGATTGCTTGACGGTTACAACTACAAAACCGTGGGATTCGATAAACATCTCCTCGCGTTTCTCAAACTCGATGGCGACGCGTTTGAAGAGATTGCCAACAGCCTGCACGAGGACGACGCAATTCTCGAGTGGGTGCAGAAAAACGGAGCCCGACATTCCCCCGAAGCAATTGAACAATGGAACCACGCAATGATTTCGCGACATCCCGACACCGCCGCGAAAAAGGCACGTTTTGTCCATTTTCTCAAAGAGGCCGGCGGCGAAGGGAGAAAAGATATTAGGACCTATTTTGATCTGATCGAGTTTGATGAAGGACGCCTCAAATGACAAAGGACACGTATAATGACGAAGAAATGAGAGAATCCGAATGGCGAAAAGGAGGTGCCCGGCGCTTCGATCATTTTGTCATTCGAGCCTCTTTCGACATTTGTCATTCGTGCTTCATTGGTACTCGCCTTTGATCTTTCCGAGAATCTGATCTGCGTTCTCCAGCGTTTCTTTGCTTCCGATATCAAGCCATTTCCCTTTGATCTGAAATGTCTTAACCGGCTTGCGCGTGTAGAGCCATTGCACAAAACGGCCTGGCTGATCGGGATTATTGCCGGCCGCAAGATACGTCGTTAACAGAGACAGAACCGCAGGCGAATAATAATAAAGAGCGATCGCAGCAAGGGTTCCCTGAGGGTTCTTCGGTTTTTCCTCAAACCGGCTGATGATTCCCTCAGCATCAACAGTGATGTTACCGTACTTCTTGATCGCTTCGATGTCGCCGACGTCGTAAACCGCCACTGTTGCGTCGGTTCCCGTGGCGCAGTCCACAAAATTCGCCAGCGATTCAGTAAACAGGTTGTCGCCGGCGATGATCAATAGGCTGCTTTGAGCCAAGTTCTCGCGTGTGACGACAAAATTGATATCTCCTATTGCACCCAACTTGTCTTCATCGCTTGTGGAGCCGTCGTTGATGACTTTGAATTTGAATTGAGGATGTCGTTCCTGATAACGCTCGCTCCACGCCTCGAAGTCAGCCGCAAATTTGTCGTTTGTGACCACGTAGATAGTGTCCAGATCACGAACACCAACAAGGTTATCAACGACCCATTCCATAATCGGTTTGCCACCAACCACCAGCAGCGGCTTCGCTTTCTTGAGAGTCAGTGGGTAAAGACGCGTTGCGTATCCGGCAGCGAGGATCAGAGCGTTCACAAAATCAAAACGAATCCGGCTAAGACACAGGCCGGGTTTGTACTTACTGCGATTTAGCACCGCCTCCACTGAGAATGGCGCTCTTTAGATGCTGCTGAATTATCTGCATGCGATTGGCCTCCGTGATCTTGGCGCGAGTGGCGCCGTCCACCACATAGAGGGTATCAATGGCAGCGCCAGCCTGAGTGTTAATGCGAGAAAGCGGGATTAGAATGTTTTCGCGATCAAGACAACTCAATACGTCGTAAAGCAAACCGATCCGGTCCGGGGCCTGAATCTCAATAAGCGTGTAGGTCGGGTGCGTTTTGTTGTCGATGGCAATGCGCGTTGGGAATTCAATCGCTGGCGCAAGACGATGGCTTTGACGCTTCGCCTTTTCAATTAATGACAGGAAATCGAAGCTCTCGTCTTCGAGGGCTCGTCGCAACGTTTGTTCTACCAGCTCGAAGTCGCGCGGGTTAGTGACAGGGCGAGCCTTCGTATCGCACACACGAAAAACGCCGAGCACGACGTTGTCGTCGCGAGGAAAAACGTCCGCGCTCAAAATATTCAACGGCACAACCGACAACGATCCGGCGACTTTTGCCAGCAACCGTTCACGCTCCCACGTGCAGAAGGTGACGACGCTATGTCCCTGCTGTGGCACAACTTTCCATTTGATTGCTGGAGCCAGCGGGGACTCTCCCCGATTCAGCGCGGCGAATCCGTCCTGTGGCCGACTTGAGACATTGTCGAGAAAGCACCGGAACAGTTTCAAATGCTCGACAATCTCCGGGAGACCACTCGAACGGAAATAATTGTCTGGCATCAACTCGAAGTACGCTTCGATTTCCGCAGCGTAATCCGGCGAAAAATTCTCCGCCACCGAAGCTTGCAAGCTTTCCCGTTCGACTCTTGTTTGTTCGTAATAGGATTGCCGGTCGGCTAGATAACGCGAGGTCTGGTCAAACAATTGCCAAACGAGGGACTCTTTCCAATCCGACCACGCTTCCGGGCTTGTGCCCTGACCATCAGCCAACGTAAGCAGCATCAGCGCGTCCAGATTTTTCTGATGCTTCACAATGTGGCCGAATTCCAATACTGTTGTTGGATCATCCAGGTTTCTTTGCTGCGCAATCCTCGAGAGACTTAAATGATGATCAACCAGCAGGATGAGCGACTTGCGCTGCTCGGATGATAACTGCAAACGGGCAGCCACGCGCTGAGCGAAGAGCGCGCTCGCCTCAGAGTGCGGCCTGGCGCCCACGGCTTTGCCGCTATCGTGCAGAAGCAGCGCCAGATAGAGAACCAGCGGGTCGTCCAGTTCCTCAAGAATTCTTCTATATGAAACCAACTTTGGATCATTCATCTCTGCGAGTGCGTCGAGCTTATCGATGCATACCAATGTATGTTCGTCGGCTGTGTAACGGTGTAGAAATTCATGCTGCACCAAGCAGGTAAGCTGGCCAAATTCCGGGATGTAGCGGCCCAGAAAATCGACCCGATGCATCATGCGCAAGATGCGCCCCACTCTGCCTTTTTGCGACAGAATGGATTTGAAGACATCGCGCGGCGCGCGTGCATACTGATAAGTGCGGGTAACATACCGCAGGCTTCGGCTCAGCAAATCCGCTAATTCCGGGCTAAGATCCAACCCGCGCTCCTGCGCAAGCTGAAATGCCCGCATCATTTGCTCCGGCTCTGTCCGAAAGAGATCGCGCCTCGCTGCATGCAGTTGTCTATTCCGCGCAAAGAAACAGTCGCCGATGGGAGTTTTGTTCACTCGCATTAACGGCAGAAAACTGAAAAGAGAGCGCGTCTTGGTCGTGACATGCCCGCTCGCAAATTGCTCCGTAATGCGCTCCGTCACCCGGAAAATATTTCGCGTGTGCGCGTAGTAATCTCGCATAAGCGCCTCACTGCGGAGCTGTCCATTTCGCGCAGAATAATTGAGCCGCCTCGCGATCTGGTCCTGCAGGTTGATGTGGAGCGTGTCAGTGGCGCGCCCGGTCATGTAATGCAAATCCGTCCGCAACCGCAGCAGGAAATCGTAGGCTCTTTCGATCCGTCGCTGGTCGCTTTCGCTCAACCAATCTTTCCCGACGAGCTGGTTTGTGCTCAGCGCACCCTCTTTGAAATAAGTCATCCAAAGCAAATTTTGGTAATCGCGCAGTCCGCCACATCCGCTCTTCAGGTTAGGCTCCTGCAAATAGACGCTGTCCCCGAACTTGTTATGCCGGGCGACCTGATCTTGCATACGCATTTCGACATATTCTCGTTCGTGCCCTTCAACACACCTTGAACGAAATTGGTCGCGAAATTGCTGCGCCAGTTCGTCGTCGCCAGCGAGAAATCGCGACTCGAGCATGGCAGTTTTTGTGCGCATATCACGATTGGCCTCAGTAACAGCTTCCTTAACGGAACGCGTAGAGTGCCCAACCTTGAAGCCGCTGTCCCACAGCAGATAAAGAACTTGATTCACCATCTCTTCCAAGTTCGGTGAAATCTCTGTCGCTGATTTATGATGCAAAATCATAACGTCGATGTCACTGAACGGATTGAGTTCGCCCCGGCCGTATCCGCCAAGAGCGATCAACGCCAATGGAATTGTGGGCTTGCCACTTCCGCGAGCGGTAGCGGCAGCGCCGCCGAAAACGTATCGCAACAAAATGTCGACCAACTCAGCGCGCCGTGCGCAAATTTCGCGGCCGCCGCCGCTGGCCTGGTGTTTCAGGCGCAAGCGATGCTCTTCAACGTTGAGGAATTTTTTGTAAAGTGGGAGGACTTCCGTTGGCCGCCTGGTTCCTGTGGCAGCAAGACTGCTTTCAGCATGCGCCAGCACTTGTTCCAAATGGCGGGACGTTCTCATCGCGAACTTGAGTTACACGTGATTTTAAGGTTGAAAATTCAAAAGGGAAATCGCCACGCCTCAAAGGAAAATCGCATGACACACAGCAGGCGCGTTTGCGCCTGCGTGCCAAAAACTCAATATTTGAGAAATGACGTGACCGGAGTCGGCTCGAGCCGACTCCGGCCATGAAGGAATTGCAACTCAATGAGAAATTGAGCTTCGAGCAGATGGGCGCCGGCCTTACGGATCAGGACAGAGGCGGCAGCAGAAGTCCCACCGGTCGCGAGCAAATCGTCTAGGAGCACGACCCGCTCACCGGCTGTTATGCCATCAACGTGCATCTCCATTTCCGCTTCGCCGTACTCGAGCGAGTACTTCGCAACCTCTGTCCTGAACGGAAGTTTGCCGCGCTTCCGGATCGGCACAAAACCTACGCCTAGTTCGTATGCTACGGCGGACCCAAAAAGAAATCCGCGCGCATCGATCCCGACGATCTTGTCGATATCTTTGCCGCGACATCGTTCGAGAAACAGATCGATTGAAGCGCGAAATAGCCCCGGATCACTCAATATTGGGGTGATATCCTTGAAAACGATTCCCTTCTTTGGAAAATCAGGAACATCGCGCACAGCAGCGCGGAGTTTCTCGATAACTTCGGCACTCATTGGCGTGAATAAAACCCAGAGCAGAAAACACGCGTTTGCTGGTGCGAACCTTTCCACAAGTGAGTCATTGGAATGAGGGGATTATTTTTCAGTCAAATGCAGCTCTTCTGTCTTGCCATTCGTTACGAGCCAATGCTTTCCGTGCATTACGTAGTGAATTCGTCTTTCGTCAGGGGAAACAGCAATCTCCCCTGCGCGGGAGTCTTCCCCAAGGATCTGGAGTGAGCTTAGCGATTTGTGGTACACAGGAAGACGTTCTTTCGGTTCGTAAAGCAGGTCCAAGGATTGCTCGTTGGTGCGCTTGGGGACTGGTCTCGAGAGTCGAGCAAACCAGCCATCTCCCGAGCCGCCCATCCGCGACAACTGGACATAGATTGTTTCGCGACTCACCCCAATATCAGCTACGCCAATTTCAGCTGGACTGGCGTTTTCAGTTTCCAGCGTAGCAAGAGGAGCGTACCGGTACGCCGCCACCGAAAAGTGGTCCTCTCCGTCGAATGTGTCAGTTTCGATCTCGCCGTGCCAGAGGTCACCGTATGCGGCAAAGAATAACTCTCCACTTGCAGTAAACACTAGGCACGAAAGATTCGGGTGACGTCGAATCCGCACAGGGATCCATTCATTTTCTTTTTTGAACATGAACAGAGGTGCCTCTCGATCATCCGTCGTGACGAAAGTTGCGTGCAACTTTGGATCGAACGCAACTCGCCAGAAGTCAGTTCCTGGCGGCGCGTCACGAATTTTTGTCAACCTTTCTGACCGCCGATCGAATGACCAAAGGCTTCCCTTCGTAGTGCAGAAAATTCTGTCGTCGTCTGAACATGTAATCCCACGCAGCCGGTCATTAGTTTCTAGTTGTATCAATGGGATGGTTCGAATCGTTTTTCTACCAAGCTCGATTTCTTGAACCGCCGGTCGCGTGTCAGTATCCGCCAACGCGTAGATTCGCGCACCATCCCTTGAGAAAGCCGCATCCCCAGCGACGCAATGCGTGATAATCCAGTGGAAGACGAATCCTGCGGAGATTGCAATCCGACAATTACAGTGACGCATACGTCTTGAGTTCTGTCCGCATCTAAAAACTTCAGAAGGGAAAGAAGATTTACGAAGCAAGCAAGTCAATCTAAACTGGATTTCGAGTGGATCGATATCTTCTTATCGTATCGACGGTCTGTTTTCTCGCAGCGGTTGTGCACACGGCTATTGAGTTGCGTGCCGGCGTGTTCCGCCCGATGCGGTTTAATTTTTTTGCGGTGGGCTTGGGATTCATTTTTCAGACGGCCTTCTTGTCGCTCCGCGGCCACGAACTGGGGCGCTGTCCGCTCACCAATCTATTCGAGGTCTTTATCTTTCTCGCCTGGTCGGTAGCGGTCATCTACATGCTGGTCGGTCCAGGTTACCGCCTGTCGCTTATGGGCGCCTTTACCGCGCCGCTGGTGGTCATACTGCAAGTCTTTGCGCTCATTGCGCCAATCGATATTCGTCATCCAGCGAAGTTGCCGGCAAATCCCTGGCTGGAATTTCACGCATCGATTTCGCTCGTCGCCTATGGCGTCTTCGCGCTCGCTTGCATTGCTGGCGTGATGTATCTGGTGCAGGAGCGTCAGCTCAAGACACATCAGCTGCATTCGATTTTTTATCATCTGCCGCCGCTGACTGATCTATTTGCTGCCATCACCCGGCTGCTCTGATGGGGCTTTGTGCTATACACGCTGGGCATTGTAAGCGGTTTCTTTACCGGCCATCCATTGCCGCGCGTGCAAGTCGTGGCCGCTATTGGAGTCTGGCTGCTTTACGCGGTGATTATACAAGGCCGTCATCTTCGATGGCTCGCGCCAAAACGCGTGGCCGCATTATGCATCATCGGCTTTAGCGTCGCGTTGACACTTCTCTGGGGAATCACATTCACCACGGAAATTCATCCGCTACCATGAATCTTTTCTGCATTGGTTTGAGCCACCACACAGTGGATGTTGCAACGCGGGAGCAGTTCGGAGGTAGCGCAACGGCTGAATCGATCGTGCGCGACGCTGGTTGCACCGAAGCCTTGCTGCTAACAACGTGCAACCGGGTGGAGGTTTACGTTGTTGCGCTTAAACGCATTTCCACCGATGAAATTGCGCGTTGTCTCATGCGGAAGATCGATACCGATCCTCATGATTACGCACCTCCATTTTATCGGTACGAGGCCGAAAAGTGCGTGCTGCATCTTTTCCGGGTCGCTTCCGCTCTCGACTCGATGGTCCTCGGCGAGAGCGAGATACTCGGGCAGGCAAAAAAAGCATACGAATCGGCCAGAAAATCCGGAGCAGTCGGTCCGTGTTTGCATCGCTTATTCCAGCGCGCCTTCCGCGTAGCGAAACAAGTGCGCACGCACACGGAGATTGCGCGCGGCGCGGTGTCGGTCGGCTCGGTTGCTGTCGATCTGGCGCAAAGAATTTTTGGCAAATTAAGCGTATGCAAGGTGCTCGTGCTCGGCGCGGGTGAAACAAGCGAACGTACAGCGCGTGCGCTTGTTTCGCGTGGCGTCAGCGATCTTCGCGTGAGCAACCGTTCGTTGGATCGGGCATGCGAACTGGCGCAGACGGTTGGCGGCCGTGCCGTTCCGTTCGACGACTGGGCGGCGCAGTGCCGTGAGATTGATATTCTAATCACATCGACCGCATCGGAAACTCCGTTGCTGACCCTCGACATACTCGCGCCGATGCTGCGGGAGCGTTTGGATCGTCCGCTCTTCATCATCGACATTGCCGTGCCCCGCGACGTCGATCCCCGCGTAAATGAAATGGAAGGCGTTTATCTTTACGACATCGATTCGATACGATCGGTCGCGGAGCAATCGCTCGCGCTAAGACGCCAGCAGGTCGCCGCAGCGGAGGCCATCATTGCCGAGCATGTCACGGATTTTGTTGATTCAATCTCTCGAGGGTTAAATCGCGACTCGCAAACTGGGCAGCATCCTTCGCTTAGCGAAAATTCGCTGCGCCCATCGGAATTGTAGAGGAAGCTGTCAACTTCCCCTACAAAATACAGCGCGCTACATTCCCGCGATGATTAGAAGCATTGTTCTTGGAACACGCGGCAGCGAACTTGCTCGCGCACAGACTCTGTTGGTCGAGAAAGCGATTCGAGCCGCGCAGCCCGATATGATAATCGAGACGAAAGCTATCGCCACAAGAGGCGACAAAGCCAGTGTTGTCGATCCGCGCGCAGGACGAAAAGGATTGTTCACGGCAGAAATCGAGCGAGCGCTTCTTGGCGGAGATGTAGATGTTGCGGTTCATAGCGCGAAAGATCTGCCGAGCGAAACGAGCCCAGGCGCAGAAATCGCGGCAGTTCTTCCGCGCGCACCGATGGACGATGTGCTGGTGTCCAAATATCTGGGCGGCCTGGCTTCCCTTCCGCACGGTGGGATAGTGGCAACCGGCAGTGTGCGAAGAAGACATCAGCTGCTGTGGAAACGCGCGGATCTCCAGCTTGTCGATCTCCGCGGCAACGTGCCGACCCGGCTGCGAAGACTGGCTGAAAACGAGTGGGACGCCATCGTGTTAGCTCGAGCTGGCCTTGAACGCCTGGGCATGTCGCCAAGTCGTGGGGAAATCAGTTTTGAAGACCGGCGATTCTTTCTCGAGATCCTCCCGGACGAAATTTTTTTGCCCGCCGGCGGCCAGGGAATCATTGCCCTTGAAGTTCGCGCCGATGATCAAAGTACAAAGGCCGTTGTCGATCTCATTAATGATCGCGAAACATTGCTTTGTTTGCAGGCGGAGCGAGAGTTTCTGCGTGGTTTGCAAGGCGATTGCAATTGCCCGGTGGGCGTCCTTGCAAGCATAGAGAACGGCGAGATGAAAATACGTGCGCAGGTTTTCCTGCAAGGCGCGGTGGCGCCGCGTCAAGGTGAGGTCGAAGGCGCGGCTGACGATCGGGGGCGCCTCGCAGCGGAACTATTGAGTCGCTTAGGAGCATCAGCTTCCGTGCAAGGCCCCGGCTGGATGGGTGAGCATGAGTGAAAGTGGAAAAGTTTATCTGGTTGGCGCTGGGCCAGGCGATCTCGGATTGGTGACGTTGTGCGCAAAGGAGTGCATCGAGAATGCAGACCTGATCGTTTACGATCATTTGGCAAATCCGGAGATGCTCAGTTGGGCGCGAGAGGATGCAGAAATTGTTTACGCTGGCAAGGAAGGCGGCGCATCGCAGCTCAGCCAGCAGGAAATCAATGATTTGCTGATCGAGAAAGCACGTGAAGGAAAGCAGGTCGTTCGATTGAAAGGCGGGGACCCGTTCGTCTTCGGCAGAGGAGCCGAAGAAGCACAGGCGATTGCCGACGCAGGAATCCTATTTGAAATCGTGCCCGGAATCACCTCGGCCATCGCTGGACCTGCTTATGCAGGTATTCCAATGACGCATCGAGCGCACAATTCGCACGTGACTTTCTTTACAGGCCACGAAGATCCAGCGAAATCAGAAAGTGCAATCGATTACGCCGCCCTGGCAAAACTCGGGGGTACGCAGGTCATGCTAATGGGCGTGGAACGTCTCGGAGCCATCACCAGCCAAATGCTGAAACACGGCGTGCGCAGCGATTTGCCGGTCGCGCTTGTTCGCTCCGCTACGACTGGCCAACAGCAAACGCTTACAGGCACGCTTTCAGATATCGCCCAAAAGGCTGTAGCGAGCGATTTCAAGGCGCCGGCGGTGGCCGTGTTTGGAGAAGTTGTTCGGCTGCGGGACGGTCTCAATTGGTACGAAAAGCGGCCGCTCCTAGGAAAACGAATTGTCGTTACACGAACGCGAAAGCAGGCGAGCGTGCTAAGCAACAAATTGCGCGCGTTAGGCGCTTATGTGATCGAATTGCCCACGATTCGTATCGAGCCACCCAGCGATTTACGCGAATTCGCGGAACTGGTGCAGGATGCACACATGTACGACTGGATCGTGTTCACGAGTGCAAATGGCGTCGAAGCGTTCTTCGGTATTTTCTTTAAGCTGTACGAAGATGCCCGTGAGATTGGCGGCGTGCGCATTGCTGCCATCGGACCGGCTACTGCCCAACGCGTGAAAGACTTTCACCTGCACATCGACCTTCAGCCGGACGAATTCGTGGCGGAAGCAGTATCGCGAGAATTTAAAAAGCATGGCAGCATCGAAAATTTGCGGATCCTTTTAGTCCGGGCAGAAAAGGCGCGTGACACGCTGCCCAAAGAGCTTTCGGCGTTGGGAGCGATCGTGGACCAAGCCTTCGCGTATCGAACCGTCCCGGAGACGCGAGACACCAGCGGCGCGCGACGGCAACTGGCGGAGGACGGCGCCGATTTGATCACGTTTACCAGTTCATCGACGGTAGAAAACTTTCTCGCGCTTGGGCTGCCCTGGCCAAAGGGTATGCGAATCGCCACTATCGGCCCTATCACCTCGAAGACGGTGCGCGATCAGGGTCTCAAAGTGGATGTCGAGGCGCACCGGCACGACATCGATGGTTTGGTGCGGGTGATCAGGGAACTTTTCGAGAAAGCCTGAACCGTTAAAAAAGTTATATCGTTACAACGGCATTTTGTAACGTTCTAACTCTTTTAACTTTTATAACTCATCACGCCGGATTGAAGCGGAACTTCATTCGACCGCGCTTAGCGTTGGCTTTCGCCTTCCGGCGATGCTTTTGCGAAGGCGTCTCGAAGGCGCGCAAACGGCGGACCTCCTCGAGAATACCCTCGGCATCCAGCTTGTTTTTCAGCCGCTTCAGCGCGCGATCGACAGGCTCACCTTTGCGAACAATCACTTCTGGCATCGATAATCACTCCTGACTTCGGAATTTACCCTCTACGGGCGAGCCCGAGCCTACTCGGGCCACATCTGTCCGTCAAATTTCCCTTTAAAACAGCGCTCCCGGCATTCGAGCGACGCCGCGCGATGGAAATCTGCCTGACGGACGCCCTAGCGTTGGGCGAGAGGATTTGCCGCGGTAGTAGCTTTTTCGGTTACTTCGCGGCGGAGCGCAGTGGCGCCGCGGCCGCGGGCGCGCGACCACCACAGCACAATTGGCGACGCGATAAAGATTGAAGAGTAAGTGCCGACGACTACGCCGATTATGATGGCGAGCGAAAAATCACGCAAGACCGCGCCGCCAAAGAAAAACAGACAGAGAATCGGGATCAGCGTGACTGTGCTTGTAAGAATCGTGCGACTGAGTGTTTGATTAATGCTCGAATTCATTATCTCTTCAATCGTACCGCGCCTCCCGCTGGCCAGACCTTCGCGTATCCGGTCGTAAACGACGATCGTATCGTTAATGGAATAGCCAGCGATAGTCAGCACTGCCCCAACCATCGTGAGCGTAAGTTCGCGTCCGAGAAGGGCAAACATGCCGACCGTCATCAGCACATCGTGCAGCAACGCGACAATCGCGCCTACGGCAAAGGAGAGTTCGAACCGGAACGTTACGAAAATCAAAATACCAAGGATGCCAAGGCCGAGCGCGATCAATGAGCTTTTGGCCAACTCGCCGCCGACGAGCGCGCCGACGCGTTCCGATCCTTCGACTTGAAATCCGGCGCTTGGGACGGTCTGCAGGATTTGTCTTTCCACTTTGTCGCTGGTGTTCAATGGAGTGCGGATTGTGATGTAGCTCTTACCGACTTGCGTAGATTCCTGAATTGACGCATCGGCAAATCCAATTGGCTCGAGCGCGTGGCGCACCTGTCCGATATCGATCTTGCCCGGCGCGCTCAACGTAATTAGGTCACCACCGCGAAAATCGACGCCAAAATTACGGTCACCACGCTTGTAAAAGGCGAATGCGCCAGCCAAGAGCAGCGCGAGTGAGACCATGCAGGCGATAAAACCTTTGCCGAGGAAATTGATGTTTTGCGCTGGAATCAAATGCAACATCGAGACGCGCTTCAACCGTCCGGTATCGACAAACCAGCCGAGCGCGTTGCGGCCCACAATGAGCGCGGTGAAAAGTGAGGCAATAATACCGAACGTGAGCGAAACCGCGAAACCCCTTACAGGTCCGCTCGCCTGCCAGAACAAAATGAATGCGGTGATCAGCGTGGTCACGTTTGCGTCGAAGATCGAGCTAAACGCTTTCTCGTAGGCCGTTTTTAGCGCGACCTTGAGCGATTTGCCCAGTGCCATTTCCTCGCGCAATCGTTCGTAAATTAGGACGTTCGCGTCCACTGAAAGGCCAATCGTCAAAATGATGCCGGCAATGCCGGGCAATGTGAGCACGAAGTGAAACATCGTCAGCGCGCCGACGAGCAGAATGAGATTGATAATTAGGGCGAGATCTGCGGCGAGACCGGGAACTCTGTAGTAGATGGCCACGCAGACGAGCGTAATCGCAAGTCCGACCAAGCCGGCGAGAATGCTCGCGCGTATCGAATCGAGCCCGAGAGTAGGCGAGATGCTGCGCTCTTCCTCGATGCTCACGGGCGTCTGCAGCGGGTTCTCGAGCACGCTCGCAAGTCCGCGCGCTTCTTCCTCTGTAAATCTTCCTGTGATTTGCGCGTCGCCACCATAAATTGCGTCTTGAATGACAGGCGCAGATTGGATGACGCCATCAAGCACAATTGCAAAGCGATGGTGAACATGCGCAGCAGTGATGTCGCCGAACTTCTTGGCGCCCTCGGGATCGAACCGCAAATGAACGACCCACCCATCTTTTTCGTACGAAGCGCCGGCGCTCGAAACGCGATCGCCGGCTAGGTCGGCTTTCTTTTTTACCAGCAACCGTTCTTCCCTAGATTTTTCTTTGGCGCCCGCAACGGCTTCACCGAACTCATTGGTCATCGGCGCGCTCACCGCACTGAGTTTGTACGTTTCAATGCGGAATTCAGGCGGAATGACGTCCTTGCCTTGGTCGATGTCTTTCAATTTTTGCCCGTTATCTGGATAAACCAGGCGGAACTCAAGTTTCGCCACGCGAGAGAGCTGATCCCGCGCCTCCTGAATCTTGGCAGTATCGAGCCCGGGGATCTGGACCAGAATTCGATCGCTGCCGACGGGACTGATTATTGGTTCGCTGACTCCAAAAACATCAATGCGCTTGCGAATTACCTCGACCGCCTGGTCGAGCATTCCCTTGGTAACTTCCTTGTCGCCACCCTTCAGCCGGATGAGAAACGACGTGCCGCCCTGAATATCTAGGCCGAGCGCGATCTTTTTTTGCGGCGGCCAGATCGCGGCGATGCTGAAGATGACAAGCAATAGCATGAGCGCGGTGGCCAACAGGCGCTTCCGCGGCCCCTGATCGGTCGCGAAGTACCACCCGAACAGGACGAGCATTACGAGCCCAACAAAAAACGTAAGTGCCGGAGTCATCGAATTAACGATTCAACGATTTAAAGATTTAACTCTCTTTCAGCACATTTGTAATGGCCGATTTCTCCATTTCGATCTTTACGTTGTCGGCCACCTTCACGAGCACTGTGTTCTCTTTGACATTGGAAATTAGACCATGAATGCCGGCGTTGGTCACCACGCGATCGCCGGTTTTCAAGCTCGAGATTAATTGTTGTTGCTGTTGCTGCCGTTTTTTCTGAGGCCGGATCATCACAAAGTACATGATGACGAAAATGAAAATCAGCGGGATAAAAAATGAGCCAATACCACCGCCGGGGACTGCCTGAGGCGCCGCAGTTTGAGCCTGAGCAAGAATCGTCTGGAGCATGCTAAAAATTGGAGAGCGCACCTTAAACGCGAAAGCGCTCGCTGCAATCGTTCTTTCGCACCCCTCGTATTATCAACTCCGACTTCAGCAGCCGGTGACGGTTTGAGCCAGAAAATACAAACTCCGTTTCACTTGATGAAAATCGGCCGCTCGTGCTAATCTCCTTGGCCACGGCGGGGGTATAGCTCAGTTGGTAGAGCGTCTCGTTCGCAATGAGAAGGCCAGGGGTTCGAATCCCCTTACCTCCAGTTCGTAAATGCTGTGGTCGGCCCACGCGCGTCTGCCGCAGTTCAGAGTGCGCGTTTCCTCGCTCTCACTAGCTCAGCCGACCAGCTACACCTGCAGCGGCTCGGCATTAGAGGGGGCAACAGATGCGAGTTCCGACAGCCGTCCGAATCGCCTCGTGGCCCAGATCTCCGTAAGGCGAACGAAAAAGTACGCAAATATCGCAGGCCAGAGCACCAACAGGCTGATGTCCCGGCCAAGATTGAAGGTAAGGCCGGCGCCGAGCATGAACAACACCAGGCGCAGCAGCGATTTTCTTTGTTCCCACCAGCGGATGAGCAGACCAGTCCAAAGCGCCATCAGTATGCCGGCTGCCACTGGACCAAGAATTTGACCAAAGTTCAAAACGCCTCCGCCGATCATTCCGGTAGAAACGGTGGCCACAACCCCGAGCTCACTGTCCGGGCTCTCGAATCCGCGCCACTTCGCGTAGTCAATTCCAATCAACGGCTTTGAGGGCCAAATCGCGCGCGGAACCACATTCAATAGCTCATTCAAATATTTTCCACCATACGTCGGAGGTGCTGTGCCGGTCTCCAAATAAGCATTCGCAAAGCAAAGCTCCTGAATCATGTTCAGGCCGGTTTGTCTCGCATCTTCGTCGATGAGCTCGTACGGATTCTCAGCAGCTAACACCTCTCTGAAGCCGGTGCCACGAAACGCTGTCACGAACTTGAATCCCTGGTCCAAGCAGACAAACGCAACCGCCAGAACGGCCAACTTCAAAACGAGCGGCTGGCGAGCGTAAAGCAGATACGTGATGATGAAAGGCAGAACCGCCGCAAGAAAGTGGCTGCGCGCACCTTCGAAAAAGAAATAAGGCAGCGTGATGGCGAACATCCCCGCCGCGAGCAAACGCCACGAAGTGCTGCGCTGGAAGAATACCAGAACGCCAAGAAACGCTGTTATTGCATTGAACAGATAGGCTCCGGATGCAATTAGAAATCCGCTTGCCGAACTCGAAACTGCCTCCCGCCCCCACATGGTAGCGCCTGCGCGGGAATCGATCGGAAGCACTGCGCCGACCACATCACCACCCATTCGATAGATCCCAATTGCAAAAAGCAAGAACCAAATCGCGCCGACCGCAATTAAGACCTGCTCAGGGCTGACGCGCTGGGTGGCAAAAATGCCAGTATTTCGCGACCGAACAATCCAACGTACTGCGACCGGCATGAAAACGCGAAACCCAATCAAAAAGAGTAGTACCTGCCCATAACTTTGGCCTAACAAGAAAGAAGGAAGATAATCGTATTGCTCCGGATTGATAAAGGGATCGACGAAATACCACGCGAATACTGTCATGTAGACTAGGAGCGTGATGCTAAAGCTGTTTTGGTTCAGCAGCTTTATGCAGCTTTCCACCGTCAATACCAGCAACACGACCGCAGCGAGATAGAACGTTACTTCATGAATCACCATGGAGTGGAGAGGCGAGGCGCACAGTATAAAGCTCAAAGTGGAGAGTGAAAGCCATTATTCTGCAGCGTGAGTCCCTACAGGGTTGCGCCCAACTCTTGCAGTCGCTGACCAAGCGCCTGGACTGTGAATTTTTCACGCACACGTGACGCGGCAGCAAGCTCGTGCAGCCGACCTGGATCCGCCATACAATCGCAAACGGTCGCTGCGATACACGCGGCACTTGGTTCCTCAAGAATGATTCCGTTGCGGCCGTTCTCCACGACCTTGCCACAGAATTTCGAGGCAATAACGGGCAAGCCCTGCGCCTGTGCTTCCAGCTGCGTAATGGCAAATCCGTCCGACAGCGTAGGAAGAATAAATACGTCTGCATTTCTGTAATACTCAGCTGCCTGGTTGCGCGTTACAGGGCCAAACCATTTCACGCGCCCCGCATTCCCGATTGTGCTGGCGGTTGCGATTTCCACAGGTCCAATCATCCAAAATTCAACCGGCTCATTGCGCAAAATTCGAGCAGCCTCCAGCAACCTGGAGACGCCCTTCCGCAGATTAATTAGACCAAGAAAGAGCACGCGCATCGGCCGCTCTTCTGTAAAACGCGTCGGATACGATCGCGCGCATCTGACCTCTGATTCCTGACCTTTGAGCTCTGGCGTTTCGTATGCGAGCGGAATGACTGATAACTTCTCCCCTAGAACTCCTCCCCGAATCAATCCCTCCCGCGACCAGTCCGAATTCACAACAATTCTGTCGGCCAGATTGCATTCGTCGCGCCAGTTCTTCCAGTATTCACGCGGCGCTGGCTGCCAGCCACGCACCAGTTCAGGCACGCGCGCGGTTTCTTCCGCTACGATCGCTTCTTCCTCGGGGCCGGGATCGATTTGGACGAGTATCGTTTTCCAGCCGTGGGATTTTGCGTACCGAAACGGCTCGAGGGCGGTGTAGCTATAGCTCAAGACAATTGGCAGATAGTTGATGGTTGAGAGATGAGAGCGAAGAAACGAAACGACTTTGCCTTGAAACCAGCGGTTGCGCTCAACTATTTTCGGCCATCCGCTCAGGCCACGCGCGCGTGCAAGCGTCTCAAATACAATCAACGACGCATTAAACGCTTTCACCTGTGCGTTGCGCAGCTCGCTGTGGAACCTGTCTTTGAGGTTTGACCTGCGATCGCGCACTTTCGCGAAGAAAGACGAAGGCGGGATCCAGACATCGGTTAGCAGGTATTCAAGCAACGCCAAGGAGAACAACGCCCGTGGAATCGCATAGTGTTCTCGCGAGCCGAGCTG
>Ga0224452_1000047_pt1 | contig 19535 bp, 23 predicted proteins | sample PLM2_30_b1metaG_FD_172494 | JGI IMG/M metagenome (GOLD analysis project Ga0224452, IMG submission 172494) | Groundwater sediment microbial communities from an aquifer in East River, Colorado, USA - PLM2_30_b1 | ecosystem: Environmental > Terrestrial > Soil > Riparian zone | place: USA: East...
GATCTGATGGCCGGGAGCTACGGACACGCGACCACGGAGGATGGCAAGCTGCGGAGCAACGAGACGTTCGTCGGCATGGTCGAGAACCTTGGTGATGCGTATGAGACGGTCGAGGAAATGTACGGGATGATCTGGTTCCTCGCGCAGCGGCTCTCCGAGTTGCAGCTTTCGGGTCTGGAGAGTCCCGAGGATTACGTGCGTCGCGCACGGCAGCGATATCGCGAAGGTCTGGTCCTCTACTCACCGGGCGTCGAGTCATGACGCATATAACGATCTGCGGACCACGCAATCCGATCATCGTCCGCGAGGAGCCGCTCGGAGAGCGTTGGTGTTTCGTGGAGCGGAAGCGCCGCAACTTCACGCTCAGAGTGTGGCGCGACGACATCGAGGAAGACTGGTACGGGCCGTGGGCGTCGATCACCTGCGATTCGTGCGGTCGCGTGGATGCCGACGTTGGGTTCGGCTGGTCGCGTGAGTGGGAGCATGATGAGTGACGCGGACATGGCTGCGGTGGCGCTCGCGTCGGATTCTCCGACGTACGACGAGGTCGGCACCGGCGAGATCGAGGTACAGAGCGTGCGCGTCAAGACGAAACTGGAGACGCCGGATCCGGTGCCCTATGGAGACGTAGCGGATCTCACGTGGCGGATGCCGTCGGTGCTGCCGCGTCGGGGCTGGTCTCCGCTGCTCTGGACGGCGGTGCTCGTCGGTGTCGCGGTGGCGCCGTTGGTCATCGTCGGCATACTGATTGAATGGGCTGGCCTTATCCTGTAAGGTGGCTCTCAGCCCCTTCCCCAGGTGGTAGCTCGACCCCCGCACGTAGACCGGCGGGGGTCGATGCGTTGTCACGGTCGATGCGTATACTGTCGCACCTGGGGAAAGGAAGACACGATGAAACTCCGCACCATTTGGATGCGCGCGAGACTCACGCTCTCCGAGCGATACCAGCGCACGCGCGATCGGGCTGCACAGCGCATCGTCAAGATGCTCCCGCGCCGTGTCCGCTACTGGACGACGATGGCCGATCTGATCGACGCGACATCGGGCTACCGGGGCGAGATCCCGGCGATGCCTCTCGGCGAGGTTCTGCGCGCGCTCCCGGTACCGAAGCGATGAGTACTGACGGCCCCGTCGTGGGCATGGTTGGATCGGTCATTCTCATCATCATCGGCACGCTGGCATCCGCGTGGCCGATCATGGCGCTCGGCGTCGCGGTCCTGCTCGGGTCTGGCGTCGCGTACGGTATCCGCTCCCGCTCCCCAGACTAAGAGCCGTGCCCCCCGAGTACACGAAGCTCGGAGGGCACGTAACGTATTATCAGTCGTGGAAACCAAAACAATACGAAGGTCAGAGTATCACCTAGCGGCGGACTGTTTCAACTGGAACACCCGAAGATACTCCCATCCGAGTGAACGTCTCGGCAGACGGCGAACTGCATCAAACCCCGACTCAGCTAAGCGGTACCAGCTAGCGATCCCGATCATCTGGAGTGTGCCGGTTCAAGGCAGGGCCCGGGCGGCACGACACCTCGATCTCCAGATGAACATCCCGGCCCCTGGCAGCTTCCGCTGCGGCTCAACCGACGTCTGACCGACGGCATACCGGAGAGTTTCCCTCCAACAGGGGGGGGACTCTGCCCTCCTCCTCCCTCTGGCTCCCGGAGTTAGTCAAGCCGATGTGCGAGTATTGCCGCCGTCAGAATCGGAGAAAAAAACTCATGTCTGCACGGCCGAGTTCAACTCAGCGGGGTTATGACTCCACTCATCAGGCGGAGCGCGCGAGGTGGGTGTCGAAGGTTGCGACTGGCACTGTCGAGTGTGCTCGTGCCGAGCGTGGTGAGTGTTTGGCGGATTCGCCGCTGATTGATCCGAATGAGCCGTGGGATCTGGGCCACACTGCGGATCGCAAGGGTTGGACTGGTCCGGAGCATGTGCGTTGCAATCGGTCGGCGGGTGCGCGTAATGGGATGCGGATTGCTCGGGAGCGGGCGCAGATGGTTGTGAGGGAGTGGCGATGAACGAGTGGTACTCCGAGATCATCCGCTGTGGGCGTGCGCCGTTCGGATGGTGGTGCAGTCGCACGGATATCGAACACGTGGTGCTTGGGCTTGGACCGTGTGTGCGGCGACCGTCATGGTGGAATGTGGCAGGGCGGCTGTGGAGCCGCGGATGAGAAAGGGAAAGATGATGAAGACGATGAACCGGCTGTGGGCGATGCTCTCGGCCGTGCTGTTCGCTGTGGGTCTGTCTGTCGTGGCAGCGCAGCCTGCGAATGCCGTGCAGCCTGCGGCTGTGACTGCCGTGATCGTGCTCGACGCCGACGGCTCTGGTCTGCCGGTAGCGGAGGCCGCAACCGACTGGTCCAAGAACACCGGCATCAGCGTGGTCACCGGGGATTGCACCGGCACCAAGTGCGTCCATTTCAAGGTCGTCAACTTCGCATGCGGATATGGAGCCCCTGTCGGCGGCTGTGCATATCGAGTGGCGGATGGTTCATGCCAGGTCGAGGTGAGCGTGTGGGTCTGGGACAAGTCGTGGTCGCGTCTCGATGAACTCGTGACGAAGCATGAGGCCGGACATTGCATCTGGTCCTACGGCGGGATCTCTCAGAGCTACCACCTGCCGGAGGTACCGCATGCACTGATGTCGGCAACGCATTCGTCGTCTCCGAGCGTGAAGGAATCGACGCTCTATGTCACCGACCGGAAGTTCACGCAGGGTCTGGTGTTCTGAATGCCCGAGTGGACTGAGCCCGAGGACGGCTCCGAGCAGTACGTTCCATTGCGCTCCGAGCCTGAGACCCGCACCAAGATTCAGGACGATGAGATCGAGTCCTACTACGGTTTCGATGATCTCTACCACTCCGCCGTGATTACGGGATTCAGCCACCCAGCGACCGCAACGGATGTCGAGACTGGCGAGACCGTCACGCTTGCGTACTACTGCGGCGAGTGGATCCAGGTGAAGTCATGAGGTGCTATCTGTGCGGTTCGGAGAACCCGGCGCTTGCGACGACAGTGCCGACCTTCACCTGCCGATGCGGGGCAACGATGAGCAATCCCTTCTACGACAGACGTACTACTGCTCTGTCCATTGTGGGGTAGCTGTGTACGTACCTACTGTGCATGCTCTAGCCGTGCTCCCCGATATCATGGGACAGGCCGTGCTACTGCATGTAGGGAGTAGTAGTAGTAGGCAGGAGGGGAGGCGTGTGGCCGTGGACACCAACAACACCATGCGCACTACGTACTACACACCATGTGTACTCATCACGCATGCATGTGAACACGTGATCGTCGTCTCCTCTCTCATGTGCACATACGTCGATGACGTCGATGCTGAATCGACTCGACTCGTAGACAGCCAACCTCGTACACGTTCGTGTTGCGTCGCTCGGAAAATGTGTTCGGGTTTTTTGAACATGCAGGGGGGAAGACTCCGGGGGAGTCCCGACACACATGCCCGATTTGAAAGGCTCAGCGCTCCTGTAAGCGTTTGTGACCCCCTGCCGAGTGGTGACGTGCGTATCGTTGCTGTTGTGAGCCCCACGGACGCGGTGGCGAGGATGGGCAGGAGGTATCGCTGATGGCTCGGGGTAAGGACAAGGAACCTCCGGTTCGGCCGGTGGCGCAGCTTCCGGTTCCTCCGGTGAAGCCGTCCGACGGCGAGGTGAGGAAGTTCTCGACCGCGATCGCCGGAGAGCCGCGGGATGTGCTGATGACGATGCGCGAGCATCTGGCAGCCCGGCTCGATGACGGCGTGCCCGCGGCGTACGTGGTCAACGTCATGCGGATGCTGCGAGACACCGATAACGCGATCCGGCAGCTTGACGACAAGGCGAAGGCGGAGGCGGATGCCGAGCGTGGCGAGCGTCGTACCTGGGACTCGACCGCTATCTGATGTGGCCCGCCGGTTGGCGGTGCCCACACGGATGGTCGATTCCGTCTGGTTCGATCTCGATTCCACGTTCCGCAAGCTCGGCGTGGAGTTCGACGCGTGGCAGGACGGCGCGGGTCAACTGATCCTTGGCGTGGACGAGGACGGGCACTACTGCGCGACGGTCGAGGGCGTCGGGATGTCGCTCCCCCGGCAGGTGGGCAAGACGTATCTCATCGGGTTCATGATGTTCGCGCTGTGCGTCCGATTCCCCGGGCTGCTCATCCTCTGGACGGCGCATCACGGCGATACGTCGGCGGAGACGTTCACGGCGATGGAGACCGCGTCTCATAGGCCGCTGATCTCGTCGCACGTGCTCAAGCGCTTCGCGTCCGACAATCACAAGGAAATCATCTTCCGCAACGGCTCCCGGATCCTGTTCGGTGCTCGCGCTCGCGGCTTCGGCCGTGGAATCCCCGGCGTGGACATCATCGTCTGCGATGAGGCGCAGATCCTCCCGGAGCGCGCGATGGACGACATGCTCGCCGCGATGAACACCGCGGAGAACGGACTCGCGATCTTCGTGGGCACGCCTCCCAAGCCGACCGATCCTGCGGCCGCGTTCAAGCGCATGCGCGCGGAGGCGATGGCGGAGGAGAACTCCGACGGTCTCGTGTGGATCGAGTGCGGCGCGGACCCGGACGCGGACCCGGACGATCACGACCAGTGGGAGAAGGCGAACCCGTCGTACCCGCACAGGACACCGATGACGTCGATGATGCGACTCCGGAAGCGACTGTCGCCGGACTCGTGGCTCCGCGAGGGCCTGGGCATCTGGGATGAAGACGCGATCGACGTATTCGCCGGCCAGTGGGGCGACCTGCTCCGCGAACTCCCGAAGGGACTCGAACCGAGCGCGCTCGCAGTCGCAACCGGCATCGAGCAGACACACTCCAGCATCACGGCCGCGGCAGTGGATGAGGAAGGCGTCGTGCATGTGCGTTCGCTCCAGTACGGGCCCGGCGTCGGCTGGCTGGTCGAAGCTGCGAAGTCATGGGCGGACCGATTCAACGTGCCCGTCGCGATCGACGGCCGCGGCCCCGCGGCACCGCTCGTCCCGGCGCTGGAGTTCGAGGGCATCGATCTCCGCATCCTCTCCACCGATGACGTCTGCAACGCATCTAGTGAACTCGCGCGGCTCGTCGCGAACGAACTCCTCGCGCATCGCGCCGATCCGGAACTCGACGGGGCCGTCCGTAATGCGGTCAAGCGGCCGGTGCTGGACCGCTGGGCGTGGGGACGGCGGATCTCCGCCGGCGATATCTCGCCACTCGAAGGCGTCACGCTCGCGGCGTGGATCGCAATGAACGAATCCGGAGCGAACGTGTACCTCCCGGAGACCCCGCAGAAGGTGCTCGTCGTCGGCCCGCGTGCTGCGGAATGGGCGCAACTCCATGCGCCAGACGCGGAAGTCGCGACGGATATGCAACGCTGGGAGCGAGACGCGTACCGCCGCCGACACGACGCGCGTGTCGTCATCATCGTTGACGGCTACGTAGAATATCGGCCGTCTGTGTACGGTCGGGAGGAACTGGTCGAGATCGGGGATGGATAGATGGGTTTCTGGGCGAATCTGCTCGGATTCGGTGCGAATCACGAAGGTGTCGTTCCGAACCCGAATTCTCCGGCGTCCGTAGGCGAAGGATGGGTGCCCGGAGATCCGCACGGGCTCGTCATCGAGGAGCCGCCGGCGATCGAGCCGCGCTCGCTGGGGGTGCTGTACCCCTCGCCGTGGTCAGGCTGGCCTGCCGAGTGGTCGACCGCGAACTGGTCCGGCGCGATGGGCAAGCTGGTCGATACCGCATGGGATTGCATCGACCTCAATGCATCGGTCCTGTCCACGATGCCCGTGTACCGCACACGCAACGGCGAAGTCGTGGAGTCGCTGACGTGGATGAAGAATCCCGACCCACTCGTCTACCAGTCATGGGGGGAGTTCGCGAAGCAATTGTTCTGGGACTTCCAGCTTGGCGAGGCGTTCATCCTCGCGATGAGTCGCGCCTGGTCCGTGACCGAGCGCGGCGGCTATCCCAACCGATTCCGGGTCATCCCGCCGTATCTGATGCACGTAGAAGCCGATCGCGACGGGACACGGCACTACTTTCTCGGCGGGCCTTCCGGCCCGGACGTGACAGGGGACGTTCTGCACATCCGCTACCAGTCAACGACCGATCTCTCCAACCCGCGCGGCGTCGGCCCGCTCGACGGCGCCGGCGCGCGGATGACGACGGCTCTACTCTTGCAGCGCTACGTAGATGCCCTCGCGGAGAACGGCGGCCGCGTTCTCGAATGGATCACGACCGAGCAGAAGCTGAGCAAGCCGGAGGCGGATGAGCTACAGCGTGATTTCGTCGCAGCGAAGCGCCGCAACTTCGCTGAGCCGGCCGTCTTCGGCAAGGGCGCACGCCTGGAGCAGGCGGAGGCGATGTCGGCCAAAGACATGGCGCTCCTCGAACTCTCCCAGTGGACCGAGTCGCGGATATGCGTGAAGCTCGGGGTCCCGCCGTTCCTGATGGGTCTACCCAGCGGCGGCGACTCCATGACGTACTCGAACGTCTCGCAGTTGTTCGACTTCCACGACCGCGCATCATTGCGTGTCAAGGCAGCGTCCGTGATGCCGGCACTCTCGAACTGGCTGCTCCCACTCGGCCAGCAGCTTGAACTGAACCGCGATGAGTACTCGCGCGCGCCGCAAAAGGAACGCGCGGAGGCCTACAAGATCATGATCGAGGCCGGGGTTATGCTGCCTGATGAGGCCCGAGCGATGGAACGACTGAGCGGACCGGCCGCCAGCACCTCGATGACAGGAGGCGACCAGTCATGACCGAACGACTGAGTGAATGGATCTCAGTGCCGCGTGACGTGCCCCTCGAACTCCGCTCCAGCGACAACGCAGTGATCGACTCGGTGAACTTCGCCGAGCGCATCGTGCGACTCATCGTGGTCCCCTATGGCGAGCGCGCGACCGTGCTGTACCGCGGTCGTGTCATGGAGGAGGAGGTCGAGCCCGGCGCGTTCGACCGCGTCACTGCGACGAAGATGCACGTCACCGCGAACCGCGACCACGACCACACGCGCGTCATCGGAAAGGCCGTCGAGTACGTGACCGACGACCCGCGCGGACTCATCGCGGATGTCCGAGTCTCCCAGACGCCGCTCGGAGACGAAACACTCCGACTCGCCGATGATGGCGTTCTGCGCGGCTCTATCGGTATGCTGGTCAAGGAATCGGATCAGAAGCTCTTGGGCGGACTCCGCCGGATTCGGCGGGCCTTCCTCGATCACATCGCGTTCGTTCCCAACCCGGCGTATGCCGGGGCGGAGGTTCTTTCCGTGCGACAGGCACAGGAACAAATGGAGCCGGAAACGCCGGTCTCCACACCCGAATTGGATCGGATCTTGAACGATCCGTGGTATTCGGCGTTGCTGACAGGGCAGCGGCACTCGCAAAAGCCGTGATGCCGATAGGGCGTCGCTTGACCTCGGCAGATGCCGGAGGTCGCCTCTCCCCAGCAAAGGAATGAATCAATGCTGACTGACGTCAGTCAGGCAGACTCCATGATCGTGCGTATCGAGAAGGAACAGGCGGAGAAGTCCGCGTTCATCGAGAGCCTTATCGGTACGGCCGGCGATCAGAGTCGTGATCTGACCACCAACGAATCCCAGTTGATCGCGGACGCTCGCGGCCGCATCGAGGAACTGGACGTTCAGCTTGACACCGTGTCAGGCTCCCGCAAGGCAATCGCGGACGCTCGCGCTCGCGCAGCCGAGGTGCACCGTGATCTCGCGCAGGACCGCCGCCAGGTGGACCGCGGCGAGATCGAGTACCGCTCGGCCGGCGAGTACATCGTGGACGCGTACAACTCGTCCATGGGCAACCGGGACGCGCGCGAGCGCCTTGAACTGTACATGCGCGCCGCAGCGCACCAGAAGACCAGCGACAACCCCGGCGTCGTCCCGGACCCCATCATCGGGCCCGTGGTCAACTTCGTGGACGGCGCGCGTCCTCTCGTGACCGCACTCGGCCCGCGTCCGCTTCCGAGCGCGACGTGGTACCGGCCGAAGGTCACCCAGCGCACGCTCGTGCAGAAGCAGGGCTCCGCAGGTGCACCCGCAGATGAGAAGACCGAACTGGTCTCTCAGAAGATGACGATCTCCCGTGTGACCGGCACTGCCGTCACGTACGGCGGTTACGTCAACGTGTCGCGACAGGACATCGACCTGTCGAGCCCGTCGGCGTTCGACATCATCGTGCAGGACCTCGCGACGCAGTACGCGATCGAGACCGAGAAGGCAGCGGCGACCGCACTGGACGCCGCGGACGGCACGCCGTTCGAGCTTGCGGGCACGGGTTCGGCGGCGTACACCGCGGCCGCGCTCACTTCGACGCTGTGGACCGCAGCGGGCGAGATCTACACCGCAGTGAAGGGCGCCGGGCGCATCCTGCTCGTCGTTCCGCCTGCGATGCTCGGCAACTGGGGACAGTTGTTCGCTCCGGTGAACCCGCAGAACGCGCAGTCGTCCGGCTTCGCCGCCGCCGATTTCAGCCAGGGCCTCATGGGCTCGATCTCCGGTATCCCGGTGATCGTTTCCGCGGGCCTTCCGGCGACGACCGTCGGTGTCGTGCTCTCGACCGCCGCGCTCGAAGTGTACGAACAGCGGGTCGGCCAGTTGCAGGTGGTCGAGCCTTCGGTGCTGGGCGTGCAGGTCGCGTACGCGGGCTACTTCACCCCGATGGTGATCGAGGCCGCAGGCGTCTACAAGATCATCAACGCCGCATAAGGGAGCGCCCGAAGATGGACATCTTTGAACTGCCGGATGGTCGGGTCGCCACGACCGGGTCATTCAGCGTCGCAGAGTGGGACGAGTACATTGCGTCTCTGCCCAAGTCCAAGCGGGCCAACGTTGTTGCTCCTCTGGGGTCGGTTTCCGAACCGGCTCCGGAGGACGACTCCGGTGGCAGCGCGGACACCAAGTCCTCCAGTGCGAAGGGTGGTAAGAGCTAATGGTCACGACTCTGCGCAAGGAAGACTACCTCGGCCGGGATCTCGCGAACGCGACGCCGGGCACGACCGCCGCGAAGGATTCGCTCGGACGCGATGTCGTCGCGGGTGACAAGGATTTCCTTGGTCGCTCGCTCACCAACATCCCGTGGGCCGCGACGACCGCGTTCGCGATCGGCGCGCGCGTCTACATCGTCGGCGGCACGCTCGTCGCGACGGTCGGCGGGACCTCCGGTGCCTCGGCACCGGCTCTGCCGGGATCCATCGGCGGCACCGTCGTAGACGCCACCGTGACCTGGCAGCGGGTCGAGTAAGAGAACGGGGGGTGGGTCATGCCGAATGACCTCGTCACAGCATCCGGCCTGGCCCACCTTCCCGGCTCGCCGTTCAGCGACGCCCAGGTGGATGGCGCAGTCGCAGCACTGCGCCGCTGCCTCGGCTGGCACATCGCGCCGGTCCGCTCGGAGACGTTTCTACTGGACACGCTTCCGATGGATGACGTACTCCGGCTCCCGACGCGGAAGCTCGCGACCGTCGTGCAGATCCGTCGTGGGTCCGACGACAGCGTGTATGCAGCGAGCACGTACGAGATCTCGTTCAGTCGGGCGCGGATCCGGCGCAAGGGAACGTACTGGCCGGCGGGCTACGCCGCGGTCGAAGTGGATGTGACGCACGGATTCACGACGTGCCCTCTGGAACTGCTCGCGCCGCTCGGTCAGGTCATCGTCGCGACACGCCGTGATCGCAGCATCAAGTCGGTGCATGTCGTGGACTCCGAGACGACGTACGGACTCGCCGCGGCGCTGTTCGAGAGCCTGCTCGATGAGAGCGTTCTGGCCTCCTATAGGGTCGACAACCTGCCCGGGATCGCATGATGCAGATCCCCGATCTGTTCCTCGAACAGCGCATCCGCGTGCGCCGCCGCCAGACGTACGGCGATGCGAACGGTCCACTGTGGGACGCGGAGACCGGAGACATCCCGGCGCAGGTCGTAGAAGAGTCGAGCCTCGTCTCGGATGATCGCTCGGAAGCGCAGACACGCGGTAGTCAGATCCTCTCCACCGGCTACGTGCTCGTGCAGGCGGAGCAGTACATTCCCGTTGGCTCGCTCGTCCGGACATGGATCGGGACGCCGATGGAGCGGACGGTCGAAGTCGTGAAGACGGCATACCTGGAGCATTCGCAGGTCCCGTCGTACGCTCGCGCGTGGGTGGTGTGAACCATGACGACCGTTCGAGACACATGGCTCGGAGACGTCATCGCATCACGACTGCTCGTCTTTGAGCGCCAGGCGCGACGACACGCCGCGGAACAGCTATTGCAGCGCACACTCCCGCGCGTGCCGATCCTGACCGGCGGTCTCCGCTCATCCGGGCATGTCGTGGATGTCGGAAACTCTTCGCTCGTCGCGTTCGACGCGGCATACGCGTACTGGGTGCATGAAATGCTCTCGAACCAACACGCCGTGGGCCAGGCGAAGTTCCTAGAGCAGACGCTGGAGGACAACCGAGGCGCGCTCATGATGACGCTCGTCACCGGGATTGGCGGTGCATTCCGATGAACGATCAGGATCGAGTCGTGGACGGCTTCGCCGAATGGATCGCGGCGGAGACCGCGGCGACGTGGAACCCGACAGGACAGTACACGTCCGCAACAGTATGGCCCGTCTACCGCGGTCCGGACATGCCGCCGAGCCCGGACCAGTGCATTGTCGTCACGCCCACCGTCATCGCGTCTCGACGTGCAGACATCGAACAGGGCTTGCAGGTCCGCCTTCGCGGCGCCGCATTCGCGGCTCCGCAGACGGTGCGGGACATGGCGCAGGAGATCCACGATCTCGCGTACCCCAACGGTTTCCCAGCGGTGCACCTGGACATGGGCGGGCTGCGTGTCGGCGCGATCATGCCCGGACCGCGGGCCCCGATCGTTCGTGATGAGCGCGGCCGATATGGCTGGATCTCGGATTATGTGGTGCGCTGGCGGAAACCGCGCCCAACATAAGACACAATGACACTGGGACCGAACGTCCCGGACCCAGACCCCGGAAGGGGATGAACGAAAGGAAGGCATTATGCCGAACAATGATGTCTGGGACGCGATTGTCCAGCAGACCGGCACTCCGGCGCAGTCATTCGAGTTCCTACTGGATCTCTACATCGGTGTGGGCGGCGGCTCCCCGACCCGGTTCGCGGACGCGGCGAACGTCAACCCCGCATTCACGGCGAAGAACCGCGTCCGACAGACGTACGCGGCCAAGGGCGTGGAGAAGGCGCTCAAGTACGGGGACAATCTCGTGCTGACGTTCGACGTGGAGGCGGTGCGCGACGTGAACGGTCTGTACCAGGCCGTGTTGCAGGACCTCCTCGATGCGTCGAAGGCGAACGGCGTGAGCAACATCCGGCGCATGCGCGCGTACGATGCGCTCGGCGCCAGCTACGCGATGGATGCCGATTTCTCGATCAGCGCGACCCGCACCAATACCGACTGGGACTCGGCGGCGTTCTACACGATCACCGCGACGATGTACGTGTTCCGCGGTTGGATCGCGAACCCGGTCCTGACCGGTAACGTCCCGATCATCGATGCTGTCACCCCCGGCACGGCCGCGACGGCCGCGACGGTCTACATCGAGGGCGAGAAGTTCACCGGCACGGTGGGCGCAACGGGCGTCAAGTTCGCTGCGACCAACGCGACCTCGTACGTGGTCGTGAACGACGGCCTCATCACGGCCGTGGTTCCCGCAGTCGCGAACGGCTCCGCTCCGATCACGGTCACCTCTCCGGTGGGCGCGTCGCTCGCGTTCCCGTGGATCAAGATCTAGTACCTCCGAACGTCGGGTGGCGGTCTCGAACAGACGCATCTTGGGGGGCGCCACCCGACACATATCTCTCTATTGGAGACCCCTTGTGACGAAGGCAATTCAGGAAGGCCGCCGACTCCGGCTCGAAGTCGATGGCATCGAGGAACCGTTCTACGTGGATCCGCTGCCCGCGCGACGTGGTCGGGAACTCACCGGCCTATTCGTGGACGCTGCGATCGGGCAGCTTGATCCGCTCGCGACCGCTGCGATCTTCATGGAATGCATCGGACCCGCGAACTACGCACGCATGAACGGATCTCTGGTGGATCGCTACAGCGCGTCTGGCGACTACACCGAGACATATGGTCCCGACGGCACGGTGAAGCTCCCACCGTCGAGCGTGCGCTTGCCCGAGGGGATTCCGGCGGGCGCGCTCTACGTTGCGCGCGAGGATGACAGCGTGCCCGGTGAGGCGATCCGGCAGGAGGAGGGCGAATCGCTCTGCATCGCCGCGTTCTACTGGCAGACGGCTGCCGGCATGGAGGCGGTGAACCAGTTCATCGAGCACGGCGAGGGATCCGTGGGTTTTCTCCGGGCCCTGAACGTCCTGATGTACCGTTTGGGGCTCTCACCGTCGAGGACATCGCCCGGTTCGGGATTGGACAGCCTGACGCAAATGGACGATACCGCCGATACGACTACCCACAGTGGTGGCGGGACGCTCGCAAAGTTGCCGCCCAACAGGCGAAGCAGACGCTCGAAGAGGGCTCCGAAGACGTTGTGGGGGTGAGCATCGATGAACTCTGGCGACGCCTCCTCCCGGATCTCGACAACGGCGTTGCCGTCGATCTGCACCAACACTTCGGTATCGACCTCGACGATGAGCCGTCAGTGTGGGACACGCGGACGTGGCACTGGCTCCGGGAGCGAATCGTCCGCTTGGCTTCCATCGAGGGCACAGCGACGCGGAGGGCGGCGATAGCAGATGTTCGAAGTAGGCCGGCTCGTCGCGAGGATCACCCTCGAAGGCGGCGACCAGGTCGCCCGTCAACTCCGATCTCTAAAGGGTGAATGGGCCGGGCTCTCTCTCGGCGCGCAGCATGCCGCCGCGACGATGGGTCGGCCGATGCTCCTCGCCGGCGCGGGGCTCGTCGCGATGCTCGGACTCGCGACCCACGCGGCGATCAGTTGGCAGTCTGCGTGGGCGGGCGTCACGAAGACCGTCGAAGGCTCGCCGCGGCAGCTGGCTGCCGTCGAGGCGGGTCTCCGTGGATTGACGCGCGTACTCCCGGCGACGCATGAGGAGATCGCCGGCGTCGCGGAAGCCGCCGGTCAGTTGGGCGTCCGGACCGGCAGCGTCGTCCAATTCACGCGCACGATGATCGATCTCGGCGAGACGACGAACCTCTCGGCGAAGGAGGCGTCCGACGCGCTCGCCCGCTTCATGAACATCATGGGGACGTCGCAGGATCAGACGCGCAATCTCGGCTCCGCAGTTGTGGATCTTGGCAACAAATACGCCGCAACGGAATCCGAGATCGTTGCGATGGCCCAGCGCCTCGCCGGCGCGGGTGTGCAAATCGGTCTCTCCGAGGGCGAAGTGCTCGGCCTCGCGACCGCGCTGACCTCCGTTGGCATCGAGGCGGAAGCCGGCGGCACGGCGATGTCGCGGACGATGATCGAGATTGCCGCGTCCGTCGAAAAGGGCGGCGACCAGCTTGATCGGTTCGCCAAGGTCGCCGGAGTGTCCGCTGAGGAGTTCGCGCAGAAGTGGCGGACCAAGCCGAGCGAGGCGCTGGCTCTGTTCGTAAAGGGCCTCGCAAATGCGGAGTCGCAGGGCGGCTCCACGCTCGGGATGCTGGAGGAGCTTGGCATCACCGAGATCCGGCAGCGGGACGCTCTACTCCGAGCGGCTTCCGCGTCCGACATGTTCACCGAGGCGATGGAGGGCGGAAACGCCGCGTTCGCGGACGGCACCGCATTGCAGGACGAGGCCACGAAGCGCTATGCAACGCTTGAATCGCAGCTACAGATCACCGGCAACGCGATCCGGGACGCGGCTATCGACTTCGGCCAGGTGTTCATGCCCGCGGTCGCCGGCGCTGCCGGCATGGTGCGTGACTTCGCGAATTTCATGGGCGATCTCCCGGCGGAGTTGCAGGGCGCGATCGGCGTGTTCACGCTGTTGACCGGCGCCGTGCTCATCTTCGGCGGCGTGCTGCTCGTGGCGGTGCCCAAGATCATCGCCTTCCGCGCGGCGATGACACTGCTCAGCGCGGAAATGCCGCTGACGATGAACGCGATGAGGGGCGTCGCCGGCTTCCTGACCGGTCCATGGGGCGTCGCGCTCGCCGCCGCCGTCGTCGGTGTGCTATTGCTACAGGACGCGGTCAACTCCATGAAGACGACGACCGCGGAGTGGCAGAACATCATCACGAACGCGCCGTCGGCCGACAAGCTGTTCGAGGCCGCCGCAGCGGATCAACTCATCGCCCGATTCGATGCCGTCGGCGCGTCGGAGGAGACGCTGCGGGGCCTGCTCGGTGATCTGAACAACGAGTTCCTCGCCGGGCTCCCGGCGCAGGCCAGCTTCCGCACTACGTTGCAGGGGATCGGTGAGCAGTTGACGACGACCGCGGAGACCGACTTCCCTGCCGCGCATGAGGCGTTCCTGTTGCTCGCGGAAGACATGGGCCTCAACGAACAGCAGACGATCGACCTCCTGAATCAGATGGAGCCGTACCGAGAGAAGCTCGTAGAACTCGCAACACAGCAGGGCATCAATGTCACATCCGGGACCGACTTGCAGAACTCGCAGGCACTCCTCAAGTTCGCATTCGATGAGACGTCCGGTGGCGCCCGTACCGCCGCGGAGGCGTACCTGGAGACGACAACGCAGGTGGACACGCTGGCTGACGAACTCGACAAGCTGATCGATAAGTTCATGGAGGCGAACGGTCAGAACGTCAGCGCGGTCGATCAGAACGCGCGCTATCAGGAATCGCTGGCGAACATCAGCACGGAGATCGCACGGCAGCGGGACGAGTTCATTGCCGCGCACGGCAGCGCCGACGGGTTCAGCGCATCGCTCGATGAGAACACCGCGCAGGGCTCCGCGAATGCGGCGATGCTATCGGATGTCGCGAAGGAAGCGCAGGACGCGGCCGCTGCACAGTTCCAGGTCGATCTCAAGACGATGGGCGCGAAGAAGGCCACCGAGCTATACGTTCAGCGGTTGCAGGACGGTCGGACGAATCTCATCAACAACGCGAAGGCGGCCGGATTCAACGCCGACCAGGTGCAGGGTCTGACCGATCGCGTCTACAGGATGCCGAGCGCTCGCGAGATCCGGATCTTCGCAGATACGTCAAGCGCCCAGTGGCGACTCGATAGTCTGATCGCGTCGTACCAGAACCGCACGATCTCGCTGCGCGCATACATTCACGGCGTCGAGGGTCTCGCGGAAGGCGGCATCCGATTCGCGAACGGTGGCATCGCCGGCGGACCGCTGCACTTCGCCGGCGCGGGCACCTGGGGACGCATCCGCGAGAATCACATGGCGCAGATCGCATCATTCGGACAGACGCGCGTCTGGAATGAGCCGGCGACCGGCGGTGAGGCATACATCCCGCTCGGTTCCGGCAAGCGCGACAATGCGGAGACGGTACTCCAGACGGTCGCGCGTATGTTCGGTTACGGCATGATGAAGCCACCGAAGGGCAACCCGCCGGAGACGACGAAGATCTCACCGACCGCGACGACCGAGAAGGTCTTGCAGCCGATCATCCTCCAGGTCGACGGTCGTGAGCTTTCGCGGGCGTTGATTGAGCACGAGCGGAGCATTTCGTGACGAACTTCACGTTGGGCAGGATCGGACTGGATACCGACATCGATGACGTGTCGGTCTGGGATCAGAACGGCGAGACAGTACAGGTCGCATTCAGCACCCCGTCGCTCGGAGAGGGCGGCTCCGTGCTGCGCGCGAACGCGTACCGGCAGATGCTGCTCGGCTATCTCGAATCGCCGGACCAGCGCTTCGTGGCAGTCACATGGGATGACGATCGGACGGCGGACGGGTACTACCGTGTCGTCGCCGCACAGGTGACTCCGGACCCGGATCTCGCATTCGATGGGCTGTTCTACTTCACGGCCACATTGCAGCGGGTGCAGGGCTACGGTCAGCCGGCGATCCAGACGACGTACCAATTCTTTGTACGGACGAATGTCCATGATCAGACGGCGGTCGTCTATCTCGGGACGCCCAGTGTGGGCACTCAGTGGTCCTACGCCTACGAAGTGAAGGATGGGGTCTACTCGAATCAGAGTCCGGTGCACACATATCTCACTTCGGATCCAGGCGGCACAAGCGCCGTAATCGGCTCCATCACCGGCGGCTCGGGTCCTTCGATAGGCGAGGTCGCGCTCTGGGTCCGCAACATCGATCCGTGGGCGTACTACTACGGATCCGCGCGACTTGAGGTCGACGGCTTCCCCATCGAGGGTCGGCAGGTCCCCCTCACGTGGCAATACAACGAGAACTGGCGACTCACGAACGGCGCGATCGAGTTGATGCTGGATCCCAGCCGGGGTGTCGATGAGATGGGTCTCCAGATGCGCGGATGGAGCGGTACTGCCTGGAGCGATCCGATCCCGATCACATTGCTCGGAGACACCTCTCCGACGACACCGCGGGACGTATTCACGGGTCCGGACACGATGACGATCCTCAAGAATTCGGCCGAGGAGGTCATCATCCGGATCGGGATGCACGTCGGGACTGGCGATGCTAAGTGGCCGGTGTTCCTCGATATCACTTGCCGACGCGGCTCGCGCACTTTCGCATGCCGGATGCGTCGCGCGTCGGGCACCGGCAGCGCGTACCCCGGCATCGACGTTCCGAACCACCTCACCAACTACGGCTGGCGACGTGAAGGCGCGTGGGTGTCCGCGGGCACGCTGGTCGAAAAGCAGTACGTGTGGAATTCGCGGGCGCTGCTCGATGCCACGTACTGGGATCGGCTTGCGGCCACGGGCACCGCGACCGGACGCATCACGGGAGTCTCCGTCGATAGTGGCAAGATCACGACGGCGTACCGCGTGACCGCAACCGGCGCGCACGCCACGCAGGGCTTCGGCGTCGAGCACGGCGCAGTCGGCACGACGAGTCCGAACAACGGACTCGCGAACTCGACTCAGTACACGTTCGCCGCGTGGGTCCGGGTCTCCGTCTCGCGCTCGATGCGCGCACGCGTCCAGTGGCGCAACAGCAGCGGCGCCGTCATCGGCTCCGCGGTCTCCGCCGATTTCGCCGTGACCGCGAACGTGTGGACGCGGATCACCTGGTCCGCGACCTCGCCGGCGTCCGCAACGCACCGATTCTCGATCGACGTCACCGGCAACTCGGGCGGCGCTGTATGGGCGACGGGCAACACCGTCGATATGACCGGACTCCAGTGCGAACTCGGCGCGACCGTCGATGCGTTCTGGGACGGCGACGACAGCGCATCGGACGCGACGATCTACATGTACGACTACTACACCGCGCCGAACACGACTTCGCTGAAATGGACCCGATCCGGTGCGCCGACGTACTGGTTCGTTGCGCCGCTCCAGATCGAGCAGGACACCGACGGCTGGAAGCCGCTGACGGATCCGGACCCGGTGGTCTGGGACTTCGCATTTGGCATGCTCTCTGCGGGTATCTCCGGCGATCAGGGACGCTATCTCCGCGAGGTCCAAGCGTATTTCATGTCGACTGTACAGACGGATGATGTGGTGGCTATATGAGCGTCACTGAACGGCTGATGGGCACGGGACGATGGGATCTCCAGTTCAGGCCGGACACGCCTCTCTCGGTCCTCGCTGCGATCGACGTGAAGCGCTTCGGGTTCGGCCACATCGTCGTCACGTCGACTCGGGCCAATCTGGACGAGACGATCGACTTCGATCGGCTCAAGTCCGCGCGCTACATCGGCGTGCTCCGGCACCGACCCTCGCTCTACCAGTTCGGTGGGCCGGGACTCGCAATGTGGCTGGGCGATGAGGACGGCAAGGGCGCACTCCTCGAACAGAACGACTACGGGACGACGCTCACGAACTGGCGGACGCTCCTCACGCCGCCGGGCTGGTCCGGTGTTGGCGCGTCGATGGCTGGACCATTCACGCGTGACGTGGTCCGGGAGGTCGCGATCGAAGTGCTCCCGGATGTGTGCTCATTCTTCGGCGTCGAATGGAAGGTCGGCTACGACGATCTCGGATTCCAACTCTGGATCGATACAGTTGCGAACCTGTTCCGCACCACTCCGAACGCGATGATCCTCCGCGAGACTTCGACGCAGATGAGGGATCTCGACGTGCTCGGCGTCGGCGCATCGTTCAACGTGGAGCAGGATCTACAGGACTGGACGCAGAAGGTCAACTACTACACCGGCGATGAGGCGACGCCGGTGCTCACGACCGCATCGCTGGGCGGCGAGCAGGCGAAGGATGTCCCCTACCGCAACGTCAACGGGCTGGCGATCGAGATGACCCGTGCGATCGAGGACTTCGGCACCTCCTCCGCTGGCGCGACGATGGCGCCCGCACAGTTCGGCCGCTTCCATCGCGCCCATGAAGCCGTGACAGCGGCGTCAACGGAGTACGACATCAGCCCCTACGTCCGCTGCGGCGATTTCGTCTGGATCTACGATCCGGCGCGTGATCTCGTGTCGCAGACGAATGAGGTCTACTTCCGCGGCCGTCTCTTCCATCCGCTCAAGATCCGGGTGACGGGGCACACCTGGCCGCTTCGCGAGGGCATGGGTGTCTACTTCCGGCGCTGGATCGACAACGATTCGACCACCTGGGGGCACGACTGGGTCGATCTCTCCGATTGGATCGAGTGGGAGAACGGCACTGCCGAGACGGTGGAGCTTGGGGATCTCCCGCGGAAGACAATCCGTCGCATCCGCACGAAGACGATCAAAGACACCGTGCGCTACACCACCCCCACCCTCACCGAATAACGCAGCATCGCCGGCTAGACTTCCAGTCGGTCGAAGAAAGAGAGAGCGAATTCTCATGACACTCCTCGCACCCTTCCAGGTAGTCACATCGCCCTTTGGCGAGTGGCCCCAATGGCGTAAGGACATGGGTCTCGGTCCACACCGCGGCGCCGACTTCCAATGCAGCATCGGCCAGGTCATCCCAGCATCCGGCTCAGGGGTCTGCACTTCCGAGGGCTGGTCGAACGCGCTCGGATGGTGGGTCGTGATCCGCTACACCCTTTCTGATGGCCGCAACCTTTACCTCGGCTATTGCCACATGCAGGCGCGCACTCATCTTCGCTATGGCGTCTGGGTGGGGACGGGCGACCGCGTGGGCTACGCCGACAACACCGGTACGTCCACTGTCGGGACGCATTTGCACCTGACCGCATCGTGGCAGGACGGCGACCCCGGCGTCGTGCCGGTCATCGACCCCGTGCCATTCCTGACCTTTGGGGGCACCGCCGGTGGCGGTGGAACAGTGGTCATCTACGATTTCAGTGCGGACACGCAGAAGAAACTCCAGCAATATGTCGCGAATGGTGGGCTCTACACCGGCCCGATCGACGGCGACCTCGGCGTCAATAGCTGGACCGCCATCCAGACGTGGCTCCAGCGTGTGGGTCTGTATGGCGGCCCTCTGGATGGCGAGCCCGGGATCAACACGTATATGGGCCTCCAGCAGGTCGCTCAGAAGGGCGGCTACACCGGCCCGATCGACGGAGAGTTCGGGCCCAACGGCGAGGCAGGATTGAACGCTTGGTTGACCACG
>Ga0224452_1000051_pt1 | contig 19068 bp, 15 predicted proteins | sample PLM2_30_b1metaG_FD_172494 | JGI IMG/M metagenome (GOLD analysis project Ga0224452, IMG submission 172494) | Groundwater sediment microbial communities from an aquifer in East River, Colorado, USA - PLM2_30_b1 | ecosystem: Environmental > Terrestrial > Soil > Riparian zone | place: USA: East...
AGATTTTTCTAATAGGTAAATCAAAAAAGTCAGACCACCTTGCGAGAGAAGGAGTCAGACCAATTGCCCGCCTTCACAGGATCACGCTACAATCGCTTTTGATTGCCGGACGACAAACGACCCGGTCCGTATGTCATCGTCGATTCCTGTACACGTTCAATGAATGCCGCTGACATTCAATATGGCCTTCGCCAAGCGCCACCGGTAGGGCGGGCCATGCGCATCTTGCTCGGCGTCGTTCTGATTATTTATGTAACCCCCGTTTACTTCCGTGTCCCGCTGGGAGTTGCGGTGGAATCATTACTACTGATGCTCGGGTTGATCGGCGTTTACAGCCTTATCCAGATCGGTGTATCGCGACGGATCGTTGGCCCGCGCGTAGCAGCGGTCTTGGCGGCTGGCTTACTCGTCGCGTTGTATATTGGGGGGGCTTCCCGGTTGCCGATTCTTGGCCGCGGAAAAGGCCAGCTAGCAGCAGTCGCGTTCCTCGGTTTTTCGTTGATAGTCGCTGGCGTGCGTGCCGCGCCCGGTTGCGAAGTGATGGCGATCCCCGGTTTGCTCTTTGGGAAACACACCGAAGTGGCATGCCTCATTTTCTCGCCCCTCGACAGTGTTGAGCGCAAGCTGCGGAGCAAGCGCGAGACCTAATCAATTCCGATGCCAATCACCACGTCTATGAAGTCCGCCCACGTAAAGATCATCGCGGTGTTGATCTAATTTCCGATGCGCTGCCATTCGGTCGGCTGTGTACGAACAAGCGCCGGATGCAGTCGAGTACGCGAAATTCTACAGCCGTTCACATGATGCCGTGATCCGCGTTTATGATAATGCTGGCAACGTGATCGGGACGCACAAGCGGGCGGGCGAGCTCAAAGAGCCGTAAAGTTTTTTGCTCGCGTCACGTCGCACTTCCCGCTAAAATGAATTTCCATGATTCCGCTTTTATCGGGCGGTCACGAGAGAACCCAAGCGGATTAGACCCCCCTTAACAACTCTTATGCGACAGCTCACTGTTATAGTGTACGCACTAACGGTTGCCACATTCCAAACGCACGCTGGAAGTCTCGACTGGCTTTTTGATGCTGCTAACAACGATGATATCGCACGCAGACAAGCCCAATTCTTGGTGTGGGATGGCGTGTCGCATCCCTTGTCAGCGAGTTTCGAGAAGGTAGACATTGTAGACAAAGATTGGCCTTTTTATCTCTTTCACGTTGTAATCACCAGTCCAGGCGCCGGAGTAGAACGCGATCGCAGCTCATACCTGGTCTGCTTCAAGCTGACTGAACGTACAACCGAATTCCGCATAGTTACCGTGATTCAATACGCTTCAAACCCGCCGACAGAAAACGAGATTACGATAGATAAACGTCTTAATAGATGGCCGGTTTCGCCGCCTTGGAAAGCAGGAGATGATCTACCATACAATATCAAGCCTCCTGGCTTGAGCATCGTGTTAGACAAGTGTCGCGCAGGATCAGACCAGTAACACCGTTACCTTTCCTGCCGGTAACGCAGGTCCAATTCATCTCACGTAATGGCGACAATGTTCGCTTTCATTTGCAAGCGGCCCCGATGACGGAATCAACGGCGATTACGATGTCTCAGCTGACGCGACTGATCTAAAATAAAAAAGAGCGGCTTGGAATCGCCGCTTTAAGCTCGACAAACGCAATCAGCTTTTCATCCGCGTGCACAACGAAACGCGCTTTCCGTCGCCGCGATGTGCGTCAGCAATCCAGATTGTTCGCCGCGAGAATCCACCGCTGAAACGTAGCCCAAACTCCGACTCGCTTTCTTGAGATTGTCGGCGATTGACTCCCAGTATTTCACGCGCAGCGGAGTCTAACCACCGAGCACCTATGGCGTAAGGAAAGTTTTGCCTGTGTAAGGATCTTCTACTGCGGTTCCCGGCGGAAAACCGGTGACGTCGACGTAACCGCTATCTGAAGAGAAGGGACTGGTAACTAAGCCTGGTTTACCGGGCACGGGAGTTCCATACGGCAGGCCACTTTTTTGCTGGTTCGCGCCCGAGGCTGCCTTCGCCCACCGGACATCGCGCTGACCCGGAGGCGCAGGGACTGGGCTGCCCGAAGTCTGACTATTCGAAACATCGTTCGGCGGAGTCTCATTATGCTTATGATTATGACTGCTCCGGTGCGGTCGCGGCTTCTCAGTCGGATGGGCAATTGCGCTACGCAACGACCTGAAAAAATCCCGGAAGGGTCCCGCTTTCGCCACATCAGTCGCAGTCATCAGCGTGCCGATGCATAACCAGACCACGATTGCGGGGAGCGATCGTTTCACTAGGACTGTTTCGTGTCTGCCATTTCTCTTGCGCGTCTTGTTTGCGAAAGATCATCGTGGCGTTGATCTGATTTCCGATACGTTGCCATTTGGTCGGCTGTACACCAAAAACAGAACCGCACGCGTTGCGAAGCACTTTCTCACGCCAACGAACCTTGCTTTAAACCTGTTTGATGGAAGCCGTGGTGTTCGATAGACTTTGTCGTGAGGAACGCCGGCAAAATCGACATCAAATCCATCCTTTTTTGCCAGCTTCAGGAGCAGCTTGGCGACTTGGGCGAACCTTCGTATCGCGCTGGCCAGATCACTGACTGGCTTTACAAAAAGCACGTCAACGCGATCGACGAGATGAGCGATTTGCCGCGACCGCTGCGTACGCGGCTTATGGAGATATTTTCCTTCAACAGGATCGACCTCGTGCGCGTGCTCGGCACGCGCGACAGCACCCGGAAGTTTCTATTTCGTTTGGCCGACGGAAGTCTGATCGAATCTGTTTTGATTCCGGCGTCGCCGGCGCTTTACGGAGCAAGGTCGGACCGGCAGACGATCTGCGTCTCGACCCAGGTAGGGTGCGCGTACGGCTGCAAATTTTGCGCAAGCGGTTTGGAAGGTTTTTCTCGCAACCTGAGCGCAAACGAGATTGTTGACCAAATCATCGCGGTTGAGTGTGAGGCTGCAAAGAAGATCGACAACGTGGTCTTCATGGGGATGGGCGAACCGCTTGCGAATTTCGAGAACGTGTTGCGCGCCATACGCATCATTAATGCGCCATGGGGCCTCGCGATCGGTGCGCGGCACATCACGGTTTCAACCAGCGGGCTGGCGCCACAAATTCGCAAACTTGCTGAGGAACCTTTGCAAATTCGGCTTGCCGTTTCTCTGCACGGTGCCACCGACGAAGTTCGTAACCGGATCATGCCAATCAATCGCCGTTACAACGTGGAGACCTTGCTTTCGGCGTGCGACTACTACAATCGTCACAAGAAGCAGCGGCTCACTTTCGAATACGTCTTGATCGCAGACGTGAATGATACCGACCAGCAGGCGCGTCTTCTTTCTCGCCACGCACGCCGGCTCTCGGCAAAAGTGAATTTGATTCCGTACAATAGCGTCTCTGGTCTGCCTTGGACGCGACCGTCAGAGAAGCGCCAGGAAAAATTCTTATCCATCTTACAGGCGGAAGGGATTCCGGCGACGTTGCGGCGCGAGAAAGGCCATGACATCGATGCCGCATGCGGACAGCTGCGATTGCAAGCGGAGCGCGGGCAATTGGCGAATCGTTGATGGCTAAATCGTAGGCCTCGCCAGGATTCGAACCACGCAAACGCTTTGCGCACGCGGCTTGATGGACGGTGATGCTGCGTACCACGTGAGACGGCCAGGTCTTTTACGTGGCTGCCTCGCTAGGATTCGAACCTAGACAGAGAGATTCAGAGTCTCTAGTGCTACCGTTACACCACGAGGCAACGAGCGAGAAAATTAAGGACCGATATCGATTGCTGCAAGTCGAGCGCAATCGACTTTGCGATCCTCGATTAGGCCGGGATCTTCGGCTCGAGCAAGATCTCAGTGCCTTCTTGAGCGGCTTCGACTTCCAGTGACTTCCCGCTCTTTGCTATGAGCGCGCGAGCGCATTTCACCATTTTGTCCACCATCTGATCATCATGACCCGGGTCGTGATGGAAAAGTAAAAGCCTGTGGACTTCCGCCTCGAGCGCGAGCGAAACGACGCTGGAGACCGAACCGTGTCCCCAACCAATGTGCTTTTGATACTCCTCGTCGGTGTATTGCGCATCAAGAATCAGAATATCGCTGCCATGGAGAAATTGAATCAGGCTAGCCCGCTCCTCCGCGCCAGTTTTGTTTGCTTGTTCAGCACTCATCTTATTTCCACGGGATGAATGCAGAAAATCGTACGGTTCGTGATCAGGCAGGAAAGCGATCGAACCAGCGCTGGTAAGGAGGCGATACCCGGCGCAAACGCCTGGATGATTTACAAACCTTGCGCGCACCTGCACCTTGCCGACAGAGAACGCCATTTCGGTTAGCGCCTTAATATCGATGCTGCCGGGGAGTTCGCGCATTGCTACCGGGAAGAATGGTGCTTTCATCGGCTCGGCAAGAATTTCGCTAAAGGTTGTGTCGAGGCCGTTGTAGCCAAGTATGCAGATCTCATTTTTCTTGTCATATACCGGCGAGAAAAAAGGCAGACCCTGGATGTGGTCCCAATGAGCGTGGGTTATTAGCAGCGAGAGCTTGATTGGATTCGTGCCGAATTCCCTGTGCAACGCGCTCCCGAGCGGACGGATCCCAGACCCGGCGTCGAGCACAATAATTTCGCCGTCTGCGCGGACTTCTACACAAGTGGTATTGCCACCGTAACGGACGGTGCCGACGCCCGGCACCCCTATGGAGCCGCGCGTCCCCCAAAATTTGATTCGTGCGGGCGATGCTGAAGCGCTACGCATGGAGAAGAAGGCGTGCATTCTGCCACGCGTTGCTAATTAAACCAAGCGATTTAGATAACAATGGTGGCGGCGGTTCACCCGAATCGCCAGGCGATTGAGGTCAATCGCCCCTATCTAAAAAAAGATGGGGATGATCAAGATCGCCAGAATATTGACGACTTTGATCATCGGATTGATTGCAGGCCCGGCGGTGTCTTTGTACGGATCGCCCACCGTATCCCCCGTGACTGCTGCGGCGTGAGCAAAAGAGCCTTTGCCACCGAGATTTCCTTCCTCGATAAACTTTTTCGCATTGTCCCATGCGGCGCCGCCCGATGTCATTGCGATGGCGATGAATAATCCCGTGACGATTGTGCCAACGAGCAGCCCGCCCAGAACGACTGGCCCCAGCGGCTTAATGACGGCTACCAGGATCACAGCGACCAGCGGCAACAATGCGGGAATGATCATCTCTCGTAAAGCCGCCTTCGTTACGATGTCTACGCAAGTTCCGTATTCTGGCCTGTCGTGCCCAGTCAGGATCCCTGGTTTGGCCTGCAATTGCCGGCGCACTTCGCGCACAACCGCGCCGGCTGCCTTGCCTACCGCGTCCATGCTAAATGCCGTGAACGTGAATGGCAGAAGTCCACCGATGAAAAGCCCGATGATCACTTTCGGGTCGCTGAGGGAGAATTGATACGAAAACACTCCGCCGCCAGCGGTGATATGCCCGCGCAATTCCTCCACATACGCGCCAAATAAAACCAGGGCCGCTAATCCCGCTGAAGCGATCGCATAACCTTTTGTGACAGCTTTCATGGTGTTCCCAACTGCATCCAAGTCATCCGTCACAACGCGAACTTCCTTCGGCAAATGGGCCATTACGGCTACGCCGCCGGCGTTATCTGTGATCGGGCCAAATGAATCGAGGGAGATGATGACGCCAGCCATGGACAGCATCGACATCACCGCAATCGCAATTCCATAGAGCCCTGCGAAATGAAAGGTAAGCAGGATCGCTGCTCCGATGAATAGCACGGGCAACGCAGTAGCGTGTTCTCCGGCCGCCAACCCAGCAATGATGTTCGTGGCGTGCCCGGTCTCGGATGCATGTGCAATTTTTTGGACCGGCCGAAAGTGCGATGAAGTATAGTAATTGGTCAGCGCGACGATGATCGGAGTCAATATGAGACCGACCAGCGAGGCAAAATACAATTGAGCAGGGGACCGCAACAGGCCATCGATGATTACGCCTGCTGGGAAAAGGCTACGTGTGACCGGCCAAAATAGAATTGCAGAGATCAGCGCGTTGATCATCACCGCGCCCATCAACACAGCCGTTGGCTTCCCGCGCGCCACGTTTACAAAGACAATTCCGCAAATCGCGCCCAGTACGGAAATACCGCCAAGCACGAACGGATAAACAATTGCCGCTGGATTCCCGGAAAGCGTCAACAGACCTGCCAGGATCGCGCCGACCAAACTGACGGCGTAAGTTTCAAAAACATCGGCAGCCATGCCGGCGCAATCGCCTACGTTATCGCCGACGTTATCAGCGATTACAGCCGGGTTTCGCGGATCATCTTCTTCGAGACCGCTCTCAATCTTGCCCACCAAGTCGGCGCCTACATCCGCCGCTTTGGTGTAAATGCCGCCGCCCAGTCGCGCGAAAACGCTAATGAGACTGCCACCCAAGGCTAGTCCAACCAGGCTGCGAACCGCTGCGTCGCTGCCGATCAGCTTTGCCGCGATCGTGTAAAAGATCGAGACCGAGAGCAACGCCAGCCCAACTACAAGCAAACCAGTTACCGAGCCACCGTTGAACGCCATCCGTAACGCACCGAGTCGCGCGACTGTGGCGGCCTGCGCCGTGCGGACATTTGCCAGCACAGCCACGCGCATGCCGATGAAACCTGCCGCTAGCGAACAGAAAGCGCCGATCACGAATCCAATTGCCGTGGGATGATCTTTAAAGACGAACAGCAAGATAAAAATCACTACTGCGATCACGCTGATCGTCTTGACTTGCCGATTCAAATACGCTTTGGCGCCTTCCTGCACGGCGTCAGAGATCTCTCGCATGCGCTCACTTCCCGATGGCGCGCGAATCACAACCGCGATGAGACAAAAAGCGAACGCGAGGCCAATCACTGCGCAGACCATCGACAGTGGCACGCCTAAGTTGAGAATGTTTAAGGCCAGGAAGTCCATTGTTGGGTCGCGCTGAAGCGCACGACTGTATGGAGAATTGGCGCGCTAGCAAAGGCTATTTGCCAGTTTGAAACACACAGTCTGTTCGATCCTTTCAGCGGACGAATTCGCGGAATACGCGGACGGTGAAAAACGACTGTATCAGCCCGATTTCACTCCTAAGTTGCCACGTTTTCCCTGATGGAAACCAGTGCGGTTACGATGAAACCTCGAAGCTAAAACTTGTAGATAACAGCGACGCTCGCGTTCCCTCAGGCTCGCTTCGCTATTACCGATAAAGTTGCTAATGCCGCCGGGGCCTGAACGGTGATTAAAATCATTGCGTAAAGTCGCTGTCCAGGAAATTTGGAAGTCCGAATTTCGATTATCGGATTTTCTCGCGGTCCTATGGCTGAGTAAGATCGAAAATTATGGTCGGCAAAGAGATTGCCACATCAGGCAAGGCGCAGCTGCACGGCACGAGGTTCGTTTACATCGCAGCATTGTTCGCCGCATTGGGTGGGCTTCTTTTCGGCTACGACACAGGCGTCATCTCGGGTGCGCTCATTTTTATCAAACGCGAATTTGGCCTGACGACTGCAGACGAGGAAATTGTCGTCAGCGGCGTTCTGCTAGGTGCGATCATCGGCGCGATCGTTGGTGGAAAGGCCGCCGATCTTTTTGGCCGGCGAAGAGTATTGCTGGTGACAGCGGCAATCTTTGGAATCGGTGCGCTCGCCAGCGCCATGGCGCCGTCACCTGCGATCCTGATCGTGAGCCGCGTTATTCTCGGATTGGCAATTGGCCTCGCCTCAACAAACGTCCCGGTTTATCTCTCCGAGGTTGCGCCTTCCCACGCGCGGGGCTGGGTCGTATCGCTTTTTCAACTCGCCGTTACCATCGGGATCGTCGTTGCGTATCTCACCGATTACGGTTTCGCCAGGATGGAAGGCTGGAGATGGATGTTAGGTCTGGCTGTCGCTCCGGCGGTGGTCTTCGGCGCCGGCATGTTTTTTCTGCCGGAAACGCCGCGCTGGCTCATTCGCGGCGGTCAACACGATGTCGCGCACCGCGTGCTCGCTCGCATTCGCGATGTTGCCGACGTCGATCTCGAAGTCGCAGAGATCAAGGCGAGCCTGGCCAAGCAGACTGAAAGCGGACGCTGGGCCGATTTGCTGAGCCCGCAGGTGCGCCCTGCTCTCATTGTTGGATTGGGCCTCGCCATCTTCCAACAGATTACCGGCATCAACACGGTGATTTATTACGCGCCAAAAATTCTTCAGGCCGCTGGATTCAACTCCGCTTCCGGTGCAATTCTGGCGACTGTGGGCGTCGGCGTCGTAAACGTGGGCATGACAATTCTCGCGATGTTCTTGATTGATCGCACCGGGCGCCGGCCGCTGTTGCTCGTCGGTATTGCCGGAATGATCGTCACGCTTGGCATGCTCGGCTTGAGTTTCCGCATCTCAAATCCATCGGTGCAGCTCGCCTGGATTGCTGTGATTTGCTTGATGGGATATGTCGCCGCATTTGCAATCAGCCTCGGACCAATCTTCTGGCTCTTGATTGCCGAGATTTATCCGCTAAAAATTCGCGGTCTCGCCGAGGGTATGGCGGCCACGTTTAACTGGGCTTCGAACCTGGTCGTCTCGCTTACTTTTCTGACATTGATCGAGAAACTCGGCGCAAGCTCGACGTTTCTGCTTTATGCGTTTGCTTCGGTGGCATCGTGGCTCTTTGCCTACTATTGTGTTCCGGAAACGAAGGGACGCACGTTGGAACAGATCGAAGCATTCTGGAGGGCAAGGCATCGTGCTCGCCAAGCAGCCGCTCGCTTCTCCTAGACCAAACTCTCGCGATTGTGCGGTTTTCCCAGATCAAGCGTCGGACCGATGGGGACGATTCGAGTCGGATTAATTTCAGTGTGCGTCATGTAATAGTGGCGCTTGATGTGATCGAAGTTCACGGTCTCTGCGATACCCGGCTGCTGATACAAATCCATCAAATAACCTTGCAAGTTTGGGTAATCGACGATGCGCCGTAGATTGCACTTGAAATGGCCGTGGTAGACGGCATCGAAGCGAACAAGCGTGCAAAAAAGTCGCCAGTCCGCCTCGACAATTTGACCTCGAAACAGGTAGCGACTTTTCGACAAACGCTCTTCGAGTTCATCGAGCGCTGCAAAAACTCTGCGGCACGCAATCTCGTAGGGCCGCTGGCGGGTGGCAAAACCCGCGCGGTAAACGCCGTTGTTTACATTGTCATACAGAAAACCAGAAAGCTTCGCGTGTTCGGCTTCGATCTCTTTCGGGAAAAAATCGACGTTTTTATTTTTGGCGAACTTATTAAATACGTCATTGAACATGCGACAAATGTCGTCCTCGCAATTGTTAACGATCCGACGCGTTTGCTTGTCCCAAAGTACCGGGACAGTGACGCGCTCGTCATAATCTTGGGCCGTCGCTTTGTAGGCTTCGCTCAAGAAATGAAAGCCGTTGACCGGATCGGTTGATTCAAATGGCGCACCCGGCGGAGTCTTGTCGGAGGGATCGCGAAACGCCCAGCCTTTCTCGTCCCTGATCGGATCGACAACTGTCATACCGACGATGTCTTCCAGACCTTTTAGTTTTCGGAAAATGACAGTGCGACTAGCCCAGGGACACGCGAGCGAAACATAGAGATGATATCGACCGGCAGCGGCCGGGTAGGGAGTCGAACCATCGTTAGAGATCCATTCACGGAACGCGTCCTCCTGCCGTTGAAATTCTCCAGAGTCAGTCTGCTCGGCTGGAAATTGCGCTGTCATCAACCACGAATGGACACGAATAAACAGATGGACAAGTGGATTTGACCGAGTTGCCCGGCCAGTGCCATCCCAAGCCGGCTCCGTTGACAGCGAAAAATGCCAGTGGTACCGTCGCGAAAATTTACGCGGAAGTCCGCAAAACACGGGCGAGACCGCAGCTAGTCCTGGAGATTTGCATACGTCGTTAAACAGTCAGGTTCTGGTGCTAAACCGCCTGTGGCAGGCGGTGAACATCTGCTCGGCCCGTCGTGCCTTTGCGCTGGTGTATGCCGGTCATGCTCAGATTGTTTCGTCTGATGAGACCAACAATTTCCTGACGCACGATTTCGAAAGCTGGCGCGATCTATCCGCAAACGCGCCAGATCACGAGGTGGTCACGACCATTTCGTTCAAGATTCGTATCCCGCGAGTGATCGTGCTGCTGGTCTTCGATCGGCTTCCGAAAAAGGAAGTAAAGTTTACCCGACACAACGTCTTTGAGCGGGACAAGAACACCTGCCAATACTGCGGTGAGGTTTTCGATCGAAGCGAACTCAATCTCGATCACGTCGTGCCGCGCGATCGTGGAGGAACGACGACTTGGGAAAACGTGGTTTGCTCATGCATCGCCTGCAATACCCGCAAGGGCAACCGGCTCCCGCGCGAAGCGCACATGACTTTGATTCGCAAACCGAAGCGTCCGAAGTGGCGCCCGTTCGTTCAGATCACGTTTTCCGGGCCGCAGCACGACCTCTGGAAGCACTTTGTCGATCTCGCTTACTGGAATGTCGAGCTGAGCGACTAGCTTCAGCCCGAGGAATCACGGATTCCGGTCCGCCACGCTAATCTCTAGGGGTTTATCCCGCTTCCTTCTATCGCTGCAACGCGTCCAGGATGGGCTGCGGATAAACGCCCAGCCAAATCGTCCCGATAACTAATGCGCTTATCGTGAGGCGTGATAGCCCGTTCACAGAGATCTTGTCCGTGTTGACGCCGGTCTGCCAGTACATCGCGCGAACAACTTTGAGATAGTAGTAGAATCCGCAGCCAACAGTGATTACTCCAACAACGAGGAGCGCCATCTGACGCTGCAAAACCGCGGCGTAGAAGATAAAAAACTTTCCCAAAAACCCTGCCGTAAACGGCAGGCCCGCCAGCGACAGCATCCCGATCAACATCGCGAACGCGAGAAAGGGCGAACGTTTGGCAAGACCATCAAAGTCGGAAATCTCTTCACCAGTCTGCTGCGCGACAATGATCAAGACTGCGAAACTAAGGAGGGTCATCAGCAAGTAAGCCGCGAGATAGAAAGTGACCGCGCGAGCGTCGAAGCAGACGACTCCGATAAGCAGATAGCCCGCATGCGCGATGCTGGAATAAGCAAGTAGGCGCTTCAGGTTTGTCTGGGGCAGCGCTGCGAGATTTCCGTAAATCAATGTCAGCAGCGCGATTAAAACGAGCAGTCGCTGTATTTGCGGCAGCGCCACGAACGGCAGTAAAACTCGTAGCAGCACAACAAAGCCCGCCGCCTTTGAAGCAACAGAGAGATAGGCGGTCACCGGCGTAGGTGCACCTTGATAAACGTCCGGCACCCAAATTTGAAATGGCACCGCCGCAATCTTAAAACCAAGCGCGACCAGGACAAAAACCATGCCGAGCAGCACTGCACCGCGATCGGCTGACGGATTCGCGAGCGCTTCTGTGAGTCGGTGCAAATTTGTCTGGCCGGTTACGCCGAATATCCAGGCGATGCCGTACACCAGAAACGCCGTTGAGAGCGCGCTGAGCACCAGATATTTCGCGCCCGCTTCCAGAGTGAGCGGATTCCGCCGGGTAAAGCTGACGAGCACATAAAAGGATATCGTCACCAGCTCGAGGGAGACAAAGATGAAGACGAAATCGATGGCCGACACCAGATACATCAGTCCGGCGCAGGTGAACATTGGCACTGCGAAAAATTCGCCCAGTCCGTCCCGCGTATCTGGAAAGGATCTGCGCACTACCGGGGCATAGTCGATCATCATAATGAGCACGAGAATCGTGCTCAGCAGCGCGAACTGTTTGAAGAAGATCGATAACCCGTCGGCGGTATAAAAGCTCCAGAAACCGGTCGCTTGATTCGGGGAGGGATATGGAGCTACCAGGAAGCTGGCGATAAGAATTATCCACAGACCGGCAATTGCCGCGAATGCCAGAATTCGTTTGTCGATCTTCCCAGCAAACGCCTCGACCATCAGGATCACCATTCCCAGCACCAGCACCGCAATCTCAAGTTCTGGCGCTGTGATCCTCATCATCTGCAAGCTATCTCACAAATGTTGTAGCCACGCCCCGGTGGGGCGTTTCCTTCGTCTGGAGTAACGGCGTGCGGACGGCGCACAGTACCGTGGCTACAGCCCTGCTCATCTATGAGATGGCTTCTATTCGCAGACAAATAAGCGCGAAACTTTGGCGCCACCATTCGCACTAAGAATTGCGGAAAGAATCCGTAGCAAAGAAGCGCACCCACCAGCAGGGCAACTGGCAGACGCAGCGCCGGCCGCAGATCGACAACTTCCTTCCACTTCTCGTTTGGCGTGCCCATGAAGGTTTTGCGATAGGCGCGCAGCATGTAAACCGTCGAGATCACCACTCCCCAAAGCGCGAGCACTGTGGCGATTTGAAAAATGTGAAAGCGGCCCACTACCCAGCCGTTCTTGAAGGAGCCAAAAAAGATCATGATTTCACCGGCAAAGTTCGCCAAGCCTGGAAGACCGATCGCAGCGAACACGCCAAATCCGAAGGCGAGCCCGGCAAAAGGCATCACTCTGCCCAGACCGCCAAGTTCACCAAAAACCAATGTGCCTGTCCGCTGCCGTAATTCACCAGCCATCGCAAACAGCAGCGCGATTGACAGACCATGAGCGAACATCAACACAGCCGCACCGGTCACACCAAGAATACCGGCACTGGCAATCCCTAGAAAGATATAGCCGATGTGCATCACGCTCGAATAACCGAGCATCCAATCGAGACGCTTCTGGGCAATGGTAACCAGCCCTACGTAAATGATGTTACCGAGCAGCAGGATCACGAGCAGATTCGCCCAATGACGCGCGCCCTCCGGCAGCAGGGGAATGGCGAGACGTAAAAGGCCGTACAGCCCAAATTTCTTTAGCACTCCTGCGTGCAACATCGCCGCCGGAGCGGGCGCCGAAGCGTAAGCTTCCGGCGCCCAGGTGTGAAATGGGAAAAGGGAAACGAGAATTCCAAAGCCGATAAGCAACAGCAGGTAAACATGACGTTGTGCGTCTGCTGTGATTTGCCCCGCGTTTGCGGCAGCCTGCAACGCGCGAATGTCAAAGCTGCGTGATGCTGCCGGAATGCTTTGATACAGCAGGATCAGGCCAAGCAGCAAAATAAAACTTCCGATCGCAAGATAGATTGTAATTTTCCATGCTGCCGCGACTCGATTTCCGCTCCCCCAGATTCCAATCAACAAAAATGTGGGAATCAGGGCTAGCTCGTGAAATGCATAGAAAAAAAACAAATCGATTGACGCAAATGCGCCAATTGCACCGCCCGAAATGAACAACAGACATGCATAGAATGCATTTTCGTGTTTCTCGATTGTTCCGGCGAACCACACCGCAGCCAACGTAACAATCGTGGCAAGCAGAAGCATTACGAGGCTCAGGCCGTCGATTCCCGTCGTGAAGCTGAGTCGCCACTCGGGAGATATGGTAAACGACGTAACGTGCTGGAAATTGTGTTGCCCCCGGTCAAAGGAGATAAGAAGAAAGAGTGCCGCGGCAAAGGTCAAAACCGAGGCGGCGAACGCCGTCTTACGAGCAGGCGCGCCGGCGACGATCAAAATCGCCGCCATGATAGGACAAAAAATTGTAAAGAGAACCATTAACGGAAAACGGCGAAATAGATGACGGCAACCACACCCAAACCAAACAGGAACACGTAACCTTGGAGATTTCCTACTTGAACCAGCCGCAAGAGAGCGCCGATGCCCCAAGTTCCACGGCTGCTTCCGCCCACCGCTCCAGCATCGATAATCCATCGATCAACGAAAGCTGACACGCGCGCGAGGAGTTCTTGTGTCCAATAAATCAGCCAGCTGTAGGCCTCATCGAAATAAAATTTGTGGCGCAATAGCTCCAGGTCTTTCACCGGTTCAGTGAGCCGATTGCGATAAAGAGCAATCGCCAGCCCACCTCCTACAATCAACGCGACGATCGCAAGCGCGGGAACAATGATTGCAATTTCCTTTTCGACTGGGAGTGCGAGGAAGTTTCGCGCGAAGAACGCAAATCCGCCGAGTGTCGCCAGAAGAGAGAGGACAATCAACGGCACCGTCATTACCGGTGGTGATTCGCGACTTTCGCGCGCGATGTTGCTACGCGGTTCTCCGAAGAAGACGATCACGAGGAGGCGGATCACGTAGAAAGCAGTCAGGAAGGCCGTGAATAATGCCAGGAAGAAAATCGGAGTGTTGCGTTCGTAGGCCAGCGCGAGAATTGCGTCTTTGCTGAAAAAGCCGCTAAACGGCGGGCAGCCGATCAATGCCAGCGCGCCGACAACGAAAGTAATAAATGTGATCGGAAGTTTGCGCGAAAGCCCTCCCATTTTCCAAATGTCCTGTTCGTGATGAAGCATCACGATGACCGATCCGGCGGCGAGGAACAGAAGCGCTTTAAAGAACGCATGCGTGAACAGGTGAAACATGGCTGCATCACTCGAGGCGAGACCCACGGCCATCACCATGTAGCCAAGCTGTGACAACGTGGAGTAGGCGAGAATTCGCTTGATGTCGTTCTGCTGCGTTGCGATTAACGCAGCCATCACTGCGGTAATTGTGCCGATCCAGGCGATGATCAGAAGCGCGGTGTGCGAAGCTTGAATGACGAACGCAACACGGACCAGCATGTAAACACCTGCCGCGACCATTGTCGCGGCGTGAATCAGCGCTGAAATTGGCGTCGGACCTTCCATCGCGTCTGGCAACCAGACGTGCAGCGGAAATTGGGCTGACTTGCCGACGGCGCCGCAGAAGATCAACAGGGCGACAATTGTCAGAAACGGTGGATGACCCGCTAATGTTGCCATTCGCGGCGCCATCTCAGTGAAAACGACAGATCCGGCCGCCATCCAAAGCATCAGGATTCCAATCATGAATCCAAAATCACCAATACGCGTGGTGATGAATGCTTTGTTGGCCGCATCTGCAGCGGCATCGCGATAGAACCAGTGGCCGATCAACACATAAGAGGTAAAGCCGACCAATTCCCAGAAGATGAAAAGCATGACGAAATTATTCGCGAGAACGATACCGAGCATCGCGAACATGAAGAGCGACAAGGCCGCGAAATAACGAGACTTGCCTTCGTCGTCTCGCATGTAACCCAGCGAGTAGATGTGAATGGCTGCCCCAATGCCGGACACGAGCACGACCATCGTCCTGCTCAACTGATCCAGCGTTAGGCCAAGCGGGACTTGGAAGGCGCCGCTGATATTGATCCATGTGAACTCAGCCGCGGTGGCAGTTCGGTGCGCAAAAATAAGACAACTGCAGGTGAAACTTACGAGGACGGCAGCGATTGAGATCGAACTGCTCAAGGTTTTCCACCGAAGCGTAAACAGCGTGATTAGGGCCGCGCTAACCAGCGGCGCGAGCAGAATGATCCATGGCAAGAATGAGTTCATTGGATTCGCTGACTTAAAATTTCAAACTGCTGATGTCTTTCACGTCCGTCGTCTGTCTCGCGCGAAACAGCGCGACGAGAATCGCGAGACCCACCGCTACTTCGGCAGCTGCCACTGTGATGATGAAAAAGACGAACACCTGCGCGTTGTAATTGGGCAGCCCGCTTGAATCGACACGGAATCGCGAAAAAGCGACGAGCGACAAGTTCGCCGCGTTCAACATCAGCTCTAGTGACATAAGAATGATGATCAGATTGCGTCGCAACATCACTCCGGCAAAGCCAATCGAGAAAAGAACGCCGCTTACGAGGAGATAATCGCCCAGCGTGACCATGTTTATCGAGGCTCGCGTTTGCTCAAAAGCACCACGCCAATAGTCGCCACCAACACGAGAACGCCGACGATTTGAAACGGCAGATTGTAATTGCTAAAAAGCAGCGCACCGATGTTCCAAACATCGTCGGTTGACCTTGCGAGCGGCGGAAAAGCCTGTCGTGCGGCTTCGAAGCGCCCGATCGTAACGGCAATCTGAACGAGCAGAATAACCGCCACGGTGATGCCGCCCGCGGCAGCGAGCCAATTGATTCGACGCCGTTCCTCGGCCTGCAGGTTAAGAAGCATGACGATAAAAAGAAAAAGCACCATTACGGCGCCCGCGTAAACCAGCACCTGAATGATCCCGACAAAGTAAGCGTCTAGAGACATGAATAGTGCCGCGAGTCCCAGGAAAGAGGCGACGAGACTTAGTGCGCTCGCCACGGGATTGCGGTTAATGACAACCGCTGCGCCAAAAATCACCGTCAACGAAGCAAACAGCCAAAATAGAAATGGCGACATCGGTTAATGGACTGATGGAGCACTGGAGCAGTGGAGAAATGGATTCCTGGCGCTGACCAGCCGTCTAATACTCCAACACTCCACCACACCGGATCTGCTCATTTCTTTTCGTTCCATTTGAGCACCACGCCGTGCATTACTCCCCCGATTTCGAGCAGCTTCTCCTTGTGATGCACCATCTCCGCGCGCGTGAAGCCAGTAATGGCATAATCTTTCCGGAGGTAAATTGCCTGTTCTGGGCAAACCTCCTCACACATCCCACAAAATATGCAGCGGATCATGTCGATATCGAATGCCTCCGGATACTTCTCCACTTTCGCGAAGCGATCTTTTGAAGGGATTTCACCGGGAATAATCTTGATCGCGCGTGGCGGACAAATGAATTCGCAGAGCTGGCACGCGACGCAACGCACGCGGCCATCCTCATCCCTCACCAGCGCCGGCGCTCCGCGGTAGTGGTCGGGGAGATTACTGTCCCATCTCTGCTCGGGATATTGCATGGTGACCTTGGTGCGTCCGAACAGCATGTTCTTAAAATGCTTAAACGTTATTACCAGACCAGCGAGGATGGCCGGCAGATACAATCGCTCTCGCCAGTTCAGTTTCGGTCGCGGAACAGTAACAGTCATCATTTGCTAATCTAGAACCCAGGAATCCAGGATTGAAGATGTATCGATTCCTCCTGGCTTCGTGGTTTCCAGATTCATAATCGAACGAAAGACAAAATTGCTGCGACAACAAAAATGTTTACAAGTGCAATTTCGAAAAAGAAAAGCCAACCAAGCCGCATCAGTTGGTCATAGCGGAACCGAGGAAGTGTCCAGCGTACCCACATAAAGACGAAAATCATGACCGCGACTTTTCCGAAGAAAACGACGATGTTAATCAGACCGAAAATCCAGCCGTGTGAGCCGTCCGGAATTCCGGGCAAATGCCAGCCGCCGAAGAATAATGTGACGATCACAGCGGAGCCGGTGATCATCGCGGCGTATTCGCCGAGAAAATACAAGGCGAACTTCATCGAACTGTATTCGGTGTTATAACCACCGGCCAACTCCTGTTCAGCTTCCGGCAAATCAAATGGCAGCCGATTTGTCTCTGCGAAGATTGCGATCATGAACACGAGGAAGGAAATGACCATGGGAACGGTGAGCAGCCATTTCCACGGGTTCGTCCAGTCGCCAACAAACGGCGCGATAGACCAGCCGTGCTCAATCTGGTAACGCACCACGCTGGTCAGACGTAAATTTCCAACTAGGAGAAAAACCGGGATGACCGCCAGCCCAAGCGAGAGTTCATAGGAGAGCATTTGTGCACTCGAACGGATACCGCCAAGGAATGGGTATTTGGAATTGGATGCCCAGCCGCCGATAACGATTCCGTAAACGCCAAGCGATGCGATAGCGAACACGAAAAGAATTCCTACGTTTACATCCGCAATCACCATCGGAACGCCGAAAAGCGTGCTGCCGAATGGTACCACCGCGATTGTGATGATCGCCGGCATCACGGCGAGGCACGGTGCGAGCCAGTAATAAAAAGTGTTTACGTTGGCGGGCGTGAAATCTTCTTTCAGCAGCAACTTGAACATATCCGCAATTGGCTGGAATAGACCAGCAGGTCCGACGCGATTCGGTCCCAGCCTGTCTTGAATGAACGCGCTCACGCGTCTCTCGGCGTAAACCGCGTACGAAACCATCGGCAGAATCACAAGAAACAGGATGCCGACAATTTTCAGCAGTGAGATGACGACGAAAGTAAAATCCATCTCAGTGTGAGTGGACTGCGCGGCGTCTTGCCTGGATCGCGATCGCTTGCTCGATTGCCTCTTCGTCGCTGGGATGCATGGGGGGTAATTCTTCAATTTGCAATATGTGCACGCCGACGTCTTCGATCCTGCTTAGGGTCAACCCAGCGAACTGCGGAACTGTCTCGCTGATCCGGCGAAAGACATCATCGATTGAAAGAAGCGAGTCGTCTCCGCCGACTGCCTGGAGCAGATCTCGCAAAATCTCCCAATCATCGCGCGCATTGCCGGGCGGGCGCACGGCGCGGTTCAATCGCTGCAATCGTCCTTTGCCGTTGATCATTGAGCCGCGTTTTTCGGCAAAACCGCACGCGGGTAAAACGACAGTCGCTTTTTCGGTCGCATCGTTCGGTAAAATATTCATCGCAATGAATACAGGAAGCTGCGCGAGTTGTTCGACAGCTATGCCCAAATGCATCGTGTTTTCTTTAAAGATTGCGAGCGCCTTGATTTGGCCGGATTTCACCGCGTCAGCGATCGAGAGCAGGTTTGCGCCCGGTTCAGATGTGGACCCAAAAATGAGTCGCGCGCCGTGGGTGTTCGGATTTCGATCTTGGCTCAACAAAATGTCATCACCGGGGCCGCGGCGCGGGACAATGTCGATCATCTGTACTCCTAACGACTTCGCCAATTGCAACGTTAGCCACAGCTCCTCGTTCGTCATCCGGCCGGACGCGATGATGGCAATCTCAGCACCGGAAAACTGTTTCAGTTGAAGCGCCGCCTGCTCGATCGCCATCGGCCAATCGACAGCGACAAGTCTCCCATCGGAACGAATCTGCGGCTCGAGCAAACGGTTCTCAGCTTCAAGAAATTTGAAGTTGAGCCGGCCATAATCGCACATCCAGGAGGAATTGACGTGATCGTTGTCTCGCGGTGTTTGGCGATAGATCACGTCCTCACGACTGCCGATGATGGTGTTGCAGCCGGTAGCGCAACTCGTGCAGATGCTCTTCGTTTCTTTCAGGAACCAGACGCGCATTTTGAAGCGAAAATCCGTC
>Ga0224452_1000062_pt1 | contig 18457 bp, 15 predicted proteins | sample PLM2_30_b1metaG_FD_172494 | JGI IMG/M metagenome (GOLD analysis project Ga0224452, IMG submission 172494) | Groundwater sediment microbial communities from an aquifer in East River, Colorado, USA - PLM2_30_b1 | ecosystem: Environmental > Terrestrial > Soil > Riparian zone | place: USA: East...
CCAGACCGCTTCGTGACAACACGGTGGAGCGTGATTCTTTCCTGCGCAGACGCGGGAGGCGACGAGCAGAAGACCCGCAAAGCGCTCGCCGAACTTGGCAAAATTTATTGGCGGCCTGTTTTTGCTTTTATCTGCCGCCAGGGCTATTCCGTGCCCGACGCACAGGACTTGACGCAGGATTTTTTCGTCATGGTGCTCAAAGGCCGTCTTCTCCAGCATGCCGATCGGACGAGAGGACGGTTCCGTTCGATCGTGCTCAAGGCGTTAAAGGATTTCTTGAACGACGCCGCCGAGAAACGTCACGCGCGGAAACGCGGTGGCGACGTACAATTTGTTTCGTGGGACGAATGGATGGCCGAGGCGCCATCGCGGTTGTGGATTCCAACGAAGGAATCGGAGAGCTGGTCGCCGGAACGGGTGTTTGATGTGCGCTGGGCCGCAACGGTAGTCGAGCGCGCGTTGCGGCGATTGGGCGATGAATGTGAAAAGCGTGGCCGGCGGCGCGTGTTTGATGTTTTGAGCGTTTGTCTCACAGGCGAGCGGGAAAATGTTTCCTGCGCCAAATTCTCAAAAACGCTCGGCTTGTCGGAAGTCGCTACGAAAAGTCTCGTGCACCGATTGCGTGAGCGCTATCGCGCGCTGGTCCGCGAAGAAGTCGCCCGAACGGTCGAGAAAACCGACGAAATCGAGGACGAACTCCGTTATCTGTGTTCGGTGTTAAGCGCTGCAAAATGATTAAGATGATTAAACGATTTTTTCGATTTTGCGATCTTAGCGTTTGACGATTCACACCTCAGACTTCACACTTCACGCCTCTCCATTCCTTCCCCAGTAACTTTTAGCATTTCATGAACACCCCTCCCGTTTCTTCTTCGGCCCGGCGTCGGAAAGAACCAGCCCCCTGTGGAGAATGTGGATCAACATCCCGTGTCGCGCGTGGTCTCTGTTTGACCTGTTTGCTGCATGAAGGTCTTGGCGGTGATACTTGCAATCCTGAAACGCTCGAGGACATGCTCGGGAAGATCGATGTGCGTGACGCCGATTGGCGACTTGGCAACTATCAAATCCTCGAAGAGATCGGCCGCGGCGGGATGGGCGTTATTTATCGCGCTCGCCAACGACACTCGCGCCGCATCGTCGCGTTGAAGCGCATTTTGAGTTATCACGCGGATTGCCAGGAGACACTGGTTCGTTTCCGCCGTGAAGCCCAAGCTGCAGCGAGGCTCGATCATCCGAACATTCTGCCCATTTATGAAGTGAGCGAGAACGAGGACGGTCTTCCCTCGTTCAGCATGAAATTTGCAGCCGGCGGTAGCCTGCACGAGGCCGCCCCAGCTCTGCGCCGCGAACCGCGCCGAATCGTAGCATTAATGGCAAAGGTCGCACGCGCGGTCGAGTATGCGCACGCGCAGGGGATTCTTCATCGTGATCTAAAACCCGCAAACATCTTGCTCGACGGGCGCGGCGAACCGTTGGTGAGCGACTTCGGGTTGGCCAAATGGCTCGACGCTACGAGCGAGCTCACGCAGACGCTGGCGATTTTCGGCACACCCGGCTACATCGCTCCTGAACAAGCAAGCGGGTCGGCTGCCAAAATCACACCGGCGGCGGATGTTTATAGTCTTGGTGCAATCTTGTTTGATCTTTTCACCGGCCGGCCACCATTCCTCGGCGAGCACGCGCTTGCCGTGATTCAACAAGCTGCGGAAAAGCCGGCCCCGAAACTGCGGTCTCTCGCGCCCAACCTTGACCGCGATCTGGAAACCATTTGTGGAAAATGTCTGGAGCGCGAGCCAACCGCGCGCTATCGCTCCGCCGGCGATCTGGCCGAAGATCTTGAACGCTGGCTCGCCGGGCATTCCATCATTGCGCGTCCTATTTCCCCGCCAGTGCGTCTCTGGCGCTGGTCGCGACGCAATCCAGTTCTCGCGCAAATGACAGCGCTCTTATTGGCACTGGGAACAGCGGTGGGCGTGATGATTTGGAAGGGGGAAACGGCAGGCTCTCCAGCCGCAAGTGATATTGCCGTCCTGCCTTTCGAGAGTCTAAGTTCAGATGACGAAAATGCATTTTTTGCCGAGGGCGTGTACGAGGGCGTTTCGACCAAGCTGGCGAAGCTGTCGGATCTAAAGGTGATCAGCCACAATAGCGTGGCAAAATATCGCGGCGTACACAATACACAGGAAATCGGACGCGCGTTGAATATCGCTTACGTACTCGAGGGGAGCGTGGGCAGAAACGCGGGCAGAATCTTCGTAAAGGTTCAGCTAATCGACACCCACACCGGCGCTCATGTGTGGGCTGACAGCTACGAGCGCGATTTGAATGACGTGTTCGCGATTCAAAGCGAGGTCGCACAGAAAGTCGCAGATCGGCTTGGAGCCAAAACCTCATCTACAGAGAAAGCCGCCATCCAGGAGCCCCCAACTACAGATCTCGTTGCGTATGATGCCTACTTGCGAGCCAAAGGCCTCATCAACGGCATTTCGTTCAGCACGCAGGCAAAAGAAGATTTAGTCCAGGCCGTGCAACTGCTTGATCAGGCTATCATGCGCGACCCTTTGTTTTTTTTAGCCTATGGCGAGCTCGCGGGAGCGCATGACCGGGCGTATTTCCTTGGTTTCGATCACACCGATGCGCGGCTTAAATTGTCTGAAACAGCCATTCAATCAATTCGCCGTTTGCGCCCCGACTCGGGAGAGGCACATCTTGCCCTGGCTCAGCATCATTACTGGGTAGATCGCGATTACGACCGAGCTAAGGAGGAGCTAGCTGCTGCCCGGCGCGCGTTGCCGAACGAATCGCGAATTCCTCTTCTGTCTGCCTACATTGACCGGCGGCAGAGCCACTGGGAGAAATCGCTTGAGGAAATGAAGCAGGCATTGGAATTGGACCCGCGCAATTTTTCCATACTTCAGCAAATCTCCCTTACTTACCAAGGTTTGCGCCGCTACGAAGAGACGGTCACCACTCTTGATCGCGTGCTGACCATAGCTCCAAAAGACGTCGCTAGCCGGGTAAGGCGCGCCTGGGTTTATCTTGAATCGCGCGCGGATCCAAAACCGCTACATATGGCAATTCAGACGCTCCTCGCCGAGGACCCGAAAGCGCTGCCTGTTGTCTTTAACTGGTGGTTTCAGCTTGTCTTAAGTGAGCGCGATCCCGCAGCAGCTCAGCGTGCGCTGGCCACAATGCCGCCCGGCGGCTGCCACGAGGAAAACATTCCGTTTCCTGACAGTTGGTGCGAGGCTCTTGTCGCCCGGCTGCGCGGCGACGAGCCGGCGGCTCGCGGCGCGTTCATCAAGGCGCGAAACGAACTTGAGCAAATTGTACGTAACCAGCCCGACTATGCACAGGGTCTCTGCGCGCTGGGTGTGGTTGATGCTGCCTTGGGAAACAAGGAGGCGGCGATTCGCGAGGGCGAACGCGCGGTCGAGCTGATGCCGGTCAGCAAAAGCGCCATCGAGGGTGCGATGTTAGTCCAATACCTGGCCGCCATTTATGCGTGGACGGGCGAAAATGATAAAGCAATCGAGCGATTAGCTGAGACACTCAAGCTGCCAGGGAGTCATGTGACTTACGGCTATCTGCGTCTTCATTCGTTTTGGGACCCGCTGCGGGGAGACCCGCGCTTTGAAGCAATTGTCGCTTCGCTTGCGCCAAAGTAGGCGGCACGCCACAGGGTTTTGCATCAATTTTGCGGTATCCGGTGCCGCATGAACTTTGGTTTGTGGGAGCTTTCGAGGAACAGAAGATCTTCTTCATGTTACGTTTAAAACGGAAAACGAATGCGCGACGCTAAATTTTTGTTGTTGACAAAAAGGGGTTTAGCCCCGAAGCGTGGCAGGCTATGAAAAAAGACCAGGTTGGTATCACTAAACGTTTTGTCGCGGCAGCGCTCGTAATTGCAGCAGTTGTCGGGCTTAGCGTCCTTGCAATGCACACGCCCACTCAGAACCAAAATTCCGCGGCTCGTTCGTTGAAGAGCATTCAAACCGATAAAGCAACGCTATTTTACGCAGACTCGCGTCCCGACTCCGCGTGGTTCGTGGAGCAAGTTCTGCCCGGAACCAGCGAAAGTAAGGCCGCGACTGAGAACTTGAAATCGATCGCAGCGGCGCTTTAAGCCTGCTGCTCGGTAAGGAATAATGGTGCCAGTCCCGAACGTGTTCGGGGCTGGCGGTGTCATGTACAGGAGTCGCGCCAATACAAGTACCACGCCAGCTTCGGAATAGGTTTTAGTAACCGTGTCTGAGCCAAACGCTGAAGCGGCCTGTTTAGCGTTTCATAGTGCGACAAAAAGATAGCCACAATCTAAAGCCTGCACGTGATTACTAGCGCACGTTGCGCTTGCGTTTGGCGTGCGGCGGTGCTTCGGCGGGCTTTTCATGACGGCGCTAAACGCGCATTGCTAAGGCCGATTCAATACTTTAGAAGGCGAGACTGAAAACAATCGCCGAAAACGCTATGTGCGTTTAGCATCTTGGGAGGTGAATTCTAAGGGCATTCATGCGGCCTGGTTCGGAATACATTTTCTTCTCATAACGGCAGTTTGCCTGGCCGGACTGTTCTCGCTTATTGCCGAAGGCGCTACCATCTTGCCCTCAGCATTCAATCAGTGCGCGCGCCAGGCGGAGCTCGGTGCTGCATGGCTGTTGGGCAAGCAGGCGGCTGCGCCCAGTTCGGTTCGGCGCGGGATAGCGACCTATCTGCATGCTGCGGGTATTCAGGCGGGATACACTTTTTTTGCGCCGAATATCCCCGGCTATCATCGTTTAACCTTCGAACTGTATTACGAAGACGGACGAGTTGAATATGAGTCACCGCATGTGAGCGGCAAAGCAGCCGCTCTCCGTCTGGATAGTTTGTTAGACAGACTGGCCGACGCCCGCTACGAGCCACTGCGGGAGGTAGTGGTCAAGATGCTCGCGTTGTCCGTGTGGAGGCAGCGCCCTGACGTGAAAAAGATTCGCGCCACTCTCGGATCAGTGAACCTGCCCAGCATTAGTGACTTTGAACATGGCAAAAAAGAATCGTTTCAACCCGTTTTCAGCTACGACTTCAGCCTTCGTGAAGAAGGGAACCGGTAGAGGAACCACTGATGGCACGGATAACACGGATAGGAACGCAGGGCGACGGCTCGCACAAATGCGCCAGATTTTGGCTGTAGTGTGCGCTGTCCTCAGCGCATCGGGCAATGTGCAGCCGGGGAAATCCGCTGAGGACAGCGGACACTACAGCACCTGATATGCTGCGAAGATCGTGGATGCGCTTGATGAGCTTCCTGTTTCCAGCGGAAACCGACAGGTGGCTTACCTTTTTGCGTATTGGCCTGGGGCTGCAAGTAGCTGTTTATGCGCTGTTCCTGAGAAGTGACTGGCAATACTTGTTTGCTAGCACTGGCAAAGGTCTTGTTAGCCGCGAGTTGGGCGACGCCATTACCTCCTTCGACAGTCCGCTCATTCCAAAACTTGGCTGGCTTGTCGCTCTCGGAAACCACATCGGCATCGGCGAAGAGGCAACGCTTTCTATTGCCTGGGCATGCTTGCTTTGTATGGGACTTCTTTTGTTGGTCGGACTTTTCTGCCGCCCAGCAGCCATCGTTGCCTGGTTTCTTCACCTGTGCGCGGCTGAAAGTGGCGGGTTACTGGCATACGGCGCCGATAACCTTATGACCACGGGATTATTTTACTTGATGTTGTCACCGCTGCCCGATCGGTACTCCCTTGATCATCGGCTCGTCAAAACAAGACCCAAGGATCCACAACTTTTAGGCTTTTGGCGACGCGTCTTACAGTTGCACCTGTGCTTTGTTTATTTTTTTGGAGGCTTGGCAAAATGCCTGGGCAGCGGCTGGTGGGATGGAACAAATCTATGGCGTGCGCTGACCCGACCACCTTTCACAATCGTCCCACCGGACATTCTTATTCGACTCAAATACCTTCTGCCGATCCTGGGGATTTCAATCTGTCTGATCGAACTTGGTTATGTAGTTTTCATTTGGATGAAAAAAACCCGGTTCTTTTGGCTGGTTTGCATTTTGGCGATGCATGTCGCCATCGGATTGACAATGGGCCTGTATCTTTTCGCCCTTGTCATGATCGTATTGAATCTTGCCGCGTTCGGCGTCGACCCCGGAGTCGCTTTCCTAAGGCAACGTCAACGGGTCCACGTTGATTTTCCGGAAAAACAACTCTCGTCGTGACGACCCGGAATCTATTCTGACGTGCCATAGGCACGTGGCTACACCGCTACGACCAGGTGATCAGGCGCAGTTCGTGCGCTTGCATCAGGCAGGGGTGAGTGGGAACGACGCGCACGCTGAAGCCGTAGGTGCCGCTTTCGGTCGCGGGCACACTGCCTTGATAAATGTAATTCCCGTTGCCGTCGGGTTGGCTGCTTTGATTTAGCACGGCGGCGGTCGGATTGCGGAGGTCGCCATCGTCGACTTCGCCGTGATACGCTTCGACGCGCACATGGCCCGGATCGACAGCGCCGAGATGCACACGCGCGGTGATCTGCAATGATTCGCCGACCAAAATACTTTCCCGATCTTTGTTGGCCACCTGCACATCGGAAATCTGCACTTGCGGCCAATCCTTCCGGATCTGCGTTTTCCACTGGCTCAACTGCGTTGCAGCGCCACAGCCGTCGCGAGAAAAATTCCCGTACGCCTGAGCTGCTGGAATATATAGCTGCTCGGTGTATTCCTTCACCATCCGTTGCGTGTTGAAGACCGGCGTGACGCTGCGAATTGATTCGCGCATCAATTGCAACCAGGCGAGGGGAAGTTTGCCGTCCGGTTTCGCGTAATACAGCGGCACGATCTGGTTTTCGAGTAATTGATAAAGACTGCTCGCGTCCACTTCGTTTTGAAATTCGGTGGTACCATTATCGATCTCTGCACCAACGGCCCAGCCGTTGCTGCCGTTGTAGCCTTCGCGCCACCAACCATCGAGTACGCTCAAGTTAATCCCGCCATTCGGCGCCGATTTCATTCCGCTGGTGCCGCTTGCTTCCAGCGGACGCAGCGGATGATTCAGCCAAAGATCCACTCCCTGCACAAGTCGGCGCGCGATGTAGCTGTCGTAGTCTTCCAGAAAAACGACGCGATTCTCCAGGCCAGCTTCACGGCTCAATCGGTAAACTTCCTGTATGAGTGCCTTGCCTGCTTCATCACGCGGATGCGCTTTGCCGGCGAAAATGAACTGCACCGGGCGCGTGGCATCGTTCACCAATCGTTTCAATCGCTCCTTGTCACTGAATAAAAGCGTGCCGCGCTTGTAAGTGGCGAAACGGCGCGCAAATCCAATGGTCAATGTTTCCGGGTCGAGAATCCGGTTGACCTTGCGAATAGACTCCGGCGATTCCCCCAGGCGTTCACGGCGCTGTCGTTCCCGATCACGGACAAAATCGATCAGGCGGCGTTTGAGTGTTTGATGCGTCTCCCAAAGTTGCGTGTCGTGAATATCGATGACGCCGCGCCAAAATTCCGGTTCGGTCAGGTGGTCCTCCCAATCACCGAGGTGCTTTTGATAAAGAGCGGCAAATTCCGGCGCCATCCAGGTCTTCGTATGAACGCCGTTGGTAATGCTGGTGATCGGCACTTCGTGGATTGGAACGCCTGTCCAGACGTCTTTCCAAAGCGATCGGCTAACTTCGCCGTGCAATTTACTAACGCCATTCGCGTGCCGACTCAGACGCAACGCGAGAATGGTCATACTGAACGGATCGTCCGGGTTCAGTCGGGTATGGCCGAATGAGAACAGCTCATCGAAGGGGATATTTAATTCCTTCGCGAAATTGCCGAAATATTTTCGCATCATCTCGCGTGAGAAGGAATCGTTGCCGGCGGGAACCGGGGTATGCGTGGTAAAAACGTTAGCCGCCGCTACGACTTGCAGCGCCGAGTAAAAATCGAGCTTCTTCTCAACAACATTGAGACGGATGCGCTCAAGCGCCATGAATGCAGAATGCCCCTCGTTCATGTGAAAAACGTCCGGCTGGATACCGAGCGCGGCGAGTGCTTTGACTCCGCCAATCCCAAGCATGATCTCCTGGCGCATCCGCATTTCCAGGTCGCCGCCATAAAGCTCGGCAGTAATCAGTCGGTCCTCCGCGCTGTTTTCCGGAATATCGGTGTCGAGCAGGTAGACGTTTATTCGTCCGACGCGCAATTCCCAAAGTCTGGCAAAAACTTCCCGGTCCAGAATCGACACTGATGTTCGGAACTTCGCATCGCCCCGCCGTACCTCGCGGATCGGCAGATGATAAAAGTTCTGATTGAGATTAATGGCTTCCTGACGGCCTTCCTTGTCGATCTGCTGCCGGAAATAGCCATGCCGATAGAGCAGGCCAATCGCAACGAAATTCAGATCAAGATCGCTGGCCGATTTGCAATGGTCGCCAGCGAGGATGCCCAGGCCACCCGAGTAATTCGGGATCGACTCGTGAAAACCAAATTCAGCGGAAAAATAGGCAATCGGATTTTTGATCGCACTCCCGGCGCCGGTCTTTCCATAGGTGTCATGTCGTCCGAGATACTTTTCGAATTCTTCGAAAACCTGTTTTAGCTCGCGCACAAAATTTTTGTCCTGCGCAAGTTCCTCGAGGCGGGATTGCCGCGAGAGTTGGAGCATTCGCACAGGATTGTGATTTGTGCGGTCCCATAGCTCGGGATCTAGATGCCGGAACAAGCGGCGCGCGGCCGGCTCCCATGTCCACCAAAGGTTGAAACTCATCTCCCGTAGAGGCTCCAACGCCGCCGGCAGGATGGGAGTCACATTGTAAGTTTGAAAAGTCGGCATGCGGATTCCTGTAGCGCCTCGCTGTGCGAGGCGAGACGCTATTACATCATGGATTTAAGATGTTAGCATCCGAACGCGTCAATGCGAACAGAGCTGCAGTTAATCGAGAAAGTTGATCCGGCAAGTTTCCGCGCAGATTTCCAACTCATTCGACAGAATGTAGTGGTCGCTCGTGCATGATCATCATCTCATCTGTGTTATCTGTGCAATCCGTGGTTGAAATTTTGGGGCGTATGATTCCTGCCGGGGTCATCGATCCCGGCTACAGCTCGCCGGGCGAGAATTAGGCCGAGCAAGAATCCAGCGACTAATCCGCACAGGTGTGCCGCCATGCTGACCTGCGGGGTCGAGAGATCGAATGCGATTTGGATCGCAATAATGACAGCGATGTTTGCCAATCGTTGCTTCGCATGCAGCGCATGACGATGTCGCAGCAGAAATCCCGCCCACGCACCGACAATGCCCATGATCGAGCCTGACGCACCGATCAGCTGAGCCGGTTGTACAAGACCCATTAAGGTCAAACCCACTACACCCGCGCCGGAAGCAAGCCCTGAAATCAAATAACACACGGCGAACCGCGTCGTGCCGATGGATCGTTCAAGCGGCGGCCCAAGAAGATAAAGCGCGAAAACATTGAAAAGCAGATGGATGAAACCTCCATGCAAGAATAGCGCCGTGAGAAAACGCCAGTATTCGTGCCGCACTACAATTGAATAAGAGTCGAGCGCGCCGACCCGATGCAAAACTTCCGGGTCGTTCCAATCGCCCACCGACATCTCGAAAAGAAATGCGACCACGTTCAGGAGAATAAAAATGAAAACAGCTGGCGCGCTTCGGAGCTGACTGTGGCGAATGCGATGTTCAGGTTGATGCGCCATTCGGACCGAACGGAATTCAGCTGAAGGGTTCACTTGAGATTCCAACTGGCGAAACAAGTGGATTTGGTTCCGCAATTCATTCGTGGGATGCAGAATTTGGAGACCCGTTCCCAATTTTCTGGCCGATTCATAATCGCCTTGGGCGGCGAAATCAGTCATTTTGCGCAACCCAATTGCCGGAAGAAACAGGAGAACAAACCACGCGCCGCCTCCGATGTATCCGGCGGCGCTCCGCCAAAACAGCCAGGCAACGCCCGTGACCGTCAGGACAACGACCGCAGCGATACGCCAGCCATGGTAAGGCGCGCCAGGCCGCCACGCCCGGGCCAACACCAGCAACGATGAAATCACCGCCAGAAAAAGGAGGATATGGTTCAGGTTCACGGTATCGGTTTCTCACAAAGTCAAATCATAGAGCGTTCGGCGTTGAACGTTGGATGTTGGTCGTTAATCTTCTGAAGCCAGCAAACGCTCAACTTTCAACGGTCAACTCCCAACGTCCAATTCCACATCATGTCCATCACTGTCACTGATTATCTCGACGTCATCTCATCCTGGTGTTTTTGGTCCGAGCCGACATGGGCTGAATTGAAAAAGCGATACGAAGACCGGGTTACGTTTCAGTGGAAGATCGCATTGATGGACCCGAGTGGTTTGCCTACTTCGCGCGAGCAGGAGCAATGGTTCTACCGGCGCAGCGGAATGATGATGCGTTCGCCGTTCATGCTCAACACAGACTGGTACGATGCCAGTCTGCCGGAGTGGCTCGCGCCGAATTGCGTGGCCGAAGCGGCTAAGGACTTTGGTTTTACAGACGATCGCGTTCGCCTTGCCCTGGCTCGTGCGGCGCTGCGGGAAGGCGAGAAAATCGGCGATTGGGACGTCTCCGCTCGAATCGGCGCTGAAGCAGGTGGAATCGACGTCGGAAAATTGGTCGAGCGCGCGAAATCGGCGGAAATCGAACAGCGCGTTCGCGCATCAACGGCTGAATTTCACGCGCTCCAAGTCTCGCAGCGCCCAACCTTTGTGATCGATACCGAGATTGGCGACCGCGCGATTCTTTCGGGAGTCGTGAAACTCGAGCCGTTGACGGCTACAATTGATTCCATGCTCGACGACGCCGCTGTCTACGCGACGCACAAGGCGCATTTTGGCGAGCCGCCGAAAAACTAATCGTTATTGAGAAACGGCTCTCGGTTTGTTAGGTTTGTTTTGTGAACCCCATCAGATAGGCAAAAATGCATGCGACTCCGTTTGTCCCATTTCGTGTTCAGGCGACGATGGAAAACATCTCGACGCGATGCATTCCAGATTGATCTTGCCAGTGCAGGATTGTTGCCTACAACTTCCCTTCGGCTTGCGATTCTTAATCCAAGCTCTTCGTCGCGGTGAATCGCATCCGTGGCGAAGTCTGAGTGACTCGGCGTATGCGAATGCTAATGCTGGGAATTGCGATAGATGGAAATACGGTGGCGCGGCGCACTCCCGTTTCACCGGTCAGGAGATTGATCTAATCTGCAACCACAAATTCGTGTAAACGGTCGGATTCGCGCCCGCGAAGTCCGCGTCATTCTGGGGACGACCAGCGAACAGCTCGGCGTCATGAAATTGTCCGACGCCTTGCGCAAAGCTCAAGGTCTTGGGCTTGATCTGGTCGAAGTCGCACCAATGGCCACCCCGCCGGTGTGCAAGATCATCGATTTCGGAAAGTTCCGGTACGATATTTCCAAGCACACCAAGGATAAAAAACCGGCCAGTTCAAGGCTGAAGGAAATCAAGTTTCGCGTTAACATCGACGAGCACGATTATCTTACCAAAATCCGCCACGGGGAAGAATTCCTGGATCGGGGAAACAAGGTTCGTGTGCAGCTGCAATTTCGCGGTCGCGAAATGGCGCATCAAGAATTTGGGATGCAACTCGTGGAGAAGGTACGCGACGATCTCTCCGGCATGTCGCAGGTGGAAATGGACCCAAAGATCACCGGTCGCAACATCACCATGACTCTGGCGCCTCTGCCAGCAAACCGTCGGAAACGAAAATTCAGTCTGGCGCCTAAAACACCTGAGGAAAGCGAGGAGGCCGGCGCACCAGTGGAGAGCTAATCGCAAAAGCTAAAACTCAGGGTTTCTTCTTACCTGCTGGTGAAGTTTTAGGCGAAGTGACAGCTCCGGGAGGAGGAGTCAAGGGCGTGTTTTCTGCTATCTTCTGCTCTATCCGCTGCTTCCGCGCTTTTGCGTCCTGATTATTCGGATCCAGCTTCAACACTTTCTCGGTGTCCCCCATCGAATTCTTTAAGTCATTTTTTATCTCGTAAATGTAAGCGCGGTAATTGTAATACCGGATTTCATTGGGTTTGAGCTTAATGAGCTCGGAGTAGTCGGCGAGCGCTTTATCATAATCATTTATTTTCATTTCGACCGCCGCGCGTTGTTCGTAGATGCGCGGATCTTGCGGGGTAAGTTTGAGCGCTTCGCCATATTCAGTGATTGCATCCTGGTACTTCTGTTCGCTGGCGTCTGCATATCCACGTCTTTGATAAACAGCCGAGAGTTCATCCGCGTACTTATGATCGAGAGCGGTGGCTTTGCGAAGCAGATCAACCGCCTTGTCCCAGTCCTGGCTCTTCGCGGCCTCCGCGCCTTCCCGGGCCAGTCTGTTTGCTTCAACATTTTTCTTCGATTCCGCCCCGGACACCTGTGAAACGCAGAGCGCCAGAGCAGTGATGACAGTAAAGGCAAAAAATTTTTTCATGATTTCTGTTGGACGTTAATTGTTCTTAGGTAATTCGAAACTGAAGCGGTCTACAGTTGGCTGTAAGGTCAACAGTTTCAAGTCTGTTCGGGAGAATGCGCCTGTTCGATATCCATCTTTGGCTCAGGCTCGGCTGGAGCAGACTCACTGGGCCCCGGCTCATTCACGCGCCTGATCCGCATGGCGCGGCCGGTGGTCTCATCGATTTCGATTAGTGCTCCGCGCAGGCGCACTTCGCCACCGGCCACCGGGAACGACGCAGGCAGATTCGAGATGAATCGATTCACGATTGGATCGATGGCGCGGCCGAGGATCGAGTTGACGGGTCCGCACATGCCGGCATCGCACATGAAAGCTGTGCCGCTGGGGAAGATTTGCTCGTCCGCTGTCTGAACATGAGTGTGAGTGCCAATGACAGCGGAGACTTTTCCGTCTAAAAACCGGCCCATGGCGATTTTCTCACTTGTGGTTTCGCCATGGACATCGACGATGATATTCGGGGTTTGTTCGCGCATCGTTGCCACTGCTGTTTCGACAGCACGAAACGGATTTTCCAGAATCGGCTGCATAAACGTGCGAGCCTGCACATTGATCACGCCGATCTTGCCCTTGGCGCTTTCCAGGACGATCGATCCGTTTCCCGGCGCGCCGCCGGGATAATTCACCGGACGCAATAAACGCGGTTCGCTGTCAATGAATGAAAGAATTTCTTTCTGGTCCCAAATATGATCACCCGTCGTGATGACAGAAACGCCTGCTCGCAAAAGATCGATCGTGATTTTTCCTGTTATTCCGCGGCCCCCTGCCGCGTTCTCGCCGTTGACGATGACGAAATCCAAAGCGTGCTTCGACTTCAGCTCTGGCAACCGGCCTAGCACTGCGCTGCGTCCCGGCTCACCGACAACATCGCCAAGAAAAAGAACGGTTAGCATTTCGAGAGCATCGTATTAGAGCGGTCTCAAACGTCGATGTGAAAATTAATGATGAAATCCAAATGATCCGTCTTCAGCAAGCTCTTGCGTGGCAGGAGAATGATAAATCAACGACAAATGACGAAGCTCGAAAGGTGAAGTTTCGTCATTCTGACTTCCTCATTCTTTCGTCATTCGTCATTCGAGCTTCGTCATTACTGCTCTTCCTCTTTCCGCTCACGCTGTATGCCGCGGACAGCGTTCTCGGCAGCAAACCGAGATGGAGCGTGCTGGAAAAATACCAGGACACGATTACGCACGATCAATTCACCCAGCTGTTAAATGACGTTTATTGCACTCACGGATTCGCTCCCGATTTGATCGAAATAAATGAGAAAACTGCGCGGGTACTGATGAACCGTGAGTCGCAGAAGTTTTTCACGCTGCGGTTTGCCGAGAGCGCTGCCGTGCGCAAACCAGTGCCGCGCCTCTGGCGGCCAGCGAAGTCATTGCCGGCAGCGAGATCGCACAAACCGCTTTCGGGTTTGAAGATCGCGCTGGATCCCGGGCATCTTGGCGGCAAGTGGGCAAAGATGGAAGAGCGCTGGTTTCAGGTCGGCGACAGCAAGCCGGTCCAGGAAGGCGATCTGACTTTGCGCGTGGCGCGATTGTTGGCCCAGCGGCTGCGTGAGTTCGGCGCGAAGGTTTCGTTTGTCCGGGATAGCAACGAACCTGTTACTGCAAAGCGCCCTGATGATTTTCGGGAGCTCGCCAGGAAAATTCTGATCAAGAATGGCGTGCCACAGCCGCGCGCTGACGTTCTCGATCCAAGTGATCCGGCGAAAGAGCAAACCATTCGCTGGCAAAGCGAAATTTTGTTCTACCGCTACAGCGAGATTCGACGACGCGCGGCGCTGGTGAACTTCAAGTTACATCCCGATCTTGTGCTTTGCCTGCATTTCAATGCCGAAGGCTGGGGTGACCCAACGCATCCAACTTTGACCGAGACCAATCATCTTCACCTGCTTGTGAACGGATCGTATTTAGCAGAGGAACTCGATTTCGACGATGAACGTTTCGAAATGATCCGGCGGCTTCTGAGCCGCGCTTACAATGAGGAATTGCCGCTGGCGGATACGATTGCGGTTGCAATGACTCGCGAGGCCGGGCTGCCGCCTTATCAATATCCGACTACGAACAGTACGACAAAAGTCGGCACTAGCGGGTACGTGTATGCGCGCAATCTGCTGGCTACGCGCCTTTATCGCTGTCCAGTTGTGTATTGTGAGCCGTACGTCATGAACAGCAACGACGTGTTCGCCCGGATTCAGCACGGTGATTATCAAGGAACGTGCAACGTCAACGGCGTTGAACGGAAAAGCATTTTCCGGGAATATGCCGATAGCGTCGTAGGCGGGCTAGTCGAGTATTATTCGCACGCTCGAGAATGATTTCTTCTGTAGCGGCGGTCTGTGACCGCCGTTCCACGTCGATTCGGCGCTCATAGAGCGCTCCTACAACTCTTCGATTGCTTCGCGAATCTCTCGCATCGTCACATTTGTAGCGACGCGTGCCACGCCGATGCGCGGCGCCACAACGAAGCGGACTTTTCCGGCTTCGAATTTTTTGTCGAATTTCAGCGCGTCGGAGATCTTCTTGCGCGGAAACTTCGACGGCAACCGTGTTGGCAATCCGAATCGTCCAAGAAGATCAACAATCGCGGCGCGCTGATCCGCCGCCAGCCCAGCTCGTTTCATGGAGATTGCGCAAGCCGCAACAATTCCAAGGCTGATCGCTTCTCCGTGCAGGAATTTTCGGTAATTTCCGGCGCGCTCGATCGCGTGGCCAACCGTGTGACCGAAATTAAGAAGAGCGCGCGCGCCCGTCCGATCGTGCTCGTCTTTCGCGACGATCCTCGATTTGATTTCGACGTTGCGTTTGATGAGCCGTTGTAGGGCAGGTCCTCCGCCTGCATCCCAGGACTGCAGCGTTCGGAACATTTTGGCATCAGCTATTACCGCGTGCTTAATGATTTCGGAGAAGCCTTGATTGAACTCGCGCCGTGGCAGGGTTTCCAAAACGTCGATGTCATCAATCACGAGGGAGGGATGGTGGAAGGCGCCGATCAAGTTTTTCCCATCATGCGTGTCCACCCCGGTTTTTCCGCCGATGGAGCTATCCACCATCGCAAGCAGCGTCGTGGGAATCTGAACATGCGGAATGCCGCGATGATAAATCGCCGCGACGAACCCGGAGATGTCCCCAACGACTCCACCTCCGAGTCCGATAACAAACGATTGTCGGTCAAGCCCCGCAGCGATCATCTGGTCGCAAATCGCGCCGGCTTGCTCGAGCGTCTTCGATCTCTCGCCGGGTGGGATTGTGATCAGTGTTGGCTGAAACCCGGCTGAGGCTAAACTTATCTTGATGCGGTCAGTGTAAAGCGCGGCAATGTTGTTATCCGTTACAACAGCGCATGCCTTGCGAGGAAGGTGCTGGCGCACACATTTGCCGAGTTGATCGAACACTCCCTCGCCGATAAGCAGGCGATAACGGTGCCTACCAAGAGAGAGGGCGGTGCTGGAAACCCGTTCTTCTATTGCGTCGGGTCCCAATGTTTCAGACCGAGCGGAAGCGTTGTATCTTTAAATGTCCCCTCTGTGCTGGCCGGGCCGAATGTCATGGTCTCGACGTGCAAATCGCAGAATAGAGCATTGATTTGCCTGCCATTGCGCTGCGGACCGATCGTCATTCCGGGACCTCCTCCCGGAACGAGATTGGCCACGAAGGGTGCCGCGGCGGCGAGGCTCGTCCATGAAGCTCCGACGCCAGGATCCCCACTGTAATTAGGGGCCATAAAAATCGTTGACGCGGGAGACGCCACCCTCAACATGTTGCCATTTATTCCCGTACTCAGGTACATGTTGCTATTAATCCCGTAGCTTACCGGCGCGCTGTCCGTTTCAACAGCGGCTCGCTTGTCGAAAGGCGATTGGAAAACCCTGCGCGTTCCGAGGTATTTAGGGTAGATCACCGGGCTACCGGTAGTACCGATTCCCGGCAGAGCATTTATCACCGGAAGAACGTCGTCTTTGTCGTTGAGGTACGTTCGTATCGCGATGCCGATCTGGCGCAGGTTGCTCAAGTCTTTTGTCACTTTCGCGCGCTCAAGAGCGCTACTTAAGGCTGGAACGGCGATTCCGACTAAGATGGTGATGATCGCTATTACGACCAGTATTTCGATCAAGGTAAAAGCGCGGGAAAAGTTCTTTTTCATCGGGGGGAGCTCTTTAATCAAGGGACATGATATTAGATTCGAGTCGGGAGCGAAAGCGAAAAAGAGGGCAAAAGCAAGATTGCTTGACAAGCCGACGGCCATTTTGTGTACGTAGATCATGCCAGATCAAGAGCCTATTCCATCTCCGCCTCCGCCAAGTGCCGGACCCGAGCCGGGCCCGCAATCGACATCGACCGGTTTGCCTTCGAACGTGGCTGCGGCAATAGCGTGCATTCCACTCATCGGCGGCATTATCTTTTATATTCTTGAAAAGCACGACAGTTTTGTGCGCTTCTACGCGATGCAGTCGATCATCTTTGGCGGCGCGTGGATACTCTTTGCAGTCGTTTACTCAGTTGCTCACATGATTTTAACACCTATTCCGGCAATTGGCTTGTTCTTCGCCATTATCTTGTGGGTCATCTGGGCATTGGTTGGCCTTGCATTCCTTGTTCTGTTCATCGTCACAGTCGTCAAGGCGTTTACAGGCGTTCGTTGGGAAATTCCGTACATCGGACCGATGGCGCGCCAGCAGATGGAAAAAGCCTGATGAATTGTAGGGTGTCTGTGTCAGTCCCGAAAGCATTCGGGATTCACAGAAACGCCCTACAGTCATCGACGCCCCAGCAACTTGACGATCACCTCAGTCAAGATCAGCTCGTGATCAAGCTGAGTGGTAACCAGTTGAACATTCGCGGTCAGACACGCCTGCAAGGCATCAATTAGTTGGTTACTCTCGAAGTGATGAGCGTGCTGCGCCGCGATTCCCAGCGCGTAGGCGTTGATCGAGCCGTCTTTCTTGCGCGGCAAATGTTCTGTTGCTTTTGCCGGCAAGCGGTTGATTGCAGAGATGAACGGGAATGGCGAATGCGCACGCGGAAGGCGATGTCGTTCCATTAGATCTTTTGCAAGCAGCAAATTGCGAATCGTCGGGACAATTGCTGCCAACAAAAGGCCGATGGCGCTTTCGCCCTGATCCAATAAGCGTCGAACAAGCGTGAGCGCGAGCTCCAGATCACGCATCGCCAGCGCGTTGCTCAATTCGAAAATGATGCCTGCCCGCGAGAGTGGCACGAGTTCCCGGACAAGATCGACATGAACTGCGCGATCTTTTCCCAGGAAAGTGTCGATCTTCTCCAGCTCGTTCTCGATCTGCCGCGTGTCGCCTCCCGTTAACAAAACAAAAAGATCCAGAGCATCATCATCAAATTGGAGTTTTCGTTTTCTTGCGCGCCGTCGAACAATTTCCGTTGCTTCTTCTTCCCAACCGGCACGGCCCGAATCGAGCCGATCAAAAACCTGCAGCTCCGCTCGTTTAACCAGCGTTTTGTAGAATCCACGGCGCTTGTCCACTTCGGTGACGCTGATCAAAAACGTAACCTCAGAGCTGAAACCGCGATCGAGCAGTTCGGCTAATTCTTCCAAGGCAGATTGAACTGCCGCTGAGCGCGCCTTTTGATCGTCGCCGAGGAAATTCACGTTCTTCAGAAAGACTACTTTTGTGCTGCCGAAAAACGGCAACGTTTGCAGCGCCTCGATCGTGGACCTAACTCTTGCGACGGCCTGTTCGGCGTTGTCTGCGGCGCCGTCGATCACTTCCAATCCAAAGTCACCTGCGCCTGACGGCGTTAGGTTACTCGCCAGCTCAGCGGCCACCCGTTTCACTTCCGCCTCATCCGAGCCAACGACTGCGTGGATGTTTGCGCTGGCCGCTTTGGTTTTCGTTTTAGGCATTGGCACCTTTACCGAATTGCTTGTAGCCACGGCCCTGTGGGCCGTCCAGTTTCAACCTTGATTAAACTCGCACAGCGACCTGGCTACATCTTACA
>Ga0224452_1000063_pt1 | contig 18295 bp, 18 predicted proteins | sample PLM2_30_b1metaG_FD_172494 | JGI IMG/M metagenome (GOLD analysis project Ga0224452, IMG submission 172494) | Groundwater sediment microbial communities from an aquifer in East River, Colorado, USA - PLM2_30_b1 | ecosystem: Environmental > Terrestrial > Soil > Riparian zone | place: USA: East...
GACGCTTGCGCCAGGAGAACGTCAAGCTCTTGGAGCAGCGTGAAGTGCTAAAAAAATCACTGGGCATCCTCTCCGAAGCGCCGCCGAGAGATATGCCCGAATCCAACAGATGAGCGGCCAATACAAAGTCGCCTGGTTATGCGAGGCTCTTCTGGTCTCGCGCAGCGGTTATTACGACTGGAAAGAACGGCGTCACTTGCCTGGCTCACGCCAACTGGAGAACATCCGCTTGCGCGAGCGCATCCGAGAGGAATTTGCTCGCAGTCGCCAGACTTACGGCAGCCCGCGCCTGGCTCATGCGCTGGGCTGTCCGGGACGGCGCAATCGCATTGCTCGTCTGATGCGCCTGGAGCGAATTTTCGCCCGGCAGCGCTCCAAGTATCGAGCGGCCATCACTGATAGTCGGCACGGCGGACCCATCGCGCCTAACCGATTGCACAATCTCGCTGTTCGACGCTCCAATCAAGTCTGGGTCAGCGATGCCACCGCAGTGCTGACCGCTCAGGGTTGGCTGTATCTAGTCGCGGTCCTTGATGTCTTCACCCGGCGAGTAGTCGGTTGGGCCATGAGCCAAATCCTCGATGCCACACTGGTCATTGCCGCATTGCACATGGCGCTTGGTCATCGTCGCCCCGCTAAAACTCTTATCCTCCACTCCGATCGCGGTGCTCAGTTCGCCAGCGCTGCTTACCGACAAGTCCTAGCCCAACACGGCCTAGTCCCCTCCATGAGTCGCAAAGCCAACTGCTACGATAACGCCTTCATCGAGTCGTTCTTTAGCAGCCTCAAATACGAACTGGTCTATCATCATCGCTTCGCCACCCGCGCCCAAGCCCGCACCGCCATCTTCGATTACATCGAGGCCTTCTATAACCGCACCAGACTTCACTCCAGTCTTGACTACCAGAGCCCTATCAACTTTGAATCCAAACTGAACTAAATTATCCCTTCCTCACTGTCCGAGAAAACGGGGCAAGCCCAGAGCTTACTATTGATACTCAGTAGCTTCTGAGTACCCGATGCGGGCATCCTGAGACCGCTGCGCATTCAGTCCCCGACCGAGTCGGCAACCGAACCGAATTCAAGTCTATTCGTCTGCGCCAAGCGAGGCCACGGTTTTCATTTCTCGACATTTGGACGCGCTTTTGCCTAATCTCGCGGCGTGATAAGAACGAAAATCGTTACGGCAAAGTTCCATCCATATCTCGTTCGGTCCGAAACCGACTCCGGGATTACCTAAAGGAGTAACATCATGCCGACGTATATCAGTCTAGTACAATTTACCGACAAGGGTATCCAGGCCGCCAAGCAGACGACCGAGCGGGTGGCGGACTGGGCTGCCAAGGTGCGGTCGATGGGGGTTAGCGTTAAGGAGATGTATTGGACGCTCGGTCAGTATGACCAAGTGTGCGTCTTCGATGCTCCAGATGACGAGACGGCCGCCAGCGTGTTGCTCGCGGCGGACATGCTGGGGAACATCCGCACGCAAACCATGCGTGCTTTCACAACCGCCGAGATGGAGAAAATCCTGGCCAAGGTGCCCTGATTAGGCCGTGGAACCAGGGTCAGTTCTCGCTATTGACGCAAATCGTTAGACCAAACGGTCAAATCACGGTTAGATTTGACCTGAGATGCCAAAATTTATCTTCCGCAAGGCCCGGTCAGTGGAACCGAGTACTGCGCCCGCCGATTTTGCCAATGCGTCGCCGTTCCGGCGCCAAACGCAGCAGAATGACCCGATTCGCAATGGGATTTTTATCGGCCTGGCAATTGTGTTGCTCGTGTTTCTTGGGAGCATGGTCGCGGTGCTGATGATGCATGCGCCAAGCCTTTGAGCTATTTCGACGCGCGAAAATTGCCGCGCCGAGGGATCTCAGACGCTAATGACGAAGCACAAATGTCGAATGTCGAAACAAGCCGAATGACGGAACCCGAAGACGTGTGGCTGTTCCTTAAAACGGGTCCTCGTCATTTGACTCCGAAAGCTTTCGCGAGTTGATCTTTGTCATTCCTTCGTCGTTGGTCTTTTGGATTTCGTCTTTTCTTTGGCATGACAAAGACAAAACAGCGCCTCCTGCTCTTCGACATCGACGGCACGTTGATCCATTCCGGAGGCGCGGGTGTTGAAGCACTCAAGTCGGCGTTCACAGAGCGCTTCGGTATCGCTGATGATCTGCACGACATCGAGATCGCGGGTATGACCGATTCCGGAATCGTGGTCAGCATTCTGAACAAACATAATATTCCCGCGACTCACGAAAATGTAAGCGCGTTCCTGGATAGCTATGTCCATTGTCTTTCGCTGGAATTGCCGCGCCGGAAAGGCAAACTGCTCCCCGGCGTACTCACGTTGCTCGAAAAACTTAAGTCGCGGCCGCATCTGGTGCTCGCGCTTCTCACTGGAAATGTCTCCCGCGGAGCACGGCTAAAACTTGAGCACTACGGGGTCTGGCACTTTTTTGAATTTGGAGCTTTTGCCGACGATCATCGCGATCGTAACCAGCTCGGTCGGTTCGCTCGCGCGAGGGCAAAAGAGAAGCATGGGCGCGAGTTCTCCGCATCCGAGATCGACGTCATTGGCGACACACCGCGCGACATTGCCTGCGGCAAAGCGCTTGGGGCGCGCACCGTTGCGGTGGCGACTGGCAGATGGGGCCGTGATGATCTTGCAAAATATCAGCCGGATTTCCTGATTGATGATCTCTCGGATGTGGAAACCATTATTAATACGCTCGGATGGTGATCTATTGACGATTGCAGGGTATCAATGAAGAAAAACGCTTCCCAATCTGAACCGACGCCACAACGAGATCGTTCCAACGTCCTGCCGTTAAAAGGCGAAATTGATCTGCACGTCTCGCCTGCTATCACGGCGTCACTTAACCAGATGATCGAAAAAAAGCCGAAACGTCTGGTGGTGGATCTTTCCGAGGTCACTTACATCGATAGCGCCGGTCTTGCTGCATTGATTGAGGCGATGCAAAAAGTAGAAGGCTATGGTGGCAAATTCCTGCTGGCTGGATTGCAGGAGACCGTGCGCTCGATTTTCGAAATCTCGCGGCTCGATCAGGTGTTTCAGATATTTCCAGACGCGGATGCTGCGCTCAGCAGTTGATCTGATCCCGGAAGTTCGCTGGGGAGATCCTCCTCCGGCGGGCGAATGGGACGCTGACAGCCAGCCAATCCGCTGAAGACGGCGGACACTACAGTGTAACGCGCGTTAAGATCCCAAGCGTTTGCTCGACGTTCTTTGAAATATCGAACTGCGACGCGCGCTCGATGTTCGCCGAGCGCGCTGCCGCGCGGCGCGATGGATCCGACCAGAAGCGAATTGCGTCGCGCAAACCAACCAGATCGCCTGCGTGATCGACAATTGATCCGTGGACGCTGTCTTCAATGATTTCGCTGCAGCCGTTGGAACGCGTTGTGATTACCGGCAATCCGCAGGCGAGCGCTTCGAGACAGGCGTTGGAAAACGGATCGTAGATCGTTGGCAAAATGAAAATGTCCGCAGCCGCGTAAAGACGCATAACGTCTGCAACTTCGCCGAGAAACTGCACCGGCTCCTCGTGCCAAAAACGCAGGCGTGTCGTTTTGTACAGCCTTTCATTTCCGCGGCCCGCAACGAGCAGACCCAGTTTTCTGTTCTTGCAGAGCGCCATCGCCTGGATTGCAAAAAGCAACCCCTTACGCTCCCAACCAGAGCCTGCAAACAGCAGGGCAATTTGGTCTGGCTTCAATTTCAAATCTTCGCGCACTTTTTCGCGAAGCCCGGGATCGAACCGGAATTTATCGAGCGGGATGCCGTTCCGAACGATGTCGATGTTGTCCGCGGGATATCCATAAAGATTGACGATCTCGTTCTTGACCATTTCCGAAGCCACGATCACACGCCCAGCCTTGCGATTGGCAAGCAGCGACTCCTCGAGTTGCAACAGATCGCGATGCTTCCGGTTGAGAGCGCGGACAAATTGCTTCAGAGGAAGCTCAAATCTTCCTCTCCGCGCCAGCCAGGCGCGATGGACCCCGTCGCCGGCACGATAAACGTCGCAGCTCCAGACGCGCTCAAGGCTGAACAAGACATCGCAGTCGAGCTGCGGCCGGATTTGGCCCAGCTCATCCGCAAATCCGATGACAGATTCTGCGCGCAGGCGCGTGACCAATCCAAAGGGCCATTCATCTTCCGGCCATTCCCTTGTGCCAATAAGTTGGACGGCGTGTGCCGCTTCGGTTACTCCACGCGCGAGTCGTTTTAGGTACGCTTCGGCACCGCCAGTTGGAGAATAGCCGCGCCGCACAAAAGCGATCCGAAGTTTGTCTGCCATGCTATTTAAGCCCATTCTGTGACTTCCATCTGTGCGAAGGAGCCAAGCCGAAGATCAAATGACGAATGACCAATGACGAATGACGAAGGAAATCCGAATGACAAAATCCAAAACAATGCTGAGACGGCGGCAAACCCCTTCGACATTCGGGCGTTGTCATGTCATTCGACATTCGTCATTCGTGCTTCGTCATTAGGTAAGGCCGTGTCCGTTTGCCGCGGCTGGAAACAAGACCCGCTTTACTTGCTGCACGTTCGCCAGAATACTTCTAACCCGATGCTGGGTGAAACTTTAAACGCCCCTGCGCCAGTACGCTCGGCGCCACCCGCGGCACGTACTTTACCGGGGCACCTGCTCTATTCAATTTTCGCCCGGATTGGGGGTTCGGGCCTTGATACGGACGCATTTGAAACCCTGCGCGCATCCTATCGCGGTGGATTTCTCGGGAAAGCAATCGCCTATGATAACCGGCAGAAGGAAATTCCCGCTCCACTAATCCGTTCTCTACGCTGGCATCCTGTGCGTCTCATCTCATTTCTCGATCGGCCGTATTACTACGGCGCGAAGAAAAAATATCTCGACTGGATCGCGTCCCGGCATCTGGCTACCGGGCGCTATGATCTGTTCCATAGTTGGTCGGGTGACTGTTTGCGTTCGCTGAAAGTAGCAAAGCGACATGGCATTCCTTCGATTGTTGAGATCCCCACCTGGCATCGCGACGGCGGCAAAGAGAAAGTCCGGCGGCCCAAAATTGCCGCACCGCCAGAAAATATCTCGAGCTTTCAGAGATGGAAAAATCGATTGTTGCTCCACCGGAGGCGTTTCATTGAAGAATATAGACTCGCTGACCTTTTACTCGTTTTATCACAGAAGGCGGCCAACACGTTTCGTGTACGGGGATTCCCGGAGGAAAAGCTCTTTTATTTGCCTAGAGGCGTGGATGTCGAACGCTTCAGGCCGGGAAAACGGCCACCAAGATTTCGCGCCGTCTTTGCTGGTGCTTTGATCAGGCGCAAGGGCATTCAACATGTGCTGGAGGCATGGCACCGCCTCAACCTCTCTGATGCCGAGCTGTGGCTGATTGGTTTCGTGCACGAAGAGGCGAAGCCTTATCTGAAGGAATTCTGGCGCGATAACATTCGCGTCGTAGGATTTGTTCGTGACCCGGAGAGTTATCTCAGCCAGGGCACGGTTCACGTTTTTCCGTCGCAATGGGAGGGGAGCGCCAAGGTCACATATGAAGCGGCGGCGTGCGCGTTGCCTCAAATCACCACGCGCGAGGCAGGCGATGTGGTGCGCAATGGCATCGAAGGAATCATTGTGAAGCCACGAGATGTGAACGCGATCGCAGCGGCGCTTGAGCATTTGTATGGACATCCTGAAATCGTGGAACAAATGGGCATCGCGGCGAGACGTCGCGTCGTTGAGAATTTCACCTGGGACCATTTTCGAATGCGATTACTGGACGCCTACGAAAAGGCGTTGCGAATGGCGCGATGATCCTTGTGTAGCGGCGGTCTGTGACCGCCGAGTGTTTGGTTCGGCGCTCATAGAGCGCCGCTACAGTTAGAACCGTGTGAAAATTCTTCTCCTGCAACTCAAGCGAATCGGCGATCTGATTTTGACGACGCCCGCACTCGTCGCTTTGCGTGAAAGCTTCCCAGGAGCACAACTCACGCTCGTCGTGTCCAAGGAATGTACCGACCTGCTGCCGGCCATCTCAAATGTCGATCGCTTTTTGGTCGCGCGACGCAGTCTACGAGATCTCGCTTTGTTTTTTTCCGTCGCAGCCAGGAGATTTGATTATTGCGTCGACTTCACACGCAATGATCGCTCAGCATCGTTGGCGCTTTTATCCGGCGCGCGCAGACGCATTGTGTCTTATCGCGTGCGTGAACAGTCGAAGACGCGCGCCCGCGCTTACACGGATTTTGTTCGCGTTCGTCTGCGCGACCTGCACACGATCGACTACAATCTGGCTCTACTTGAACCGCTCGGCGACCGGCGTGCGTTCTCTGCCCCGCATCTGGACGTACCACAAATGGCCTACGAAAAAGCCGACGCTCTTCGGCACAATTGGAAAGTGACGAGGCCTTACGTCATTTTGCATCCCGGCTCAGCGCGCCAGGAGAAACTTTGGGAACCAAGCCGTTGGGCGGAGGTGATTGACTGGCTTGGGCGAAATAATGGTGTCGATCTTGTTCTGACCAGTGGATCATCCCCTGACGAACAAGCGCATATCGCGGCAATCAAAAATAAGACGCAGCAACACATCATCGATCTCTCTGGAAAGACAGATTTGCTCACCCTGGCCGCATTGATTGGTCAAGCGCGGCTTCTTGTGACGGTCGATTCTGCTCCCGTGCATCTGGCGGCCGCGACGCGTACGCCGCAAGTGATCCTGTTCGGGCCGACCAACCCATTTCATTGGCGCCCCAGGGAAAGTCCAGCCGTAGTTTTACACGGAAATTCAGCCGCACCAGTCATTGAATTTGCCCCAGTGCGGCCGCGGCTTGCAATGAGTCAAATCTCGACGGAGGCGGTGATTGGTGCTATGGATTCGCTGCTGTCGCCTCATGCGACGGCGCATATTTCATGAGCGGCAGAAAAGCGGCTAGGAAAAGGCAGTCCGTCTGGCAAACGTTACGCACAGCCTCCGGTTCGTACCGGCGCCTCTACGGTTACCTTAAGCCTTACAAGACGCGCTTCATCCTGGGGTTGGCATTGGGCCTTGCTTACGGCGGAGTCAATTCTCTTTTTCCCCTGGCGATTGCCCGCGTCACCAGCACAATTTTCCACGGGGCCGCTCCCAATCCGATGGCTTTGCGCTCCAACCTGGATGCCGGCCCAAAGATTAATTCGATTGTTCTGATTTGTTTGGCCATCCCGGCCATCATGGCCGTGCGCAGCCTCTGTTCCTACGGAAGCACCTACTGCATGCAGTGGGTGAGCAACAGGGTGGTCTCCGATATCCGTGTCCAGCTGTTCAGCAAGATGGTTCGCCATTCCATGGACTTTTTTAACAAGATGCGCTCGGGATTTTTGATGTCGCGCATAACCAACGATACCCGCGTGATGCAGATGGCTTTGACCAGCGTCAGCAGCGATGTTTTTAAACAACCGATCACCATCGTTGGAGCAATCACTGTGCTCCTTCTGATGGATTGGAAATTCACTGTGGTGACGCTAATCCTCTTTCCATTGTGCTTGCTGCCGCTGCGCGTTTACGGCCGTCGCGCCAAGAAAGCAGTGCAAAATGAGCAGGCAGGCATGGCCCAAATGGTGGTGACGATGCAGGAGACATTCGCCGGCATTCGTGTGATCAAATCGTTCGCGCGCGAAGCATACCAGGAAAAGGAGTTCAAACGCAGCAATCAACTGCAGTTCTCGCAGATGATGCGGATGATCCGGTCGATGGAAGCAGTTGGTCCGCTGGTCGAGATCATCGCTGCGATCGGTGTGGGAATGGCGTTGCTTTACGTTTACGCTGCGAACCTGAGCGTCGGCCGCTTCTTTGGACTAATCTCAGGGATTTTCATTCTTTACGATCCGATCAAGACGCTTAGCAGGATTCATATCGTGATGCAGCGATCCATTGCCGCTACGACCGCTATTTTCTCGATTCTGGATTCGAAGTCCACGGTGGAGGACGCACCGAACGCCGTTGTGCTGAGTTCGTCGCAAGGGCGTCTTGACTTTGAAAATCTAACTTTCCGTTATGCAAACAGGGTCACGGACGCGATCAGCAATCTAAGCCTGAATATCGAACCGGGGAAAACTCACGCGCTGGTCGGCGCGAGTGGCGCGGGCAAAAGCACGATTCTTTCGTTGATCCTGCGCTTGTACGACCCGACCTCCGGCGCTGTGAAAATCGATGGTCGAGATCTGCGCTCGGTCACGCAAAAATCGTTGCGCGAACAGATGGGCCTCGTCACCCAGGAGACGTTTCTGTTTCACGATACCATATTCAACAACATCCAGTTCGGTCGACTGGGCGCTACACCGGAAGAAATTTACGAGGCCGCGAAAGCCGCTTACGCACACGATTTCATCATGGCGCAGCCAAAGGGCTACCAAACAGTAATCGGCGACAAAGGATGTCTGCTCTCCGGTGGGCAGCAGCAACGCCTGGCCATTGCACGCGCTATCCTTAAAAATGCGCCAATTTTATTACTCGATGAAGCCACGTCATCGCTCGATTCGGAATCGGAACAACAAATTCAAAAGGCCCTTGCCCAGCTGGCGTCTGGACGGACGGTGATCGCCATCGCCCACCGTCTCTCCACAATTTTGTCCGCCGATCAAATCATTGTGATGGATAGCGGCCGCATCAAGGAGATCGGCACGCACGCGGAGTTGCTCGAAAAATCTGGCTACTATCGGCGCTTGTACGATCACCAATTCAATCGCATTCAAACGGAACCCGAAGCCGAAGCAGGCATTCTTGTTGAAGAGCTCGTGTAGCGATTCGGAAAGCAATGGCCATAGCCTTTCGCCATGCCGCTTAATATCGACCTGCATACGCATTCTTTTTTTTCGGGAGACGGTATTTCCAGCCCGGAAGACATGATTACGGCTGCGCGAGTCAAAGGTTTGAACGGCATCGCTATCACCGATCACAACACATGCGACGCTGTGAATTACTTGCTTCAGAAGGGCTTGATGCGACTGGATGGCTTGCCGGTCAATGATTTCCTAGTTCTTCCAGGAGTCGAGGTGACCACTGCGGATGGTCATCTGCTCTGTATCGGCGCGGAGCTGCCTTACCTGAAAGGAAAACCGGCGCGCGAAGTCTGCGAGATCATTCACGAGCGCGGCGGTCTCGCCATTCCTCCACATCCCTACGATTTGTTCCGCGCGGGAATCCGTTTCTCGACTCTGGAAACGCTCCCCGTGGACGCGATCGAGGTTTTCAACGCGGCGACCACGCTGCGCCGCTACAACCGATACGCTTTTAAGTATGCGCAGATTCGCGGTTTGCCTATGACTGCAGCCAGCGATGCGCATCACGCCGCCGCCATCGGAACGGCCTACACAATCGTGAATACCGACGATTTTTCGGTCAAAGGAATTCTGGCGCAGATTCTAAAGAGCAACGAACTGACTCAGAAATACCAGACCCCACGCGATAGCCTCCGCAAAACCTGGAATAACTGGCTGCGACTGCGGCGCCGAAAGAAAATCCCAGCACTCGCCGAAAAAGACCGCAGCCACAACGGCCACTGACCACTGACTTCTGATGCTCGCTTACATCATCGTTGAAATCGAGATTCTCGATCCAGCCGGCTACGAGGAATACAAAAATCTCGCCGGTGCAACCGTGGAGAAGTATGGCGGAAAATACATCGTCCGTGGTGGCAGAACGGAAGTCCTTGAAGGCGATTGGAAACCGAAGCGAATCGTGGTCCTCCAATTCGAATCAGCCGATCGTGCGAAGGAGTGGCTGAATTGTGAAGAATATCGCGAGCCGCGCAAAATGCGGCACCGCACGGCGAGAACAAACATGATCCTCGTCGAGGGGATGTAGTTGTCGGTTAGATGTCCTAGGAGCCTGCAGGACCCCGGTTAGCAGCCCGGTTTTTGAGTTCGCGCTCTTTCAGCACGATCATGCGCTCATACCACGCGAGCAGCCGGCAGAGCACCCATCCACGGTGGCCGTCGCGGAAACCCTGCTTCCAAAGGTAATGGTAAAGGAATCGCCAGATCGGACGGAACGGAGCCTTCGCCGCGAGTCTCTTTAGCCATCGCTTACGCTCTGCCGCTGTTCCAAAAGGTGTCGCCCCTAGGGTTCTTCCTCCTGATTGCTGGTGTAGATTCGCCGACGCCGCCGCTTCCCAAGTGGAATAGCGATTGTGCTTCTCGATGAAGGTCGCAATATCTGGAAACGCGTAGTGCTCCATCGCGGCGGACAGAAACTCGGCACGGCCATTCAGCAATACATGCTCATGCACCTCGTTGTCTCCGGACGCGATGTCGTCGTCGATTTCGACCTGTTCATATCGACCCTGCCGATGCCGGAAGAGGCGCAAATTCCAACTGGGAAAGTAACCACAATGTCGTATCCAGCCGCCCAGAAACCAGAAGCGGCGGTTCAGATAAAATCCATCGACATCGGTGCGGCGAATCGCCTGCCTAATCTCGCGCTCCAATTCAGGTGTGATGCGTTCGTCGGCATCGATGATCAGCACCCAGTCATGTTGCCACCGAATATTTTCTAAAGCCCAGTTCTTCTTCCGTGGGAGCTTCCCATTCCAAACGAACTGCACGATTTGGGCTCCAGCTGCCTCGGCGATCGCTTGCGTGCCATCTTTGCTTGCCGAATCAATTACCACGATTTGCTCCGCAAACGATACGCTGGCAAGACAGCCGCGCACATTCGCGACTTCGTTTTTGACCGGGATAAGCACCGACAATGGCACGCGCGCGTCGGATCCGTCACTCATTGAGTAATTTCGCGTCTTTTGGTTTCTCGGGCCGGATTGCCGATGACAATGCTCCAGGGTTTCACGTCTTTCATCGCTACCGCTCTTGCGCCAACGATTGCTCCTTCGCCGATTGTCACGCCAGGTCCCACGAATGCATCTGCACAAATCCAGGCCTCGGGCCCAATCGTAATCGGCGGACGAAGCAAGGGAAAATCCGGTTTCGTGTGATCGTGTGTTCCTGCGCAAACATGAGCGCCATGCGAAATTGTTACGCGAGCTCCGAGCGTCACGCGGCCGAGGTTGTAGATCAGCGCGTGCTCGCCAATCGCGCTTTCATGTCCGGCCTCGAGATTCCACGGGAAATAGATCGTTGCCGATGGATAAACATGAACGCTGCGACCAATCTTTGCTCCGAAACAGCGGAGCAGAAATCGCCTCCAGCCGAAGCAGGGCCTCGGACTGAACCGAAAAAGCGGTCGCGCGAGGGTCCACAACACCCGGCGGATGATGTCGCGTCGTGGGTATTTCCGGGCGCGGCGATTTTCTTCAATGTTCAGCATGCGAAACACCACTGACCACGGATTACATGACTACGGGACTGCGGGCGTATAGTCCAGTTGTCTGTTGTAGTCGCCTGGTTTCCCACACTGCCGAGCGAGCCGAAGGGGTTACAAAAAATATTGAACACGTCGCGCTCGTGGGTTGTCACAGATTCGAATATTTAACGTTGTTAAATACTTTCCAGGATGCTACAACGCGTGATCGACAAGGCATCGACGAATATTATTTACGGGACGTTGTCGCTCCGAAACCCCCAAAAGTTTGATGAAAAAGAGTTATATGGCTGCTGAAGATAGCGATACCGGAATTAAGATTTACCTGCGCGAAATCGGGCAGATCCCTCTTCTGACTCCTGATCAGGAGATCGACCTGGCTGCAAAGATCAAGAAGGGTGATCGCGAAGCGCGCGCCCTGATGATCCGGTCAAACCTGCGTCTGGTGGTGAAGATTGCGCATGACTATGCCAATCTCGGCCTGCCGCTTCTAGACCTGATTTCCGAAGGCAACATCGGTCTGATGAAGGCGGTGGAACGCTTTGACCCTGCGAAAGGTGGAAAGCTCAGCACCTACGCCGCATGGTGGATCAAACAATCCATCAAACGTGCGTTGGCCAATCAGAGCAAGACCATCCGTCTGCCCGTGCATTTGGTGGACAAAATCTCCAAAATGCGCCGGGTTTCGCTGCAAATGAGCGAGGAGCTGGGCCGCGAACCGACGGACGAAGAACTGGGTGATGAGATCGGAATTGCGAGCGGAAAAGTTTCGCAGCTCAAAACGGTGTCGATTCGTCCGGCTTCACTCGATGCGCCGATCAGCGATGATGATTCCACCGAGTTCGGTGAGATTGTCGGCGACGAGGAGGCTCAAACGCCCTTTGAGTTATTGCGTGATAAGAATCTCCGCAATGAGGTCGGCGGTTTGCTCGATGTGTTGGACGATCGCGAGAAGAAGATCATTTTCCAGCGCTTCGGTCTGGATGGCGGAAAGCCAAAAACGCTAGAGGAAGTCGGCAAGAAATTCGGCGTTACGCGGGAGCGCATTCGGCAGTTACAAAATATCGCGCTCTCGAAACTTCGCCGTGCGCTCAGCAAGAAGGAGCGCCCGGTGGACGTCGAATTGCCGGTCGAAGCGTAAAGCATCGTCGATGTTGTAGCGGCGTTTGTGACAAACGCCGAATTGAGCGCTTGGCACAGGCGCCTCTACAATTATTTCACTACGCGCAGTTGAATGGAATCGATCATCGCGCGGCCCATACGGACGTCGCTGACTATCACCATGCGATTGCCGGGCGCAGCGAGTTTTTTCCGGCGCAAGAATTTCTCCGCTGACGCAATGGTCTCGTCCGGATCTCCGGTAAAATCGATGCGAACGGGAAATGTTCCCCAACAAAGCGCCAGCTGGCGATAAACTTGTTCGTTTGGGGTGAACGCAAAGATCGGTGCACGCTGCGGACGCAAATTCGACGCATAGCGTGCCATCCTCCCGTGCACCGTAAAGACGATCAGTTTCGAATTTTCCAGCGAATTCGCCAGTGCGATGGCTGAAGCAACTGTCTTGTGCCGTACGTTTTGCAGCTGCACATCGCTGGCATAGCCCGCGCCGCCGCTGCGCTCGATTCGCGTAGCCACGCGGTTCAGCACCTCAACGCATTCTGTCGGGTAGCGGCCGAGCGTCGTTTCAGCGCTCAGCATGAGAGCATCCGCTTGTTCGAAAACCGCGTTTGCCACGTCGGTCACCTCTGCGCGGGTGGGAAGTCGATTTGTGATCATCGATTCCAGCAGCTGCGTTGCGATCACGACCGGTTTGCCCAGACGAATGCATTTTTTCACAATTCGGCGTTGAATAATTGGCAGTTCCTCCATTGGACATTCAATACCCAAATCGCCGCGCGCGATCATAATGATGTCAGTGCTTTCGATTATCTTGTCGATTGATCGCACTGCCAATTGGTCCTCGATTTTTGCCACGATCTGCGCCTTACTCTTTTTCCTCGATAGGAGCTTGCGCAGTTGTTCGATGTCTCTTTTTTCCCGCACAAAACTTAGCGCCACAAAGTCCACGTCTAGCTCTGCGCTGAGCGCAACATCTGCAATGTCCTTTTTAGTGAGCGCCGGCAGATTCACGTGAACGCGGGGCAAATTAATGTGACGCCGGGAGCCGAGCACAGCCGGAGTCAGCACTCTGGTGCGCACCCGGTCTCTTCCCTTGTCTAGCACGACCACTTTTAGCAAGCCGTTGTCGACTAAAACGGTGTCGCCCACGGAAATGTCCTTTACGAATCCGGCGTAATTCACGGTTACGGAATACTGCTCTTTGCTTTTTGCTCCTCGCAAAGTGAACTCCAGGACGTCGCCTGGTTTTAGATGCAGATTGATTTTCAGATCGCCGGTGCGAATAGCTGGGCCTTGGGTATCGACCAGAATTGCAACCGGGCGGCCTGCTATCTGCGCGAGCCTGCGGATGCGCGGCACAATCTCCCGGACCCATTCATGAGTGGCGTGGCTCATGTTGAGCCGGAGAACATCAGTTCCTTTCTGGATTAACTGTCGCAGTGCCTCTGTCGTTTCCGTTGCTGGGCCGAGCGTGCAGATGATTTTGGTTTTCCGCATCGAATGAAGAGGATCGAATTTGCGGCGGCGAAAGCCAAGTCGCTTTTAAATACCAACATAACGGGCCAACTCGGCGATTGTGTCGCGCCGTTGCTGTACACAAAACGCGGCACGCCTTGCGGAGCGTGCCGCGTCACGCAGCAAATGTTTTCTTATTTCAGCTTGTTTTGAGTCGCCTTGGCGAGATCAAGATGCTCCTGAACCATCTTGGCTGTATCCTCCGCAAACTTCTTCACGTCGGGATCACTCCCGCTGTTTGCTTCCTCCTTGAATTCGGCCAGGTCCTTTTCGTGGTCCTTGACCATCATATCCATGTAAGCTTTATCTGAGCTCCAGGTTACGCTTGGCTCTTTGGCCGGCAATTTTACGTTCTTTTGCGCCGCGATCTTTTTTAATTCGTCATTCGCCTTGCCGTGATCGGCGACCATCCGTTTGCCGAATGATTTCACGTCCTCACTTTGCCCCTTCTGTTCAGCCACTTTCCCCATTGCCACTTCCATCATTCCGCCCTTCGCGGCTTTCTTCATGAACATCTTATCCTTTGGTGTCACCGAGGAGCTCTTGCCGGATGGAGTGTCTTCTGCTCTAGCCACTCCCGCCAGGGTGAACGCCGCGATTATCAAAGGAACAATGCAAAACTGCGAAATAACTGTGATTTTGGTTTTCATGGTTTTGTACGGTTGAAGCACGCCGAGACCCCCGGCAATTAAGAATCGCAAATAGACGACTGGTTGGACGCGAAGGAATTGCAATTCCCTGGCCAATGCGTGCCGGCAGAAGTGCCACAGCGTCTAGGCTGAGGAGAGTAGGGAATAGGGGTTACGCTCGGGAGATGTTCCGCGCGTAGGAACTCTCCACGCGTCTCGCGACGTCCCTGTAACCGTAATCAACTTCGTAAATCTGCTTCATGCAGGCTAGCGATTTTTCCGATTCGCCCATCCGCTCGTAAACCAAGCCCAGATTGTACACGATCTCCTTTTTCGTCGCGTCCATTGATACAATTTCCTTCGAAGCTTCCTCGAGTTGTTTAACTGCAAGATCAAGCATCTCAAGTTCGCCGTAGCAGCAACCGAGCAGATTCATTGCTTTCAAGCGCGCATGCGGATTTTGCCGAGACCGCTGCAACTCCGGCACCGCTTCGCGGAACCGGCCGGCGTTGAAAAGGTTTTCACCCAATTCAAAGCGCAGCTGAAGATCGGTTGGATTGCGTGCGACGCGCTCCTGCGCATCGGCGATGAGGAGTTCTGCACGTTTGGCTTTGGCGGCTTTTAATAGGTCAGAGGTTTTCGCAGATGATTCGGCTGCAGCATTCTGCGTAAAAAGAAACTCCTCGTGCGCAGCAATCTCCCGCTCGAGGCATTTGATCTTTAAATCCGACGCCTTGCGGACTAATCCCGCGTCAGCGCCTTTGGTCAGATCCGCAGCATACTGATACCAGCGAATCGCCGCCTGGAAATCCTCCTTTTGCTCGTTCAATGTGCCCAGCCGCCGAGCTAGGTCCACACTTGCGGGCTCCGCTTGGTGCAGCGCATACGTTTCGGCAATTTGTTGATCCAGCGAGTCTCCACTCAATCGCATCCGGCTCTGTTGTTCCAAGGAAATCGCCACGTCTTTGTCCTTGATCAGGTCCCGGTAACTTTCAGCCTGTGTCCAGCCACCGGTTTTCATCGATGCATGAGCCGACGCGTCTTTGCCCAGACGGAGCGCTTCAGCATCGAGCGGATTTATCGCCGTGATTTGATTATAAATTTCCACCTCTTGTTCGTGGTCCCCAAGCTGACGATACAAGCGCCCAAGGTCGTGCAGCACCTTCACGTCTCGCGGGTTCTCTTCGAGCAGCGTCCGCAGCGCGAACACGCCGATGTCCGGCCAGCCGGCTGCTAATGCCGCTTCCTTCAAAACCAGGTTTGCCTGGCGATTGTAAGGTTCCTCTTCCAGAACCTTTTCCAGCCTCTCAACCGCACGTTTCGGATCCTTCTTAATTTCCCGCTGTGCTTTCATGACGGCGATCGGTGCAGTCGAGATGTTGAAAAAACCTTTCTTTGTCGATTTGCGTCTCGTTACTTCGGCACGCCGCAACAATTGACGTCCCGTGAGAAACTGTGGCTCCTGTTTGAGAATTTCCTGCAAGAGTGAAATTGCGTAGCCAAAATTGCGCAGCTCAATCGCTGCTACTGCCTTCAGCCAGAGGGCGCGCAACGCTTCGCTCAACTCCTTCTCGGTTTTAAGCGGCATCGAGACATAACTTACCATAATTACGCAACCTGTCCGTTGCCGCCACGTGTTGGAAGCCAGCCGTCGCGCTTGTCATGACAGACAGGCCTCTCGCCTCACAGCAAGTCCATTTGCGGCTTATCAGCGCCTGCGGTGCGGGTTCGTTTTCGCCGGGATTTTTCGGCGGGCGATGGCGCCTCGATGGCGCCGTCTGGTTTCTCAAGATGCGAGAGAATTTCCTTCGCCCGATCGAGAATTTCTTTTGGTAACCCGGCCAGGCGCGCGACTTGGATGCCGTAGCTTTTGTCCGCCCCACCGGGGACGATTTTACGCAGGAAAATGATTTGCTCGTTCCATTCTCGCACCGCGACGTTGAAATTGCACACACCAGGACGGTCCTCGGCGAGTTTGGTCAGCTCGTGGTAGTGGGTTGCGAATAGCGTGCGCGCTTTGATTTTGTCGTGCAAAAATTCGGCGACGCTCCAAGCAATAGAGAGTCCGTCGAACGTGGACGTGCCGCGGCCGATCTCATCTAAAATTACCAGGCTGCACTCCGTGGCATTATTGACGATGTTTGACGTCTCGTTCATTTCCACCATGAATGTTGATTGGCCACGCGCCAGATCGTCGTTTGCGCCGACGCGAGTAAAAATCCGATCAACCAATCCGATCTCTGCGCTCTCCGCTGGAACAAAACTGCCCATCTGTGCCATCAACACAATCAACGCGACCTGGCGGATGTAGGTTGATTTACCGGCCATGTTTGGTCCCGTGATGATGGCGAGGCGCGAATTTTCGCCATCGAGCGTCGTGTCATTGGGGACGAACTTCTCTTCCACCAATGTTTGATCGAGGACGGGATGTCGCCCGTCTTTGATCACAAGCCGCAGGGATTCGTTCAACGTCGGTCGGCAATAGCGGAAGAGACGCGCGGTTTCCGCGAGCGCGCAGATGACATCGAGAATCGCGATTGCCTCCGCCGTTTGCTGGATCGGACCGAGCTCACGCAAAGTCTCGTCGCGCAATTTTTGAAAGAGCTGGTATTCGAGCTGCCGGGCGCGTTCGTCTGCGCCGAGAATTTTCGCCTCCATTTCCTTGAGCTCGGGCGTAACGAAGCGCTCACCCCCGACAGTCGTTTGCTTACGCTCGTAATGCGCAGGCACATTCGCGAGATTCGATTTTGTCACCTCAATGAAATAGCCGAATACGGAGTTGTAACGGACTTTGAGCGATCTGATTCCGGTGGCTGCAATCTCGCGCTCCTGTAATTGGCTGATCCAATTCTTGCCGTCGCGTGACGCTCGCCGCAGTTTGTCAAGATCGCTATCGTACCTGTCGCGGAAAATTCCGCCATCCTTCAGTGCCAGGGGTGGATCATCGACGAGCGCTTTCTCTAGCTTTTCTGCCAGTGTCGGCATTTCGTGGATATTCTTTTGCAATTGCGCGGGTAGGGCGCGACCGGTCCGAGCCGGACTGGCATTGGGCGCGCCGTTTTCCTCGCCAACGACAGGCGTTGTCCCGAAGCTGGTTCGTTCAATCAGCGTTTGCAGTTCGCCTTTCAACTTCGGGATTTGTTGAACCGAAGTTTTCAGCGCGACCAGATCGCGCGCGTTGCCCGAAGCCAGACTCAAACGTCCAGTGGCACGTTCGATGTCTCGAATTGATTTCAACTCGCCGCGAATAGCTGCGAGCAGATCCGGCTCCTGCAATAAATCGGCGATCATCTGATGGCGACGTTGCAGCTCGGTCAGATTGCGCAGCGGTTGCGAAATCCAGGCGCGCAGTTTGCGTCCGCCCATCGGTGTGGCCGTGCGATCAAGTACTGCGAGCAGAGTCGTGTCACGTAGACTACGGGATTCCACCAGCTCGAGATTCGTCTGCGTGGCAGCGTCGAGCAGGACGTAATCCGCCGGCGCATCGCTGCGCAATGAGGTGAGATGGTCGATCTTTCGCCGAAGCTGATGTTTCAGGTAATGAACAATTGCGCCTGCAGCTGCTACCGCCTGCGGCATGTGCGCGCAGCCAAATCCATCGAGCGATTTGGTTTTGAAATGCTCGCACAGCGTGAAGACCGCTTGTTCTGGCAGAAAGGCGTAGCTGTCATAGCTAAGCGCACTCGGGATTTCCGTAAACTGCTGCTGTTGATCATCACTAACGAGAA